>AMWB02103066.1_pt1 | contig 17539 bp, 14 predicted proteins | sample 200311 | NCBI WGS metagenome assembly AMWB02 (sample SAMN02737377, study PRJNA173069) | bioreactor metagenome | biome: anode biofilm in microbial fuel cells | place: USA: California | collected 2010-12-16 | reverse complement strand
GGCCCCGCCGGTCCCCAGGATCCGCGGCTCGTAGCGGGTTGTCACGGGAATGGGATACCGTCTGCCGGCGACGAACGCCTCGATCTTCTCATGCAGATGGTGGGTGTTGACGACAATGGCCTCGCATCCGGCGGCCGCGAGCCCCCGGATCAGGATGTCGAGCAGCGGCTTGCCGGCCACCGTGAAGAGGGGTTTGGGCACCGTTTGGGTATACGGCAGCAGACGGGTTCCCAGCCCCGCCGCGAGGATCAGCGCTTTCATGGCCGCAGCAGATCGAGGTACCGGCGGATCCTGTTCATGTAGAACCCGATGGGTTCCTCGTCTTCCGATCCCCGAATCCCCTGGGTCGAGAAATAATCGACGGCATTTTTGAAATTGATGATGGAAATCGCCTCGGGATGTTCGATTTCTTTCTTTTTATAGAGCCGGTTGCCCATGGAGTGGATCTTCTTGATCCGGTCTTTCGCCTCGATAAAATTCTTGGGATACCGGTTAAAAAAATTCAAGGTGATCCAGTACGATTCGAAATAGGTCGTGAGAAAGGCTGAAAAGAGCTTCAGTTTCCGGAATCCGGCCGAAGTCAGATTATAGGTGTCGGGCAGCGTGGGATGCGGGCTCAAAATGGCATCGTCGATAAAGGCCTTGATGTTCTTGTGCACGAAAAATTCGGCGGTTTTGTCGGCGTCATGCGAAAACTCGTTGATGAAGAAGGCCTGAAGGAACCGGTATCCGGCATAGATGTCCGAACCCGAAAACTGGAAGGCATCCTTGTCGAGAATGCTTAGCGCGGTAAAGGCGGCCGGAATCATGGCGCCCACGCAGTTGTTTTTGTAATATTCCAAGGCCGGACGCTTGGAGATGTTGACGGAAAAGGTTCTCTCGGCGGGCGCCGCATCCTTGTCTTCGGAGACGGGTTCGACAAATTTTCTCTGGACATAGGCATCGAGAACATAATCGAAGGCATGGGCCGGATCCATCAGAAGCGTGTCGGCCAGGCTCACGTGCTGGGAGCCGAGATAGTTCATATAGGTTTGAACGTCGTCCATGAGGTGGCCGTAGGAAAATCGCTGTTTTCCGCCGTTCAGGATCGCTCCGGCCACCACCGCGTGCGGGGTGACGACCGACACCTTGTCGATGGCGTTGACGAGTTGATATCCCAGATGCCGGCACATCTGGTTCTGTTCCTTTATGGTCATATCCTGGATGGTCTTTCCCTGGGCGGCCAACAGATCGTTTAGGGAAATCCCGTCATGAAAACGGATGTATATCCGGCCGTATCGCCGCTTGAGGAACTTCCGCGCCCGAATCACCTGAACGAGGCTTTCGGGTTTTTTCTCTCCTCCTTCGAGTTCGTGGAGATAGGCGCTCTCCTCGAGAACCCGGTCGTAACCGATAAAAACGGGCACGAAAATCAGATCGTCGCCCGCCCCCTCCCGGAATGCGTTCAGCAGAATGGACAAGAGGCCCAGCTTCGGCTGCAGCAGTTTACCGGTGCGGCTTCTGCCCCCCTCGATAAAAAACTCGATATTGAACCCTTCCTCTAAAATCTTATAGACATACTCGGAAAAAACCTTGGAATAGAGCACGGCCCCCTTGAACGTCCTGCGGATGAAAAAAGCGCCGCCGCTTCTGAAAATCGGCCCCAGCGGCCAGAACGACAGGTTCTTGCCGGCGGCGATATGCGGGCACGGCATGTTGTTTCGAAAAAGAATATAGGAAAGAATCAGATAGTCGATATGGCTTTTGTGGCAGGGCACCAGAACGAGAGGTCCCCGCCTTGACATCTCCTTGATGCGGTTCAGCACCTCCATATTGACGGAAACCCCATCGAACATGACGTTGGTCAGCCATCTGACGGCCAAGGCGGAGATCCGGATCATGTTGATATTGTATTTTGCGGCGATTTCATTGATGTATCCGTCCGCCTCCTTGTAGACCTTGTAGAGGGGAATTTTCCGGGTGTCGGCGTGATGCTCCATGAAGCTGCGGAGCCGGTCGTTGGTGAGGATATTTTCCTTCAGCTCCTCGCGGGATTTCAGCACCGGCCCGGTAATGCTCTGGCGGTGACGGTTGATCTGAATCAGCAGCCGGCGTCTTAGGGCAAGCGCCTGTTTCCCCGGGCTGAGGCCCGCGATTTTGGGCAGCGCCAGAAATTGCGTGAGATCGACCGGCTCGGATATCTCGAGAAAGATACTCTCCGGCTTCTTCAGCATGGCGAATATCCGCCTTGTTTTTCCGGGGTTTTCCTCCGAACCGAAGAGCATGTCCATGATGCTGGGTGTCGACCGGGCGGGCTTTTTGCCGAAAAACAGCAGCTGCGGCACAATGAAGATCGGTCGGTCTATCGTCTTCTGGGTCTCGATGAGATAGCGGAGCGGATCCGGATTCGATTTGACGAACCGGAGATAGAAGCCGCCCTTCTCCACCAGCGCCAGAAGGCCGGCGCGGCCATTGGCCAGTTCGCGCCGGATGTATCCGCTGTCATACGGATTTTGTATGGCAAGCTTCTGGAAAAAATATCGGATGTGCGACAGAAAAATCCGAAAGATGCGCGACACCGGCTGCAGCAGAAGAAACCGGTAATCGAAGCCGATCTCCGGCACCGGAAGCTTTTCCTTGGTATAGCGGGAATGGTAAAAAAGAAAATCAAAATAGCTCTTGTATTTATGCGCGTAAACGACGACGGCGCCTTCGGGGATGCTCCGGATAACGCGGATCTGGCGCTCGTCCATGCGGATGCGCGAAAACAGGAGGCGAAACAGGTTACTGGAAAAACCGCGCTCCTTCCGGGGCAGGAAGCACCTGAAGTGGTCGGAAGTGCCCTGCAGCATCCGGTCGATCCATCGGCCTCCGCCGTCTTTGATACGCCGGAGGTTTGCTTTGACTGATTTAAACATGTTTATCGTCCGTCATTTATGAGTTCAGAATTTCTATCGGGCTGGCAGCGGGTGCGCGGCCGTGATGGAGGGCACTCTCGCCGGAGGGGTGGTCTGCCGTTCTTGTTGCGCCATGATTGCATTCACATTAAAACTTAAAACCTTTAGCAGAAGCATCAGGGGTTTGCAATCATTTATTTTAACGAAGAATGCCATAAATTCAAATATTTTAAGCAATTGTACGAGGCATGCGTCATGCCGCCCAGGAAATAACTTCGGAAATAAATTTAAACTTGCGTATCCTAATTTGGTGTGATATTTCGGAAACGTTTAAATAAACCGGCCTGATTTCAGCTCGTTCGCGTATATCGGTTCTTTCGCTTATACGCATTTATGTTTGTGGAGCAATATTTTCCCCGTTTGTACTTTTCGCAAACGATTGTTGAAACTTACAAGATACCGAAAGAAAATTTTTGAATAGGCAAACGAGTATTCATACTGGCGCACTCAATTCTATAAAGCAAGGAGGATGATTTTTTATGAAAACGTTGATTGGTGGAGCAGTTGCTGCTGTTTTGGGTATCATTGGTCTTGCGGTATGGTTTCCGGCATTCCTGCAGATCCTTGCCGGTTCTATTCCGATCATGCTTCTGCTTGGCGGCGGTTTAGCCCTTTATCTGGGATTTGACGAACTCAAAGACACCTGGAAGAAGGAAAAAGAGGATACCAAAGACGGTTCCAAAGATAGTTTCAAAGACGACGCCGAAGCGACAGACAAGTACAAACAGGAAATCAATGATCTGAAAAAAGAGATCGAGTCCCTCAAAAAAGCATAGTTTTCCCCATAAGCGTAATGCCTGAAAAAATTCAAGCCCTGCCCGGATGATCCGTACAGGGCTTTTTTGCCTGCCTTACTTATAAAGATGAACATCCGTAATGTCGGCGGCATAGGCCGCAAGATCCGTCTCCCAGTCTTTTTCCATCGCATCGATATCCTCCAGCCGTTCGATGCGGGAACGGATTTTGCCGTCTCCTGAGATGAGATCGATGGGCATCCGTTCGTGCTCATATTCGTAGGGAGGCCGCTTCCATTCGAACATATCCGCGTGACACGCCATCACCGCCCGCAGCAGCCTGAGCGCGGTACCGTAGGGCCTGTACTGCAAGGCATCGGTGACGTGGATTTGAAAGCCGCTGCAGACCCGGCCGGACCATTTGTGCGCGGTCGGCTCGAACCGGCACGGACGAAGCACGGCGCCGGGGGGATGCGCGTCCCCCAGCGCCCTGAAGATCCGGTCCGTATCGAAATACGGCGCCCCGAAGAGTTCAAACGGCTGGGTCGTGCCGCGACCCTCCGAGACGTGGGTGCCCTCCCAGATGACCTGTCCCGGATAGACCATGGCCGAGGCGGGTGTCGGAAGATTGGGAGACGGCGCCACCCAGGGCAGCCCGGTGTCCGGATATGTCATGGAGCGCCGCCAGCCTTCCATGGCAACGACCGTCAGGTCGCAGCCGATGCCAAATCGCCCGTTGAACAGGAGTGCCAGCTCTCCGAGGGTGAGCCCGTGGCGCATGGGAATCGGATAGCGCCCCACGAAGGATGCAAACCCGGCCGCCAGGACGTTCCCCTCGATCAGCGCCCCGCCGACCGGATTCGGGCGGTCGAGCACGACGACCCGCCGTCCCAGCCGTCTTGCGGCCTCCATGCAATAGGACATGGTATATATGAAGGTATAGACGCGCGTTCCGACATCCTGCAGATCGACGATCAGCGTATCGATGGGATCGAACATGCCGTCGGTCGGCATTCTCGTCTCGCCGTAGAGACTGAAGACGGGAATATTCAACATCGGATCGGTCATATGGTCCGATTCGATCATATTATCCTGCTTTTCAGCGAAAAATCCGTGCTGCGGCGAATAGAGTGCCGCAAGCCGGCCCGGAAACCTTTTTTCGATCAGCAGGCGGGCATGGCGAAATCGCCGGTCGACCGAGGCGGGATTGCAGAGCAGCCCCAGCCTGTCACCGGCAATCCACGCCGGGGGATCCACAAGAAACTTCTCAAGACCGATTCTCACCATCTCCGTCCTCTTTCTTTATGCTGATACGCGTATGCGCGCCGGATAGACGCCAATAGGCAAAGCCAAATTATCTATTTGACAAAACCATAAAATACAAGTACATAATTTAACTGGTCTTAGATCCGTGCTCCCTGCATGGATCTAATATTTTTTTTTAAGCATGCGACATCGATTGCGCATTGTATATGAACGCGGCAGATGAAGTGCCGGCAACCGGTAACGTGAAGCATTTGAACATCCATCTCAACGGAATTGTCATCATCGTCGGAAATTACGGCAGCGGAAAAACCGAAGTCGCCGTCAATCTCGCCATCGTTCGGCGGCAGGCGGGCCTCGACGTCCGCATCGGAGACCTCGACCTCGTCAATCCGTATTTTCGAACGCGGGAAGCCAAAACCACCTTGAACGCCATGGGCATCGATGTGGTCCTCCCGCCCGCGAAGTATTTTCATGCGGATCTCCCCATTCTGACGCCGGCCATTGCCGGCATGATCGACGCGCCGAGCGCGCTGACCCTGCTGGACGCCGGCGGAGACGACGTGGGCGCCACGGTGCTGGCATCCCTGGCAGACCACCTGAAAGAAAAAACCGTCAGGATGCTCCAGGTGGTCAACCCTTTCAGGCCCTTTACCCATACCGTAGAAGGATGTCTCAAGATCAGAAAAGAGATCGAAGCCGCATCCAGACAGGTCATCACCGGCATCATCGGCAACGCCAATCTGGTCGACGATACAACGGTCCAAGACATCTATGACGGATACGATTTCGTCAGCACATACGCATCCGAAAGCCGATTGCCCCTGGAATTCATCACCGCCGCGGAATCATTGATTCCCGATCTTGATCCGAGCCGCTTTTCCTGTCCTGTTCTCCCCATTTCAAGACAGCTTGTCCCCCCCTGGAAAAAAGCCGTCAAACCGGGATTCGGCCATCTGAAAATTTAACCGCCGGTCATTCACTGCCGGCGGTGCGTTCCCCCAATTTTGCAAAGAGGAGTCATACGGCATGTCATATCATCACGAAGTCGACGCGGACCGCTGCAAAGGTTGCGGTCTGTGTGTGGAATTCTGTCCGAAAAACGTTCTGGAAATTTCCGACAAGGTGAATTCCAAAGGATATTTTCCCGCCTACCAGGCACGTCCCGAGGACTGTATCTACTGCGCCATCTGCTGCACCATGTGTCCCGACGTGGCCATCGCCATCAGTGAAGAAGCGGAAGCAGCCGAACCTAAGGAATAAATGGAGGAAATCATGGGCAAGATACTGATGAAAGGAAACGAAGCCATCGGCGAGGCTGCCATCCGGGCCGGGTGCCTGAATTATTTCGCTTATCCGATCACCCCTCAGTCGGAGGTGGCCGAATACCTCTCCAAACGGATGCCCGAAGCCGGCGGGGTCTTTCTGCAGGGGGAAAGCGAGGTCGCCGTGGGGTATATGCTCTTCGGTGCGTCCGCCTGCGGTGAGCGGGTTTTCACGACCTCATCCAGCCCCGGCATCAGCCTGATGAGCGAAGCCATCAGCTATATCGCCGGCGCCCAGTGCCCGGTCGTGTTTGTGAATATCATCCGCGGCGGCCCCGGCCTGGGCGGCATCCTGCCGTCCCAGGGGGATTACTTCCAGGCCGTCAAGGGCGGCGGCCACGGCGACTACCGGATGCTCGTCATGGCGCCGGCCAGCGTTCAAGAGGCGGTCGAGATGGTCATGGAGGCCTTTCCGCTGGCGGAAAAATACCGAAACCCCGTGATGATCCTGGGAGACGGCCTCATCGGCCAGATGATGGAGCCGGTTGAATTTCCGGAGAAGCTGGCGACCGCTCCCTCCAACAAAGACGCGTGGGCCACCAACGGCATGAGCACCCGGAACAGCGAACGCAGCAATCTGGTGAAATCGCTCTATCTAGATCCGACGGCCCTCAACAACCACAACCTTTTGCTCAAATCCAAATACGACCGGATGAAGCAGGAGGAGGTCCGGTACGAGGCTCTGAACACGGGCGCGGATTACAAGGTCCTCGTCGTCAGCTACGGCACCATGAGCCGGGTCTGCCGAACGGCCATCGACAACCTCAAAACAGACGGGATCGAGGTCGGCATGATCCGCCCCAAGACCCTCTTCCCCTTTCCCGAAAAAGAGATCCTGCAGGCGGCCGCCAAAGAGGGCTGCACGGTCGTACTGTCCATCGAAATGAGCATGGGGCAGATGGTCGAAGACGTCGAACGCTGCGTCATGGGAACACGTCCGGTGAAATGGTACGGCAAATGCGGCGGAGAGGTACCGACGCCTGAGGAAATCATGGATGTGATAAAGGAGCAACTCTGATGGGAAAGACCTTCAAAAAACCCGAAGCGCTGACCGACAACCACACCCATTACTGCCCGGGGTGCACCCACGGCATCATTCACCGTCTGATCGCCGAGGTGATCGATGAACTGGGAATCCGCAAACGGACGGTCGGCATCGCGCCGGTCGGCTGCGCCGTCATGGCCTACAACTATTTCTCGTGCGATTTCCAGGAGGCGGCCCACGGTCGCGCTCCGGCCATGGCCACCGGCATCAAGCGGGTCCGCCCCGATCTGATGGTATTCACCTATCAGGGCGACGGCGATCTGGCGAGCATCGGCATGGGTGAAATCGTCCACGCCGCGAACCGGGGAGAAAAATTCACGACCATTTTCGTCAACAACGCCGTCTACGGTATGACCGGCGGACAGATGGCGCCGACCACCATGCCCGGCCAGAGGACGACGACGAGCCCGCTGGGAAGGAATACCGATCAGACCGGCATGCCCATCAAGATGGCGGATCTTCTGGCGTCGCTTGAAACGCCCGCTTACATCACCCGGCAGTCGGTCATCAAGCCCAAACACGTCAACCGGGCAAAAAAAGCGATCCGGCAGGCATTTACCTATCAGATGGAAGGCCGGTGTTTCAGCCTCGTCGAAATCGTGAGCACCTGTCCCACCAACTGGGGGATGACGCCGGTCGAATCGCTGAAATGGGCCGAAGAGATCCTTCTGCCCTATTACAAACTGGGCGATTACAAAACCCCTGAAGCACCCCCTTCACCAGTTGCCAAGTCAGATGCGAAGCCAAACGTGAAACCAGACGCGAAAAAATAATGTCGAGATCAGGAGAGAATCATGCAGAGTGAAGTCATGTTTGCCGGTTTCGGGGGCCAGGGGATTCTGATGAGTGGCAAGATACTGGCCCACGCCGCCATGGAAGAAGGCTACGAGGTTGTCTGGATTCCGTCCTACGGCCCCGAGATGCGGGGTGGTACCGCCTATTGCACCGTGGTGATCAGCGATCGTCCCATCGGCTCTCCGATCATCAAGAACCCCATGCACCTGGTCGCCATGAACCGACCGTCACTGGAAAAGTTCGCACCGGTCGTCAAGGCCGGCGGCGTGATCCTGGTCAACAGCTCACTGATCTCCATCCGCTCCAACCGGACGGACATCGACGAACTCGTCGTGCCGGCAACCGATATCGCCAAAGAGATCGGAAGCGTCAAGGCGGCCAATATCGTGGCCCTTTCCGCCTTCGTGAGCCGGAGCGGCGTCGTTGATTTCGAGGTCCTGCGAACGTGCGTCACGGCGGAATTTGCCGGCAAAAAGAAATTTATTCCCCTCAACATGGACGCCATGGACCGCGGCAGACAGGCCGCACTGAAATAACGGGTCAAAGGGGACCGCGCCGGCAGGCGGTCCCCCCCGCTTTTCCCATGGAGGTGAGGCCGTGAAACCTCTTCTGATCACCATCGACGGCCCCGCGGGCGCCGGAAAAACCACGGTGACCCGGGCGCTTGCCAGACAGCTGTCGTATACCTATGTCGATACCGGCGCCCTCTACCGCGGCATCGCGCTGGCCGCCGTCACCGCCGGGGTCGCCTTGGACGATGAAACCGCTCTGGAAACCCTGTTTCAAACCCTCTCTCTCTCCTATACCCGAACCGATGCAGGCCCTCGACTCCTGCTGAACGGCACAGACATCACCGACCGGATCCGCACGCCCGATATCAGCATGGCGGCGTCCCGCGTTTCCGCCCAGCCGGCTGTCCGCGGATACCTGCTGACACTCCAGCGTAAACTCGGACGGCGCAAGAACGTCGTATTCGAGGGAAGAGACATGGGGACCGTCGTCTTCCCCGATGCGGACGTCAAATTTTTTCTCGATGCCGATCCCGACATCCGTGCCCGCAGGCGATTTGAAGAACTCCAGGGCAAACCGGCCGCACCGAGCCTGGCAAGCGTCGAGGCGGAGATGAAAACCCGCGACCATCATGACAGCAGCCGCTCGATCGCACCCCTTATGCCCGCCGCCGACGCCGTCACCATCGATGCGACCCATCTCTCCGTCGATGCGGTGGTCGAGCGGATGCTTGCGCAGATCGATCGGAAACGGCATGAAGGATGCAGGCCCGGGTCTGAGCCGGAAGATTCTGCATGAACGCCGTGTTTTCGATCGTTTCCATCCCGCACAAGCCCAAAAGAAGGTTTGGAAATCTCCTTTTTTAAAAATAATTATTGTAATTTAAGAGATAACTGTATACACTTCACTAGTTTATGCCGCTCTTGAGAGCGGTATAAAATCAAATAAGGCCAAGGGGGTATGTTGTTACATGGAAAACGAAATTAAAAACGATGGAGCCGACCAGACCAAAGCACCCGAAGAAACCGTCGACATGACGGAAAACCGGGCTGCCGACAGCGGTCTTGCGGCATCCGGACAACCAAAGATTGACGAGATGACCGAAAACGATGCAGCGGTAGTCGATGTGGAGACGTCCACAGCAACGACCACGGAAACACCCACGGAAACACCCAATGATCCAGACGAAATGTCAGCCGACACTTCAGATGAATCGGCCGGTGACTTGTCAGACGACGAAACCAGCATGGAACGCCTGATGGATCTCTACGAAGAGAGCTTCAAGCGCTTCGAGGAGGGCGAGGTCGTCACCGGCAGGATCATCTCCGTCGACAAGGATTTTGTGCTCGTCGATATCGGCTACAAGTCCGAGGGCCAGATACCGATTCACGAATTCAAGGACGAAAAGGGCGAGGTGGCCGCACAGGTCGACGATGCCGTAGAGGTCATGGTCGAGTGGTGGGACGATGAAGAGGAAGTGGTCGTTCTCTCCAAGGAAAAAGCCGAAAAGATCAAGGTATGGGACGAAATCAAGAAGGCTTACGACGACGGCGGCACCGTGGAAGGCGTCATCACCAACCGCGTGAAAGGCGGCTTCTCGGTCGATATCGGCGTTCAGGCCTTTCTGCCGGGATCCCAGGCGGATCTGCGGCCCATCCGCAATCTGGATGAAATGGTCGGTCAGACCTTTACGTTCAAGATCCTTAAATATAACCGGAAACGGAGCAATATCGTTCTGTCCAGAAGACTCATTCTGGAAGAAGAGCGCGAGGCCGCACGCGCGGCGACACTCTCCTCCATCGAAGAAGGCAAGGTCATGGATGGTGTTGTCAAGAATATCACCGAATACGGTGTCTTCGTTGACTTGGGCGGCGTCGACGGCCTTCTCCACATCACCGATATCTCCTGGGGGCGGGTCAAACATCCCTCGGAACTCTTCTCGGTGGGCGACGAGATCACTGTCAAAATCCTGAGCCTCGACCTCGAAAAAGAACGGGTGTCTCTGGGCATGAAGCAGCTGACGCCCGATCCGTGGTCCACAGCGGCCAAGAAATACCCCGTCAACTCCAGAATCACCGGAAAGGTGGTGAGCCTGACCGATTACGGCGCATTCGTGGAATTGGAGGAAGGCATCGAAGGCTTGATCCATGTCTCCGAGATGTCGTGGACCCGCAAGGTCCGCCATCCGTCGAAGGTCGTGTCGGTGGGGGAAGAGGTGGATGCCGTCGTCCTCGACATCAAGCCCGAGAGCCGCCGCATTTCCCTGGGCATGAAACAGGTCGTTCCCAATCCCTGGGATGTGATCAGCGAAAAATATCCGGTCGGTACCACGATCGAAGGCAAGATCAAGAACATTACCGACTTCGGCCTTTTCATCGGCATCGACGAAGGCATCGACGGCCTCGTTCACATCTCGGATATTTCATGGACCAAGCGCATCAAACATCCGTCTGAAATCTACAAGAAAGGCGATGTGGTCCAGGCGGTGGTATTGGATATCGAGAAAGACAACGAGCGCTTTTCCCTGGGCATCAAGCAGATGCAGACCGACCCGTGGGAAACGGTGGGAGAGCGCTATGATGTCGGCAAGGAGATCACCGGCACCGTCACCAACATCACCGACTTCGGAATCTTCGTTGAACTCGAAGAAGGCATCGAGGGTCTGGTGCACGTCTCTGAAATCAGCAAGGAAAAGATCAAGAATCCCGGCGACAAATTCAATGTCGGCGATATGATCACCGCCAAGGTCATGAACATCAACAGCGACGAACGCCGCATCGGCCTGTCGATCAAACGTCTCGACATGGAAGACGATCAGGCGATCCTGAGCGACTACGTCAACAAGATGGGCCCGGCGACCTCGACCTTCGGTGAAATCCTCAGGGAAAACCTTCAGGAAAAAATGAACGAGGACCGGAATTCCAAATAAGCACCGGCATCATTGTTCGGTAAGACGCTCTATACAACGGGCGGCCTTCGGGTTGCCCGTTTTGTTTACATGCCGCCGCGATTATCCCGCCCTTCGGGGCACCGCCGGCCGCGAAAGAGATGCAACGCCTCAAAAGCCCTCATTCGAAAATACTGACGTCTCCCAGACCTTCCCGGAGAACCTCGGGTTCGTCGTTCTGAAGCGAAATCACGCTGGACGGTACGCCCGGCACCGGTCCGCCGTCGATCACGATATCGATTCTAGCGCCGAAATAATCCTGGATCAGCGAGGCGTCGTAAAAAATCTCACCGTCCGGCTTCGCGGCCGTGGTTGAAATGATGGGATTTCCCAAGCCTTCCACAAGCGCTGTGGGAATGGGATGGTCCGGCACGCGGATACCCGCCATCTTCCTGTTGGTCAGCATGATCTTGGGCACGAGCTTGGAACCTTCCAGCACAAAGGTATACGGCCCCGGAAGCATGCGCTTCATGGTTTTATAGGCGTAGTTCGATACCTTGGCATAGTCGCTGATATTTTTCAGGTTCGAGCAGATGAAGCTGAACGGTTGTTTCTTATCCTTTTGCTTGAGCTGATAGATCCTCTGGATCGCCTTCTTGTTCATGATATCGCATCCGATGCCGTAATAGGTGTCGGTGGGATAGGCGATCACCCCTCCCCGTTCGAGGGTTTCCACCACCTTTCTGATCAATCGCTCCTGAGGATTCTGGGGATTCACTTCAATCAGCATGAGAGCATCCATTCCGTCTTCGGGTCATGTGGCACGTCGGGCTTTAGTCGCTGTAAACATTATGACATTAACGCCCCCACGGCGGGCGTGTCAAGCCGTCAAAAAAATAAAGATTGCGAAGCCACATAGGCTCTGTTACCATCAGCGTTTAATTTTTCCCACAGACATCCCCTGAAACCTTTTTTCCGTTCCCTTTTTGGAGGCATATCATGACCGACCGATTTCCGGAGGAAGCTTATTCCTTTGACGATGTATTGCTGATTCCCAGATATTCGGATGTGCTGCCCAAGAGCACCAACACCACGACCCGGTTGACCCGCAGCCTGTCTTTGAATATCCCTATTGTCAGCGCTGCCATGGACACGGTGACCGAATCCCGCCTGGCCATCAGCATGGCCCGCGCCGGAGGACTGGGATTCATCCACCGCAACCTGGATATCGAAAGCCAGGCCCGCGAGGTCGACAAGGTCAAAAAATCCGAAAGCGGCATGATCATCGACCCCGTCACCATCCATCCGGACCAGGTGATCGCCGACGTTCTGAAAATCATGAAACGCTACCGCATCTCGGGGCTGCCGGTCACCCGCGGCGATCAGCTCGTGGGGATTCTCACCAACCGGGATCTGCGGTTCGAAACCGATCTCGGCAAAAAGGTGTCGGAGGTGATGACCAGTGAAAATCTCGTCACGGTATCCGAAGGCATCTCGTTAGAGGAATGCAAGAAAACCCTCCATCAACACCGGATCGAGAAACTGCTCGTGGTCGACAAAAACGGTCGGCTGAAGGGCATGATCACCATCAAGGACATCGAGAAGATCCGTAAATACCCCAATGCCTGCAAGGACGGCAGGGGCAGGCTCCGCATCGGAGCGGCCGTGGGCGTCGGCCCGGACATGCTCGAGCGGGCGGAGGCGCTGATCAAAGCGGACGCGGATGTTCTTCTGATCGATACCTCCCACGGCCACAGCAAGAACGTCGTCGAGGCGGTCAGGGTGCTCAAGAGCACCTTCCCGAACCTTCAGCTGATCGCAGGCAATGTCGGCACCGGCGAAGCCGCCCAGGATCTCGTTTCCGCGGGCGCGGACGGCGTCAAGATCGGGATCGGCCCCGGCTCCATCTGCACGACGCGCATCGTGGCCGGCGTCGGCGTGCCCCAGATCACCGCCATCATGAACTGCAGGGAGGTCTCGGAAAAGACCGGTGTCCCGCTCATCGCCGACGGCGGCATCCGCTTCTCCGGCGACATCACCAAGGCCATCGGCGCCGGCGCCCACGTCATCATGGTCGGCAGCCTCCTGGCCGGCGCCAAGGAAAGCCCGGGAGAGATGGTTTTTCTGCAGGGCCGGAGCTACAAGGCCTACCGCGGCATGGGGTCGGAGGAGGCGATGCGCCAGGGCAGCAAGGACCGCTACTATCTGGGGGAGGAAACCGAGGAGGACAAACTGGTGCCCGAAGGCATCGTCGGGCGGGTCCCCTACACCGGACTCCTGTCGGAGATCCTGTTCCAGCTCGTCGGCGGACTCAAGGCGGGCATGGGATATCTGGGGTGCGGCAGCATCGAGGAGCTGCGGAAAAACGCCCGTTTCATGAAGGTCAGCGCCGCCGGCATGCGCGAAAGCCATGTCCATGACGTCATCATCACCAAAGAGGCACCCAATTACCGCCTCGATTGATATCCATACCACCGGGAAAAGCAGCCCCCATTCCCTGAAAGAGACCGCCATGACCCATCAGCAGTCCCCCTTCGTCCATCTTCACCTGCACACCCAGTACAGCCTTCTGGACGGCGCCATCCGCATCGATGCGCTGATGCAAAGGGCCAAAGACTATGGCATGGACACCGTGGCCGTCACCGACCACGGCACCATGTTCGGCGCACTCGAATTCTATGAAAAAGCCGTCAAGGCGAACATCAAGCCCATTATCGGATGCGAATGCTATCTGGCGCCCCGCACCTTGACCGACAAAACCCCCCTTGACGGCAAAGGCATGCGCCACCTCGTGCTGCTGGCGGAAACCCAGGAAGGTTACCAAAACCTCTGCAAGCTCGCCTCCATCGCGCAGCTCGAAGGCTTTTACTACAAACCCCGGATCGACCGCCAAGTTCTCAAGGCACACAGCAAAGGGCTGATCGCAGCCTCCGCATGCCTGCACGGCGAAATCCCCATGCTGCTCAAAAAGGGCAGAATCGCAGAGGCGGACCAGGCCGCCCGGTTTTACCTGGAAACCTTCGGCGAGAATAATTTCTTTCTCGAGGTGCAGAGCAACGGCATTCCCGAGCAGGAGATCGTCAACCAGGGGGTTCTCGACATGAGCCGGCGGCTGTCCATCCCCATGATCGCCACCAACGACTGCCATTATCTCGACCGGGAGGATGTCCGGGCCCATGATGTGCTTCTGTGTATCCAGACCGGCAAAACCATCCATGACGCCGGGCGGTTCAAATTCGCCACCGATCAGCTCTTTTTCAAATCCGGCGACGAGATGGCCGAAACCCTGGGGCATTTTCCGGGAGCCATCGCAAACACCGCGGAGATCGCCAAAAGATGCCACATCGCGTTCGACTTCAACACCTACCACTTTCCCAAATTCGACACCGCATCGAACAAGTCCGCCGACGCGCTGTTCGAAGAGAAGGTTCGTGACGGCTTTTCCCGCCGGATCGCCCATATCCGGAAAAAGCATGCGGATATCGACGAAAAAACCTACACCGAGCGTCTCGACTACGAAATTGAGGTCATCCGGCAGATGGGGTTTTCGGGATACTTTCTCATCGTTGCCGATTTTATCGAATATGCCAAGAAAAACGGCATCCCGGTCGGACCGGGAAGAGGATCGGCAGCCGGCAGCATCGTCGCCTACGCCATGGGAATCACGGATCTCGACCCCATCGAGCATGGTCTCATCTTCGAGCGATTTCTGAATCCGGCCCGGATCAGCATGCCGGACATCGACGTCGATTTCTGCATCAACGGCCGTGAGCAGGTCTTCAAGTATGTGGTGGAACGATACGGCGGCGGGGAATACGTCGGCCAGATCATCACCTTCGGAAAGCTCAAGACCCGCGCGGTGATCCGCGACGTCGGCCGCGCCCTGGACATTCCCCTGAAGGAGGTGGACGCCATCGCCAAGATGGTGCCCGACGTTCTCAATATCAGCCTCGACAGGGCCCTCGAAGAGGAGCCCCGGCTGGCTGAAATGGCGGCGTCCCAGCCGATGATCGGGGATCTGATCCGGATCTGCCGGGTGCTGGAAGGCCTCCCCCGTCATGCCTCGACCCACGCCGCCGGCGTGGTCATCGGCGACCGGCCGCTGGCCGACTACCTCCCCCTCTACCGCGGCAAGAAAGGAGAGGTCGTCACCCAGTTCGACATGAAGCACGTCGAGCAGATCGGCTTGGTCAAATTTGATTTTCTGGGCCTCCGCAACCTCACCGTCATCGACAACGCCCTCAAGCTGATCGCCGCCAACGGCAAAACCCCGCCGGAGCTTCTCGATCTCGATTTCGAGGACGAACGCACCTACCAGCTCCTGTCGCGGGGAGACACGACCGGCGTGTTCCAACTCGAAAGCTCCGGCATGAAAGACCTGATGGTCCGCCTCAAGCCGGCCCGGTTCGACGATGTCACCGCTCTGGTGGCACTCTACCGCCCCGGCCCCTTGGACAGCGGCATGGTCGATGATTTCGTCGAGCGCAAGCACGGCCGCCAGAAGGTCGAATATCTCCTTCCGGAACTGGCCCCCATTCTGGAGGAGACCTACGGCGTCATTCTCTATCAGGAACAGGTGATGAAGATCGCCGGCGTGCTCGCCAGTTATTCGATGGCCGAAGCCGACGGCCTCCGGAAAGCGATGGGAAAGAAGATCCCCGAGATCATGGCCCAGCACCGGGAGCGCTTCTGCAGAGGAGCTGCCGAAAACCACTATCCCGAGGAACAGGCCGCCAGGATTTTCGACCTGATGGAAAAATTCGGGGGGTACGGCTTCAACAAATCCCACAGCGCGGCCTATGCGCTGATCGCCTACCAGACAGCCTATCTGAAGGCGCATTTTCCGGTTGAATTCATGGCCGCCCTTCTGACCAGTGAAATGGGCTCCATCGACGCCGTCGTCAAGTTCATCACGGAATGCCGCAGCCACGGTATCGCCGTCATGCCGCCGGACATCAACACCAGCGGCAAGGGATTTACCGCGGACGGCGACAAGATCCTCTTCGGCCTCGTCGCCGTCAAGAATGTCGGGGAGGGCGCCATCGATGCGATCCTGGAGGCCCGGAAAAACGAGGGGCCGTTTTCATCCGTCTATGAGTTCTGTGAGCGGGTGGACTTGAAGCGGGTGAACAAGCGCGTTCTGGAAAGCCTCATCCAGTGCGGCGCCTTCGACGCGACCGGCGCGCACCGCGCCCAGATGATCGAAGCCCTCGAAGAAGCCCTCGACTACGGCCAGCGCGTTCAAAAGGAGAAGGCAAGCCCCCAGATGGGACTTTTCGATGCGCTCGAAGTGGAGCGGCAGACCTTCAATGCACCGGCCCTGCCCGAGGTTCCCCTCTGGGACAACAAATACCAGCTGACCCTCGAAAAAGAATCCCTGGGGTTCTATATCACGGGTCATCCCCTGGACCAGTTCGAAGAGACCCTCAAGAAGTTCACCACCGCCGACGCCCTGTCTCTCAAGGAACGGGCGGACGGAGAGGCGGTGCGGATCGGCGGACTGATCACGGACGTCAAGACCATCCGGACCAAGCGGGGGGACCTGATGGCGTTTCTCACCACCGAAGACATGGTGGGATCGGTGGAGACGACGGTCTTTTCGTCGGTCTATGAGGCGGCGGCCGACCTTCTGGCCGCGGATATGCCGGTGCTGGTCGAGGGCCGTCTTCAGAAGGAGGAGAACACGGTGAAAATCATCGCCGAGAAGATCGTCTCGATGGAGTCGGCCGAGGAAACCTGGACGGCCGGGATTCACATCAACCTGGACATCACCCGCACCGACCGGGAGGGCCTGCTGCGGCTGCGGGAGATCCTGACCAGGCATCCGGGATCCTGCCCGGCCTATCTCCACCTGGTGGCTGCGGGAGCCTCGGATACCATCATCGCGATGCCCGAAGCCATTCAGCTCCGGGCGGGTGCGGCGCTGTCCCGGGAGGTGAACGGTTTTTTAGGATACAGCGCCGTGGAACTGGTCTGCAAGACCGCCGAGGCGTCTCCCGCCGGCCGAAAAAACGGCAACGGGCGGCGGGCGCGGCCCTGACGCG
>AMWB02011817.1_pt1 | contig 17554 bp, 17 predicted proteins | sample 200311 | NCBI WGS metagenome assembly AMWB02 (sample SAMN02737377, study PRJNA173069) | bioreactor metagenome | biome: anode biofilm in microbial fuel cells | place: USA: California | collected 2010-12-16 | reverse complement strand
GATTATGCCAACCGATGGTGTCGGCTTTTTCCCTTTTCCTATCCTGATTCTTTCTACAAGAACATCATGCGTTTCTTCTATCAAACCATCTCTTTTCCATTTGCGGAAATAGTAGTAAACCGATTCCCAAGGAGCGTAGTCATTGGGAAGCATTCTCCATTGTATGCCGCTTTTAGCAATGTAAAGCAACGCGTTCATGATTCCATGAAGATTATATTTTCTCTTGCGTTTGTCAGGATCAACGATTTTTTCAATAACTTGCCATTGGCTTTCGGTCAGATCGGTCGGATAGGTTTTCATAATAGTTTGTTTTTTAGTTCATTACAAACTGAAGAAAACTTCCCTTCGGTTTCCGAAGGCCTCTTTAATTATTATTCACATTCAATTGTTAATCAACATAATAATATATTTATCTTAAATTTTTAAACAGACTCTAAGAATTAGAAATTAATATTTTGCGGTTGTACATTTTAATATGCCTCACAAATTTTAAAGAGTTCTGATACTTTGCCGGCATCCCGGCTAAATTCACAGGCCGCTTCTCTTTTGTGTTCAAAATATTTCCCGGTGACTCCTTCAACATCATGGCTTACAGCCAGCCATACCGGTGTAGCCGCTCCCTGGTCGGGTGTTTCATGGCCACCGAAGCCCATCGAATTGCTCAGGGCGGAATTAACATCCCCCGGATGACAGGCATTCACTGATATTTTGAATGGGGCCAGCTTTTCCGCAAAGGCAACGGTCAGCATGCGGTTAGCCTGCTTTGATTGCCGGTAGGCCGCATCATTGTCGTAAGTTCTCCTCACAAATTCCAGGTCAGCCAGATCAAGCCCTCCGGCCCAGTAACTGGCAACATTCACAACCCTCGACGGTGATCCTGCTTTCAAATGATTTGCAAAAGCCTGGATCATCCAGAAATAGCCCAGCACATTGGTGGCAAACTGCATTTCGATTCCGGCAGCCGTTTCCATTCGTTTCTTCGGCGTAAACGCCGCATTATTGACCAGCACATGAACCGGTTCCCCGATCCGCTCTGCCAGGGCATAGACCTGTTTACGGTCCGACAGATCAACAATTTCGGCAGCGATGTCTGAAAGGCCCGACAATCGTACCAGTTCATCCCGGGCTTTTTGCGCCTTGTCTTCATTACGGCATACCATGATTACCCGGTACTTACCCGTCGTTAAAATGAGGCGCGCAACCGATTTTCCAATCGCCCCGGTTGCACCGGTCACCAGGGCCAGCTTTTTGTTGTGCATATCCTTAATTGTCAATCATTCAAATATACTTATTTTCGCCAATATTTTCCGAATTTATCGACGCTATGATTATTGAATTTGCATTCGGCCTGATCGGAGCATTGCTTGTACTGGCAAATTTCAGGCGCATGAGGAACTTAAGCTTTTCTATTGCCGCAATGGTCTTGGCAACAGGGTTGGCTTCAACAGGAGTTTATTTGATGATGGCAACTTCAAAAGACACTGACGGAAGAATGTTTTTTCCCTTTTTCACCCCCTTAACAGCCTGGATACTTTTACAATTGACTCGCATGATCTATAAATTTAATACAGACAAGGAGATTATTTTTCACCTGCATGGACTATTTCCGGTTAAAATCGATGAAAGGCATGTAACAGGCCATGAGAAACTGATCACGGCAACAATATTGATATTATCCGTTGTTTTACCATTTCTGATCCTCTTGATATTCAATAAATAATAGATAGATATGATCATAATGATGTTTATATATGCCCTCGTTTTTATTTTTATCGGGGTACTATTTTTTGTCAAAAAGAAAAAACTAGTCGGTGGTATGTTTATCCTGCTGGCCATATTACTGGCAGTGGTCGGCATTGTCGCCATTGCACTTTATCCTCACATCTGGCCATTCTGACTATGAAAAGATATTGCTTCACACTATTGTTATTATTGGTTTCATTGAACATTTTTTCCCAGGATAAGCCATCCTTTATCGGGATTAATGCCGGCACATCAATACCAGTAGGAAAATTTCACGGCAATGAGCTTCCCGAGGGCGGTTTCGCGCAGACCGGTTTCAATGCGTCGCTCGAGGGAGCCTGGTTCTTCAAAACGTGGATGGGTGTTGGCGCAAGTGCAGGGACATCCATTCAGCCGGTTGACGTGGGTTCACTGGGTTATGAGAAGATGAAGGAGAATCCTTTTCTTAACGCGCTGATCATCAGATCCGACCCATACTTAAGCTTTTCTCTTTATACCGGGCTTTATTTCAATGTTCCGTTGGCCGGGAAATTTTCATTCACGGCAAAAGCTGCCGGAGGAATACTTTATGCCCAAACTCCTTACCAGTTGTACAAAGCCGAATATGAATTAATCGGGAAAAACTGGTACGAGATCAGTTCTGCCGGTGACTTTGAGGGGAGTTTCGTGGCAGGCGCCGGTGTATCTTATGATCTGAATAATTATATGGCCCTGGCGCTGAATTCGGAATTCACATTTAACGAGTGTGATTTTAATTTCTCCAGCCCTGACGGCACGGTAAGAACCGATCAGCAGGTTATTGCTTTCATTAATCTCAACCTGGGGGTAATCCTCAAACTCAATCCTTTGCAACAATGATTTTTTTCGCGTTTCCACGGTGACCTTCTGCAAAGACATGCAAGTAATACAATCCAGGAGCAAATCCATGGCATGGAATAGCGATTTCCTGCCAGCCATCAGCCTGGACAAGTTCATCCCTGTAAACCAACTGCCCAGTCGCTGAAATCATACTTACGGTTAACTTCTTTCCACCATTGATGAGCACTGAAATATGGATCAGTTCGGTTGCCGGGTTGGGGTAAATTATAATGTTTTCAACCGGATTAATTTCTTCCGTTCCATAAATTCCATTTCCCGAATAGTTGAGGACCACTTCCACATCCGGCATTTCAAGCGTGATTTCGAATTTCATGACATCGCTGACCACACCGGCCAGTTCAGCACGGATAAAATAGGTACCGTAATCCAGGGAAGGAAAGCTGAAACCATTTTCACTGTTCACCCTGCTGAACCCAATATTGACAAGGTTTTCACTCATCAGGAAGATCATGGTGTTATCAGCAGGAGACCGGTCATTACCGAGGTTCATGATTTGTCCGGTCAACGAACCGGGGCCTGAAAGTTCAATGCCTGCCGGAACTGGCAATAGATGTATATTGTAAGGGTTTTGCGGACTTCCCACCGCGATCTGAGGACAATCCGACCAGTTTGTCACATCGCCGTAATATGTCGGCAGATAAGCGCTGGAATCGTAAGGGATGGCCTGTACCACAAAATTTCCCTGTGGCACCAGGGTAAAGTAGTATATCCCGTTTGAATCCACCTGGCTGACTTCATTGAGCACTGAATAGACCCCATTGGGATTTACCGAATAAATCAACACAAGCCCATGCTGAAGCGGAAAATTATCCGCAAATACCTGCCCGTAAATCTGCTGGTAGACTGTATCGCTGATGATTATCTCCTGGCAATAGACGCTGGTACAGTTATTTCCTGAAATTGTCAGGCAGGTGGAATACAAGCCCGGTTGTGCAAAATAATGAATGGGATTTTGCTCTGCAGAACCTGTTCCATCCCCAAAATCCCATTGCCATTGTATTATATCCCCAGTTGACAGATCCTGGAACTGAAACTCAGTCCCTGCAATCTGCCGGATCGAAAAGAAGGCCTGGCAAGGTACATTGTAAAGGCAGATATAAAAATTACGGGTATAAGTATTAATGGATGGATGATAAAAGATCGTATCACGGAGCACCATTCCCTGGCAATCGGCTGTCTGAACATAGATCAAACCGATAGAATCTGACATGACAGAAAGCACATCCTGATAATAGCCCTGATCATCTGTAAAAACCGTATTGTAATAAAAAAATCCCTGGGTAGAATCTGAATAAATTGTAACGGGATGATTCACTGCGGGAGTACCACCGGCAGAATCGGCAACTATTCCATTAATCGTTATCCATCCCTGGGTAAAGCCTGGTGAAATCTGCAGAGCCAGGAACAGGGCCAGTATTAAAGTCAGACGGGACATACCAATGTAATTTAAAATTGAAAATTGAAAATTGAAAATTAAAATTTCATCAGGAGTGATGCGCGGATACCGAGTGACCACGGCTTCTTTGCATAGCCTGATTTTTCATAGATCGAACCATAATAATATTTCGCCTGGGGCTCGATTTCCAGTGATATTTTTTCAGTCAGTACAGCAGAAGCGGCAATCCCTCCTACGGCTTGCCAGTTCAGGTTTACCTGCGATGGTGTAAGCTGGTTGATGCCGATCACCAGGTTTTCACCCGGATCGTATTCACCGGTAAGCTGGCGCGCTTTCATCATTACAGACATGATCGTGCCTACCCTTACACCAATTGATATCCTATCTTTTTTCCAGAAGTCAAAACCAAGGACAAGCGGCACTTGCAGGTACGTGTACCGTTTGATGATTTCTGATGAATCAGATTGCACTAAAGTATCCCAGACATTCTGGCTGCTGGTGTAAATATTTGGCTCGAACCGATGCTGTGTCTCATTATAGTTAAAGGTGATGGAATCCAATTTGTTGTATGATCCCATATAGCTGTTGTAATTGACTTCATTCCGGGTAATCCCTTTGGAAACCGAAATACCGATCCCGGTGCGGATTGAAATCTGCCCATGATAAAACACAGCATCAATACCGGTATTATGAATATACTTATCTCCTTCAATCGTATTAAACATCAATTCAGGCAAATAATACACAGCTGCCGCAACACGCCATCGTTCCTTCTGATTCACGGTCATTGGCTTGCGGATGGAATCAGGTGCTAAAGGATTGGTTTCAGGTTCGCTGTTAATGATTGTTGTATCTCTAAAATCAGTATTTGTCCTCTCAAGTATTTCAACTGACGACTGACGACTGACGACTGACGACTGTTGACTGCCTACTGCCAACTGCCGACTGACGACTGACAACTGCCGACTGACGATTGACAACTGGCGACTGACGACTGACGACTGACGACTGACGACTGGCGACTGACGACTGACGACTGGCGACTGACGACTGACGACTGACGACTGACGACTGCCAACTGCCGACCCCTTACCGCCGACCGCCGACCGCTGACCGCTGACTACTTCTTCATCTTCATTAAAATTGAATACAAAAACGACAACCAGGCCTGACAAGATGAATATGATTAACGGGAAATAGAACCAATTCCTCCAGCCCTTGCGTGGGGAAACCACCAGGGAAGCTTCATCAAGGAATGCCTTCCTGGCTTCCCTGCTGGGAGTAAGCCGCTGCCCCTTCATGACTTCCCTGATCTGGTCATCAAACTGATCCGGATGCTTTTCCATTTATATTGATTTATAGATGTTTACTGTTTCATATATCCTGGTACGAAGTAATGCCCGCGCCTTTGAAAGTTGCGATTTTGAGGTACTCTCCGTGCAATTCAGTTTCTCACAAATCTCTTTATGGCTGTACTGTTCAAATACATACAAATTGAAGACAGTCCTGTACCCCATCGGAAGCTCTGCTATTAACTTCAATATTTGTTCCTGGTCGATGGGCATATGCGCCAGGTCGAATTCGGACCGGCCCTCATCATCAAAACCGATTTTATCGGATAACCGGTCAATATCTAACTGGTTTCTCTCCCTGGCATGGTCGCGCAGAAAGTTGAGTGCTGTGTTGGTCATGATCCTTTTCATCCATGCTTCGGGGGAATGATCGTTTTTGGGCTTAAAATCCGGCAGGCTTTTAAGGATCTTAATAAATCCGTCGTGAAGGATATCTTCGGCGTCCTGAATATTGCCGGCATAGCGAAAGCAAAGGCTGAGCAAAGGAGGTGCAAACCGGTCGTAAAGCGCTTCAGCAGCCTTTGAACGGTTTTTCAGCAGGTCATTTATCAGCGCGAGGTCTTCTTTCATCAACCATTCTCTGGTAAAGAAACACCGGGAATTGAAAAGGTTGCCTGTAAAATTACGAAAAGTAAACTTAATCTACAGGAAGGGTTGTTGAACGAAGCGTGCCAAAAAAAAGAGGCTGCTCATATTTTTGAGCCAGCCTCTTTTTTTACGTTAGTCCGACGATTGAAACCGTCGTTTAAATTATTTGTTTAGATCACTCCCTGGTCGATCATGGCGTTGGCCACTTTGAGGAAACCGGCCACATTGGCGCCCTTCACGTAGTTGATATATCCGTCTGGTTCGGTTCCGTGTTTAACGCACGAAGCATGGATATCACGCATGATCTGGTGCAGACGTGCATCAACTTCTTCCCTGGGCCAGCCCAGTTTCATCGAATTCTGCGACATTTCAAGGCCTGAAGTGGCAACACCACCGGCATTGACAGCCTTTCCTGGTCCGAACAGAAGCTTATTCTGTATGAAAATTTCAACAGCTTCAGGGGTTGAAGGCATATTGGCACCTTCGGCAACACAGACACAACCATTCTTTACAAGGTTCTTTGCATCTTCCGCGTTGAGCTCATTCTGGGTTGCACAAGGCAGGGCCACATCACACTTCACTTCCCACGGGTGTTTTCCCTGGTGGAACTGTGCTCCCGGGAATTCATAAGAATACGGTTTCACGATATCCTGGTTGGAAGCGCGCAATTCGAGCATATAGTCGATCTTTTCACCAGAAATACCATCGGGATCGTAGATGTAACCATCAGGACCGGAAATCGTTACGACTTTACCACCAAGGTGATTAACTTTGGTCACAGCACCCCAGGCCACATTACCAAAACCGGAAATACAAACGGTTTTGCCTTCTAAGGACATACCCCGAGTATTCAGCATTTCCTGTGCAAAGTATACGGCACCGAATCCAGTGGCTTCCGGACGAACACGGCTACCGCCCCAGTTGAGTCCTTTTCCGGTCAAAACACCGGTATGCTCATGGGTAAGTTTTTTATACATACCATAGAGAAACCCGATTTCCTTTGCTCCGACGCCAATATCGCCAGCCGGCACATCCGTTTCAGGTCCGATAAGTTTCCACAGTTCCAGCATAAAGCCATGACAAAAACGCATAATCTCCGCATCTGACTTGCCTTTGGGATCAAAATCCGAACCGCCCTTTCCACCGCCCATGGGCAAAGTGGTCAGCGAATTCTTGAAGATCTGCTCAAATCCGAGAAACTTCAGGATGCTAAGGTTGACACTCGGGTGGAAACGTAATCCGCCCTTGTATGGTCCAATGGCATTGTTATACTGGACACGGTAGCCCAAATTGACGTGCACCTTGCCCTGGTCATCGATCCACGGCACCTTGAAAGTAAGGATCCGGTCGGGTTCGACAATCCGGTCAATGATCCCGGCAGCTTCAAACTGCGGATTCTCATTAACAGCCTCTTCGATCGATTCTAAAACCTCACGCACCGCTTGCAGGTATTCGGCTTCACCCGGGTGCTTCTTTTCGAGGTCACTCATTATCTTCTCTAAATTCATGATGTATAAAATTTATTAATAATTATGTTAAAATTTAACAGTGTTAAAAAATTAACAGGACAAAATTAGTGCTTATTCTCAAACAAAAAAGAAAAACAGAAAGATTAATAAAAAGATTTTTTCAGCAGAAAATAATCCATGTACTGAAGCACATTCCAGTTAACATTATCATATCCGCCAAAGTCCTTTTTTTCAAAATGAAATTGATTTTGCGTAAGCGGAATATCGATTTTATCCAGGTTTTTTTCAAATTCCCGGCCGTAATGATATAGTGCATAAAGGAAGAAATACCCGGCATCAAATCCCGAATAGGCATAATACAACGGTTCATCAAAATATTTTGTTCGGTACGATATGATCAGTCCCTTCACATTCTCCAACTGCGGATCGGTATAAGCTGCCATGAAAATATGCGCCTTTAAAGCAATCAGGTAAGCGGTTTCAATGTTGGTCAGTTTCTCCCACTCCGGTAACCCGATGACCGATATCCGGTAATCATCCTTGATGGCACTTAACTTGCTAAGCAAGGCAGCCGGCAATACTTCATTTTCAGCATAAATAATAACCAGGTTCGGCCTGGTCAGCGATGCAAAATTCCGGAAACCATGTATACTATCCGTTGCATAATCGATGATCGTTACTTTCTGTTTTCCTGCAGGATCACCTCTTTCGATGGCTTCCTTGATCATTCCGATCATATCGCTGTTCTGGAACAGATTAGCTGCATAAAGAAGGATATTATGATCTGAAAATTCGCGTCTGACCAGCTCGGCAACTAATTCAGGCTGTGACTCAACCGATGGCAGTAATTTGAAAACATAAGGATTTCCACCGAGGATATCATTGCGGGAAGATAAAGGATTGATGATCGGAATATCGTTGTCGAGCGCAAAATCGGCCACCCGTGTAAAACTGTTCTTAAAAAATGGCCCGACGATCAGGTCCATTTTTTTCATTTCAGGCTTTTGAAGAACCTCATTCACTTTCGCATCATTATGGTCAACATCATAAACATAAATCCTGACGTTAAGTCCCTGCCTGTTCAATGAATCAGCCGCCAGCATAAATCCCTGGTAATACTGGATAAACCTGAACGGGGCCAACTCTGAGATCCTTAAAGGGTCCAGCCGTTCTTTCCAGAGTGTATCGGCAACCTGCTCCAGATACAAAGGAATTAAAAGGGCAACCTTGTACTCCTCATGGCGGTTCTTATCATACCGGTTCGCCTGTTCCTGGGAAAAACAAGGATAACCTGCAAGCATGAAAAACAAGATGATGATACAGATCGTTGGTTTATTTATTATAAGATGCCTCGTCATTTCCGGTGTTGGTTAATAATATTTCATTCCCACTCAATGGTCGCAGGAGGTTTTGAACTGATGTCATAAACCACCCGGTTCACCCCTTTGACCTTATTGATAATCTCATTGGACATACGGGCCAGGAAATCATATGGCAGCTGCGACCAATCGGCCGTCATACCGTCGGTCGATCCCACCGCCCGCAATACCACCGCATTTTCATACGTCCGTTCATCACCCATCACACCAACCGAATGAACAGGCAGTAAAACAGCCAGTGCCTGCCAGACCTGGTCATATAAATTATATTGCTTCAGTCCGCTGATAAAGATATCGTCAACATCCTGCAAAATACGTACCCGTTCGGCGGTAACTTCGCCGAGGATGCGAACGCCGAGACCCGGGCCCGGGAAAGGATGCCTGAACAGCAATTCCGCTTTCATTCCCAAAGCCGTCCCGATCCTCCTGACCTCATCTTTGAAAAGAGAATGCAACGGCTCAACCACCTTCAGCTTCATGAAATCCGGCAGACCTCCGACATTATGATGAGATTTGATTGTTGCTGACGGCCCTTTGATTGAAATGGACTCGATCCTGTCCGGGTAAATCGTTCCCTGGGCCAGCCATTTCACTTCCTGTATCCGATGGGCCTCTTCATCAAAAACCTCAATGAAGGTCCTGCCGATGGCCTTTCGCTTCAGTTCGGGATCTGCAATCCCATGCAATGCCTTGTAAAATCTATCCTTTGCATCCACGCCCTTCACATTAAGGCCCATATCACGGTAAGAGTGCAATACGGATTCGAACTCATTTTTCCTGAGCAATCCGTTGTCGACAAAAATGCAATGGAGGTTAACTCCAATGGCCTTATCCAGCAGGACGGCAGCGACCGAGGAATCTACACCACCCGAAAGGCCAAGTACAACTTTATCGTTACCCAGTTGTTCTTTAAGCTCATGCACAGTCGACTCGATAAAAAGTGAAGGCGTCCATGATTGATTGCAATGACAGATGTCAACTACAAAATTTTTTAAAAGGACCATACCTTCGGTGGAATGATAAACCTCAGGATGGAATTGTATTCCAAAGGTCTCCTCTCCTTCGACCTTGAACCCGGCAGCGATCACATCCCCGGTGCTGGCAATGACTTTAAAGTCATCCGGCAGGCGAAGAATGGTATCTCCGTGCGACATCCAAACCTGGCAGCCCGTTGTCATGCCTTTCATCAGTTCATTCCCTTCATGGATAAAAGAAAGGTTAGCCCTGCCGTACTCACGGTGTTTAGACGGTGCAACCTCACCGCCATCGCTATGGGCCATATACTGGGCGCCATAGCATACACCCAGCACAGGGACTTTTCCCCGGATATGCGACAGATCAGGATAAGGGGCTTCAGGATCACGGACAGAAGCCGGGCTGCCGGAAAGGATAACTCCTTTGACCTCCTCGCCAATCTCCGTGACTTTGTTGAAGGGATGTATTTCGCAATAAACATTCAATTCGCGCACCCTGCGGGCAATCAACTGGGTATATTGAGAGCCGAAATCAAGAATTAGGATTGTTTCTTCCATGCGACAAAGATAGATAATTTAGCCCGTCAGATTAAGTGCCGCTTTGAATGAGCGGGATTGTCCAGGTCAAATTCGACCAATGCAAGTTCCGGTCCGTCCCAGGCAGCTGAAAACGCATGCGTCTTCCCAATCGTTTGGCTCCAGTGCCCTGTTATTCTGCTTGATTCGTGAACATGGCCGTGGAGTGTGACCAAAGGTTGTTTTTCTTCTATGAACCGCATAATGGCAATGCTCCCGACATGAACATCAAGCGGAACATGGTCGAAGGATTTCCCATCGAGTGCCGCCCGGTCCAGGGAGCTCTTGTAAGGCGGTGAATGAAAAAGAAACAAAGCCTTGTCAAATGGCCCGGCGCCGGTCAGCTCCTTGAGTTCATCCTGAATGGTGGCGAATTCAAGGTCGACCTCCGGTTTAACCGAATGAAATCCCTCATAGGGCGCGTAACAGCCCGGATCGACAAAACGTGAAACGTCAAACCGTTCCCAGTCTTTAAACCGGAAAGGTGTCGGGGGAATATTGGCATAACCGTAAAATGAGTATCCATGACTTGATGATTTCCGGTTATGCAAATAATTCCATACTCCTGTCCCTGAAAGCCCGATAAACTTTTTTTCTTCGGTTTTCGGATCATCATTGCCCAGGATCAAATACACAGTCGGGTAATTTTCGCCCATTTCTGATTTCAACCCTTCAAGATGAACGAAAAGATAATCCTCCGTAAAATCATCGTCCAGGTTCCGGTGCATCCCATGAGGAAGCAGGTCGCCCCCGAAAAAAACGATTTCAGGCTTATGGTCCAGGATCTGCCGGAATAATTTTTCATAACGGTCAAGATGGCCGTGCAGGTCGGAGACGAAAAAACACCGGGTCATAGTGTGCTTTTTGAACGTAATAATTTTGCAGAATTTGTCAACGCACCGATCATCGCAGCATAACTCGATTTATTATGGATATCATCATCAGTCAATATATGGCAATCAATAAGGCTTCCAGGTACCTCATATCCTGTTTTATGAAAATTCAACTCGGCCAGTCCAAGTCCCCAGCCTTCGATCCAGGCCTGTAATTCCTTTTTCTGCTGTTCATTACCCCGGATATGAATCATAAGATCAATGTCGCTTGCCGGGCCGGCACAAGCATTTTTAGTGCTGCCGATCAGGTAGATTGCCTCAATGCCGAACCGGTCAAAATCAGCCATGCCGGCAATTTTTTCAGCAACAAGATACCGCCATTTCCAGTGCTCATCAGATTCATAAGCCAGCAAGGAACTATCATCGGTTGATTCGGTTCCGTTTTCAGGTGTGATCGACATTTCCAGGGTTTTTTTCAGTCTGCGGTGAAACAGGAAACGGCTCAAATGATCGGCAATTGCATTCAACAGTCTTTGTTCTTCCGGTAAAAACACAAGCGCTGAATCGAAAACATCCTGCAAATAGGATACCTGGATCTCTCCTGAAACATGGTTGTCGATGATGATCTCTGCTTTTTGCATCCATTTTGTTTCGATAAAATCAGGAGAGGCATATTGCTTACCTTCCAGGATGATCCGGGCCTCGCATACGGTTGGATACTGGTAACCCGGCGGAATGGCATCCAGGACAGACCTGAATACTGAGATCAGTTCCGCATCTTCATCTTTTAATGCTTCGCTGACCAGATAGATGCATTTTAATTCTTTGGCCCTCTCGTTCAACTTGTTCAGTTGAATATCCCTTAAATTACCTTCCATGATTTCCTGACTTAACGCTTCACCAATAACCAACGAATTTACAAATTAATTTTAGCTGAATAGAATGATTTGTTGCTTTTTCCATCCCTTACTTCAACCAACAAGGTATTGAGGCCCGGCTTCAGTAAATCATCTACCTGATAGATGAGAACATCATTTTTGGCATCATATTCCATCAGTATCCACTTACCGTTCAGCATCCCCCGGTAGCTGGCAATACCCGAAAGTTCATCGCTGATGACCAGCCTGATCTCCTTATGCCCGGCCATTTTACTGAAATATTCCGGATGCACCGCTTTGATCCTCGGGGCAATCGTATCGATGGTCACGCAATATTGACCGAATTCCCTGATCTTTATCGTTACATACCCATTGCTTACCCACGTTCCACCCAATGAAGTCAACGACTTCCCATCTTCTCCGATCCTGGCGATCAGGGCTTTGGAACTTAAATTTTCCGGTAATTTGATGGTTTTTATCGAAATATTCATGTAATCGTGCACTGGAGTGTACCGGTCATGAATCTTGTGCACCAACGAATACGTCCCGGGTAACTGCTTAGCAGAATCATACTTAAAAACAAATGAATCGTAAAAAACTCCGCGCGGAGCATCAAGGCTCAACTCACTTGCATTGAAACTGTTTGGCACATTGTAATTGAAGAATTTGGTGCTCGCCGTGGCTATTTCCTGTTTTACCGGGGTTGCCGGATTGCCAGAATAACGGTCAGATTTGATTTTGAAAACAAGTGAGGAGAGATTGCCTGCGGCATCGGTCACTTCATATTTTATAGTGTGGGAAAGCGTGTCATTGAACAGGTAGACCCCTTTGTTCTGTGTTTCTCTGTAGATATCAAGCTTGTTTCCCGGGTCAATCCTGGTTTGCTGCAACCTTACATTATTCCGGGCATATTCTTCATAATCCAGCAGACTGTTGACATAACGCGTATCGTCAAACGAAAAAGTCTCCATTTGAATATGAAAAACTTCTTTTGAATCAATGAACAGTGAAATAGCGTAAGGCCCATTTTTATTATCGCTGTCATTCAGCAGGTCGCTGGTCTGGATGGCAAATGAGATATGGCCACTCACCCGGATGGCAGGATTACTGGCCAGTTTGTGCTCCGTCCCCCATCCTTCAACCAGGTACCTGACGGCACTATTTTTCCCGTTCACCTTTGAATTCTCATCTTCCGGATAAATTTTGACTGAAGAAATGACCGGCCGGATGAAATCCTTGACCTCGTATCCAAACAAAAGCGGATTGATGGGCTTTTGGGAAGCATCATCCCGGATTTCAAAATGCAGGTGCGGCCCCCCGGATGATCCTGAATTACCGCTGTACGCAATGATATCGCCTTTTTTGACCGGAAAATCAGTGGCCGCCGGGAAAAGTTCAATTTCAAAATTCTCTCTCCGGTATTGTTCATTACGCACATGGTCGCCGATGGTCTTGTTATATTTACTCAGGTGTCCGTAAACCGAGACATAACCATTGGGATGCGTCACATACATGGCTTTTCCAAATCCGTAGGCCGAAACTTTGATTCGGGAAACATAGCCGTCGGCCACAGCATAAACAGGCGCTCCCTCTGCACCACCGGTCTTGATGTCAATTCCGGAATGAAAATGATTGGCCCTGATCTCTCCGAATGTTCCTGAAAGCAACATCCGGATATCGAGCGGTGGGCTGAAGTAATCGGTGGGATAAGACTTTTGAGCGAATGAATTGCCGGCAAATCCAAAAATCAGCGCCAGGATCAGAAACTTACTGCTGCGGGGGCTTTTCCTTATCAGGTTGAACAGGGACGTAATTATCATAACTTTTACAAACTTCGGCGCTAAAATTAATGCCATATCCGAGAATATCGTTCCATGATTCCAGATCAATATTAACAAGATCATCAACACTATAACCCTTATTGATCAATCCGTATATGATCCCTGCATTAAACGCATCACCAGCCCCTATCGTACTTAAAACATGAATTTCTTTTGCGGGAATTTTTATATGAAGATTATTCGAAAAAAGTTCTGCGCCATTTTTTCCCCGGGTCAGGATCAGGTTTGTGCATCCCAGGGCTTTGATCCGTTCAAAGATTTCCCCGGTGTTTTCAATTCCAAACAGGTTCATAAAATCTTCATCGGAACCACGCACGATATCGGCCAGCGCAATATTCTCTTCAACAAGATGCATCAGGTTTCTGATTTCATCCAGATGGTTTTTTCGGATATTGGGATCATAAATGATCAATCCCTGATTTTCCTTAGCTTTTTTTATAAATGTCACTATTTTCTCCCTGATGGCCAGATCCAATGAATAGAAGGAGCCAAATAGCACAATATCCCCTTTTTCTATATCAGGCCAGTTAACATTTAACCGGTTTTCAGGATACTGCTTATAAAAAGAATAATGCGCATTTCCTTCATGATCAAGAAACGCAAGTGATATCGGCGTCTTAAGTCCTGAGGCCGGTAATATACAGGAGGTAGTCACACCATTCCTGTCGAGAAAATCCAGGATTAGCCGGCCTGCTAAGTCATCTCCAAGTTCAGTAACCATTGCCGTGTTGATCCCGCTACGTCCCAGCGACACGGCGGTATTCAGCATGGAACCGCCGGCCCTGGCTGCCACAGGTTGTCCCTGCCTGAAAATTATATCGTAAATAGTTTCGCCGATAGCTATACAAGACAACATAGTTCAAAGTTCAAAGTGTAAAGTGCAAAGTTATCTATTTACCAGCCCCGTCAGGGGCGAAAGTATGGTAGGACGAGGGCGGCCAGGTGGTTGCGATCAAAGAATAAAAACAATGATGGCGATTAATATTGCCGTACCGGCTGCAACGAGCACGCCACCCGCTGCGGCATCCTTTGCCCATTTTATCCGTTCATTATAATCCGGGCTGATCATATCGCCAATCCATTCAATAGCCGTGTTAAATATTTCAGCAACCAGGACAAGACCAATTGCTAACACCACAAGCCCCCACTCCATCAGGCTGATTTTCATAAAATATCCTATGACAAACACGACACCAATGGCCAAAAGATGGATGATAAAGTTTGGCTGAGTGATCGCCACTCCGGAAAAGCCCCTGATTGCATATTTGAAACTTTTGAGAAGCCTGATTATAAATTTTTTAGCCAGTGAACGTACCATGATGTGATTTTTTGATAAAATTAGAAAATTTGACCGGCTGACCAGTTAATTGAATAACGAAATGAGAAAATATTTATTTTTGCAGTCCAACGCGGAAGTAGCTCAGTTGGTAGAGCATCAGCTTCCCAAGCTGAGGGTCGCGGGTTCGAATCCCGTTTTCCGCTCTTAAAGGAACCGATTATAGGTTCCTTTTTGATTATTAAAGTTCAGTTGGTAGTCCGCCAGCCGGCGGATCCCAAGCTGAGGGTCGCGGGTTCGAATCCCGTTTTCCGCTCTTAAAGGAACCGAAAAGCCGGTTCCTTTTTTATATTAGCTCAGTTTGTCGCGGAAAACCCCCTAAATGACATCCCATTTTTGGTGGTCAACTTCGAGCGGAAAGTGGTGGTCAATATCAGCGGAAAATGCATTTAGTGCGATGAAATGGTTTCATATAATGCTTATGAAGGCATATATAAGCCAATAATATCCCTTCTAATAATAGAAATCAACAATCTTCCCATCACTCAAACCTGGCAGAACCCTGAACTTTTCAGGGAAAAAACAGTATTTCAATCCTTTTCTGTTTTCTATTCCCAGCAACCTTAAATAATGCGAAGATTTCGAAACTGTCTTCATCAGGCTCTTGGAGGCATGGTTCCATAAGGTTATCGAGGATATTGTTGCATCGCAAACAGGCAGGAAACCATAGGCATTGACGAGCAGGTCGGCCATGGCTCCGGCAAAAATGGCATCTTCCATGGAAAAACTGTCCTTCCAGCCGGCACAAAGGATGATTGTGTTCTTCCTGTTGTCATTCAGCCAGTTGCACACAGCTTCATGGTTTACAAAGGATGCCATGACCACTTGTCCGTATTCTTTGCCGAGATAAATCGCCTTTGTTCCGTTGGTGGTACAAAAAACCATCTCCTTCCCCCTGAGCAGAGGATCTCTGAATTCGAGCGGAGAATTTCCGAAATCGGCGAAGGGCAGTTTATCACCATTTTCTTCCCCGGCAACAAGCCATCCCTGGCGTTTTTTCTCCATGGCTTCTTCGGTGCTATTCACCGGAATTGCTGATGCAAGGCCATATCCAAAAGCCGTACAAATCGTCGTGGTGGCACGCAAAATATCCACAACCACCACGTTATAGCCTGATCTGTCCCTCATCGTCGTTAAAAGGGATGGAGAAAAACATACTTCAAGGGATGGTCCTGTCATATGTTAAAAATAATATATTTATGATTTATAGAAAGGAATTTTTACGATGACCGCCTTTAATAATTTATCACGGATTTTAATGTAGATAAAATTTCCGAGGCTGGCATGTTCAGTTTTAACATATCCCATGCCGATGGGAATTTTCATCGAAGGTGACATCGTGCCGGAGGTCACTTCTCCAATGACCGTTCCGTGTTCATCACAAATCTCATAATGCTGGCGCGGAATACCTTTATCGACCATCTGGAAACCACGGAGCATTTTTTTAACGCCTTCGTTTTTCTGTTTTTCAAGTGCCGGACGATTAATAAAATGATTGCCGTCGGTAAACTTGGTGATCCAGCCAAGACCTGCTTCAATCGGGGAAGTTGTATCGTTGATGTCATTTCCGTAGAGGCAGAATCCCATTTCGAGCCGCAGTGTATCCCGTGCAGCAAGCCCGATCGGCTTGATACCATACTCGGCGCCTGCTTCCATCACGGCTTTCCAGATGGCAGGACCATCAGCATTGTCCATGTATATTTCAAATCCACCGGCACCTGTATAACCGGTGTTGGAGAGGATTACCTGTTTAATCCCGGCAAGGTCCACCTTTTTGAATGTGTAATAAGGAATGTCGCTCAAGTTTGTATTAGTTAGCTTCTGAAGCGCCAGAATGGCTTTAGGCCCCTGGATGGCAAGCTGGGATATTTCATCCGATGCGTTATATATATCAGCCCCATTGATATTGTTTTTCTCAACCCAGGCCCAGTCCTTGTCAATATTGGCGGCATTGACCACCAGCATATAAGTCATTTCATCAAAACGGTAAACCAGCAAATCATCCACAATTCCTCCCTGATCATTCGGAAAACAGGTATACTGGATCTTGCCATCTTCCAGCTTGGCCACGTCATTCGAAGTCAGTCGTTGTACCAGCTCAAAAGCATGAGGACCTTTGATCCAGAATTCTCCCATGTGCGAAACATCGAAAACACCGACTCCATTCCTTACCGTTTCATGCTCTGCATTAACACCTTCAAACTGAACCGGCATGTAAAAACCGGCAAACTCAACCATTTTTCCCCCGTTTGCTTCATGCAAACTGCAAAATACCGTTCTATTCATGAAATTAAAAATTATAAATTAAAA
>AMWB02046607.1_pt2 | contig 17580 bp, 18 predicted proteins | sample 200311 | NCBI WGS metagenome assembly AMWB02 (sample SAMN02737377, study PRJNA173069) | bioreactor metagenome | biome: anode biofilm in microbial fuel cells | place: USA: California | collected 2010-12-16 | reverse complement strand
ACCTGCAGGAACTTTCAGATGAATGCGGTTTTTGACTTCGCCAAGGTTGGCCATTTTGCTGCCGGCAACTTCGGCCATGTCCTTGTCCAGGGCTTTCAGGGGCAGAATCATGCGGCCAGTCGGCTGGTTCCGGATTTGTTTGAGGATGGCATCGATGGTTTTTTCGATGGAGTCGAAGCGGGCGTCTAGTCCCAGATATTTGTCGGGCGCCAGGTGATGAAGGTTCTGGATCATGCGAAACACATTGACGGAAATGGCTGTGGCGCTGGACCGGACAAAAGACATGTCATAGGGCCGATCTCCCTGAAGGGCCTGCTCCATATCCGCCATGACCTCCAGGGAACGGTTGTTGGCGCTTAAAAGGAGCTTGAAATTGTGATACCGCTCTTTGAACGCAACACGAAGCTCTTCGATATTTTCGGGATCTTCGGGCTGGATATCGAAAGAAAACAGGTTTTTGATAAAATCGAAGATTCTTTTCATGTATGGGGTGTTCGCAGAGAACAATTGAACGGATTTCTCTTTATTAAAGTGCCAGGCCTGCAATTGACTCAAGGCAGAAATACCCCCCTTTAAAAAAGGACAGGGGGGATTTCATGTCGTCGATTGAAAATCCCCATAAAAACAGATAGATCTGTTTCAAAGGAGGACTTCCGGATAAATTCTCCAAGTCGATAAAAATCGGGACTAATGTTCCAGCTTCAGACCCCACCCTTCGAACATGAACAAGATGGCAAAACCGTACCATAAGGTGTATGCGACATAAAAGGTCAGTGAAAACACAACCAGTCCCCATTTGGCGGAGATATTTTCAGGCGTGATCTTGTAATAGTTATAAGCGCATTCAACGGCCCTTTTGTTGATTGTGGTTATAAACTTGGATTCGGCAAATTTTTTCTGCTTGTCCAGATCACGGGTCAGAGCCTTTAACCCCATCCACCAGTTATACAGGGACAGCCGTTCATCCATGCCGTATTTGGTTTTTATAGCTTCTCCCCTGTTATGGTACATCTGATCCGAATCATCCAGGCAGTTGGTTAAAATATTGCCCAGATCCCCGCTGACCTTGATGACCTTCTTATCGGCCACATCGACCTCGGCTGTGGCTCCGGATTTCTTGAACAGGGAGGCGGTCTCCGTGGCCTGTTTTTCGTCCTTCATCACCACAGATGCGCTAATCGCCTTGCCGGAATAGTTGGCGGTCTGCTTTTTCAGGTCCGGTATATAATAGGCCGAACCTTTGGAAATGGAATTATAAAGTCCGTCCATATAATTCAGGCCGTTGTGGCCGTTGAATACCGGTGAGAACATAATGGCAAGCACCAAGAGAAACCCCGCCATCAACCCCACGCCGCTATAAAATTCTTTTTTGTTGGCTAACATCAGGCCACCTCCCCCTTCAGCTTTTTAATATTTTTCAGAAATGTGCCGATAACCCATACCGCAAAAGTCCCGACCACCAGGAAAAAGATAACGCCGCCAATTTTATCCAGTAAAGAGGACGTGTCCTTGGAAAGGGTGATGAATTCCATATCTGCCAACTTTTTGGGGAGGGCGAAAAATCGGTTGATAAACCCGGCCAGAACCGTGATGGCATAAAATCCCCGGATGGTAATTCCCGGCACCACCTTGGTTACCATCGCACCCATCTGAATTCCCAGCAGAGATCCCAACAGCATGCCCATGGCCAATGTGTAAAAAATAAAACCGTAAATGGCGTACTGAAAAATTCCGCCATATCCTGCGGTAAAAATAATCTGAAAGATGTCGGTGCCGACGGTTGTCAGGGAGGAGACTCCCAACGTATAGACAAAGATCGGAAATGTCAAAAACCCGCCGCCCACGCCCATGATGGCGGCTGCCAATCCCACCAGAACACCGCTCAGGATCAGAAATACACAGGAAATCTGACGGCCTCCGGGAATGATGCCCTCATCAAACGTGATCATGGGCGGGATTTTGATGGATTGAAGTTTTCGGGGAAGATTGCCCATTTCCGCGCCTTCCGTTTTGCCGCCGTGTGCGCTGTCGGTTACGCCGGATTTCCGGGCGGTTAAATAATCAAGCATCGAGTAAATCCCCAGACCCCCAAGCATGAAACAGTAGACCGTAGTAATGAACGCATCACTCAAGATCGGATTGATTTCATACAACCACCGGTTGATGATACCGCCGACAGTGGTTCCAATCAAGGCGCCGATCAAAAAAACGACAGCCAGGGGTATGGATATATTTCCCAGTTTTTTATGAATCACGCTTCCCATGATGGCTTTGGCGAAAATATGAAACAAGTCGGTTCCAACAGCCAGAATACCTTTGATGCCCGCGCTCATCAGGGCAGGGGCGATTACGAACCCGCCTCCTGCACCGATACAGCCGGTGATCAGGCCGGCACACACGCCGATCAGAATGGATGCAATAAATATCCAGGTTGAATAAAAAGCCGGACTGTAAGCGCTTTTTTCACCGATAAAACTGGGAAGCGCTCCAGCGATTTGATCGGCAAAGGCATAGCCGCATAGAAGAATTGGAATGGAAAACAGACCCAGTACGGCAAGCCGTTTTTTGGAACCCAGAATGTTTCTGGACATCTCAAGCTCCCATGATGCGTGGGCTCTGGCGCCTGCCATCATGAATTGACCCCATTGTTTGAAAAAGTTCATGTCGATGCTGCTCCTATTTTTTGTTAAGTGGTAATATTGGAATGCTGAAAATGCTAATCGTCGGTCCGGGGCAGTTTACTGGAAATCATCACCTCCTCGAGATGTTTTATTTTTTCCATCTGTATGGATTTCTTTTTAAAAGCATCCTGAAGCTTGTATAACAACTCATCAATATTGATGGGTTTCATCAGATAATCAAAGGCGCCGACCTCCATGCCCTCCCGGGCAATTTCCAGACAGGCATGGCCGGTCAGCATGATGACTTCCAGCAAGGGATTGGCTTTTTTGATTTTTCTAAGCGTTTCGATGCCGTCCATTCCGGGCATTCGAACGTCCAGCACCACGATGTCCACGGCATGGTCCTTCAGATAGGCCAGTGCCTCCTCGCCGCTGTGAACCCCGACGGCATTGATTTGACGCTTTTTCATCCGCTTGAGCAGGGTTTCTAGAAAATCAACCTCGTCATCTGCAAAGAGTACACTAAACCCGTCCACCTGTTACCTCCTTCGGCAAACCACATCCAGAATCTTATTGATCAACACGTCAGCATCGCAGGACTTGACCAGGTAATCCGTAGCCCCGTATTCCAAGTATTTTCGGCCAAGACGGGCCTCATTAAGGCTGCCGGGATGAAATTTCCTTCATCCGCGCCTGGATGATTTTCTCTTCATGCGTTCGCCGTCGCCGTGCAGCGGCTTCGGCTTTGGAAACCAGTTGTTCCATATCGCAGGGTTTCATCAAGTAATCGAAAGCACCCAGCTTCATACCCTCGATGGCAGATTCGACGGTGGCATGTCCGGTCAGCATGATAACCTCAGTGATGGGAAATCTGCGTTTAATTTCTTCCAAGACCTGAATGCCGTCCATTCCCGGCATTTTGACATCCAGAATCACCACTTCGATGCCGAGATGCCTGGAAAGCTTCTCCAGGGCATCCTGGCCGGTATGTGCGGACTGAATATCAAATCCGCGTTTGTTCAGACGTTTGGTCATGGTTTCCACAAAGGGAACTTCATCATCGACTAAAAGTATCTTGGCCAGAGTCATGCATTTTCTCCTTGTCTCCCGGGTCAGGTTTCGATATTAAGGTGGGTATGCTCGGATGGTTTCGTCATGCAATCATGCCACATCCAGAAGTTCTTTGACGGCCTGTTTCAAGTGATCGACACTGCTTCCTTTTTTTTCAACGAAAAGAACTGGATGCATTTCACCCAGTTGATGAATCATTTCTGTTTGCAGTGTGTGAATCACGATCGGCAATCCCGGAAAAATCTGATGTAATTGGTGAACCAGGGACACATCGTTTGCATCCGGAAGATCCGGGTCCAGAATCACCATGTCCGGCAGCAAGCCGGAATTGTTAATATCATCAATGAGTTCCTGGCCACTTTTGACCAGCCGGATCTGGTAGCCCTCGGCCATCATCTCGCGCCTTAAAAATTCCCGAACATGGGGATTTCGATCTGCAATCAGCAGGACTACCGGTTCGTTCACGAATTTCCCTTAAAAGTGTGCGTTTCTGCAGCGAATCCGCAAGAACGTTGAGCATGAAAAAAATCTGTATTTTGACTTAGCAATTCATATACCAAGGAGGGGGCAATGACATAAATGATTTTAACATACTAAATTTGTTTTGGATTTTTCCAGGTTGCCTGGAGCCTCAAAGCCCCGGGAACCATGAATCTGTCGGTATTTTTTACAGCATGGAAAATGGCGGTACGGTACGGCGGCGCCGGTTTGTCAAATCTGTTATTGACAGAAGGCCTTGTCTCGCATATCATAAAAAAGTCAAATCACGGCTGATGCGTCTGTTTCAGTCCCAAACCCACGACAAGACATTAATATTGTCTTCGTTTTTACGATAATCCCGTCACATTCGGGAAGATTTACAACACCGTTTTCTCCAACAAACCTTTTTTATGGAAACTGCGAATTTTTTTCATGTGATCTGTTCCGCAGAAAACCCTTTAACAACATTTCCAAATCCCTGCCTAAAGGAGTACTCGTGATGGATGATTTCCTTCATAATTTACGTACCGGAAAAAACAAACCCTTTGATAGAAACCGGAAACAATTCGACAACAATGGATATAAAAACCCCGAAAGACAAGGTCCGAATGACAACCGTCGAAAAGAAGCGTTTCAGAGATCGCCTCCGACAGATCATTTTCCTGCCATCAAAAAACTTCTTGGAGATATCACGGACGGTCAGCGACGCCAGGCAGAAATTGATGAACGCCGGGCAACGGCAGAAGAACGTATCGCATCGGCAATGGAAAAAATTGCCTTGGGCTTTTATGAGAAAAACCTGACGCCACCTGCATCTCAGCCGGAAATGAAAACCGATTGGCAATCCCGGGTCGTTCCGGAGGTCGAAAAACCGGTGCACGTTTCTCAACCTGTAATACCGGAAGGCATCGGCGCCGGAAAAACAGAAACCGCCTCAGACGCCATCAAGCCCGGAATGGATCGGAAAAGCGTTCTTGAGATGATCGGTGCCATGCGGAAAGAACAGTTCAGTTACGAAAAAATCGCCCGCACACTGGAGGCGCAGGGGATCCCCACATTTTCAGGAAAAGGCGCCTGGCACAGTCAAACCGTCTCCAAACTCTGTCATCAGTTCCATCCATCACTGCCCCGGGAGATCTGAGCGATAGAACGACATGAGGGGCTCTTGAAAAAATTCCCCCGTATCCTCCCCCTTTTTCAAAGGGTGAAATGGTGAACCAGACCAGCCTCTGGCCATTGGAGGAAAGAAGCCAAAATGAATACGAAACTCCCGCTCATCAGCCGTAGACAGTTCATCCGTCTTGCCGGTGGCGCAGCCCTTTACAGCATTGTCCCTTCTCATTTTTCAGGAATTGCCGCGGAAATGGGAACCGGGTTTATCGCAGAGGCCTCATCCAGTAAAGAAACTTGTGATGTCAGAGCCTTGACCCGAAAACTCTTTGAATCTGCAGGTGGCATGTCCCGGTTTGTTACACGGGGGGATGTGGTGGTGATCAAGCCCAACATCTCCTGGGCCAGAGCCCCGCAACTAGGGGCAACCACGCATCCGGAGGTTCTTGAAACGGTCATTTTGCTCTGTCAGGAAGCCGGGGCCAAAAAAGTCAGGATTGCGGACAACACCATCCATGAGGCCAGAAACTGTTTCATGGTTACCGGGGCCGACCAGGTGGCGAAGAAAACCGGCGCCGATCTGGTGTATCCGCTGTCCAACCTCATGCGGGACATGAACCTTCAGGGGCATCGTCTGAATGTCTGGCCGGTGTACACGCCGTTCAAGGAAGCCGATAAAATCATCAACCTGCCGGTTGCCAAGGTCCATGGCCTCAGCGGCCTGACCCTGGGAATGAAAAGCTGGATCGGTGCGGTCGGAGGCAGGCGAAATGCGCTGCATCAGGACATCCATCAAAGCATCGTGGATCTGGCCCAGTTTTTCCGGCCCACAATCACTGTCATTGACGCCATCCGCATCATGACGGCAAACGGTCCTTCCGGCGGCAGCCCCTCCGATGTGGCAATTGCCAACCGCCTGATTCTGAGCAATGATCCGGTTGCGGCCGATGCGCTGGCCTGCGATCTGTTTAAAATTCAGCCGTCCGCGATTGCCCACATTCAGCTTGCCCAGAAATGGGGGCTGGGGACAATGGATTTCAACCGTTTGACCCGCTACCAGGCTGTTTTATGAATATCAGACATCTCGTTTACCTCAGAAGGATATCACAACTTCTGTTCCTGCTGTTTTTTTTGTTTCTGTTGGTGGAAACCCGTCTTTCCAGGGATGTTTTTCAGGATTATTCCCAGGAAATCGCCGGCCCCACGGACATACGCCTGAAGGAACCGGTCAAGTTCTTCTTTGACATGGATCCGCTGATATGGCTGTCCACAATGCTGTCCACACACAAGTGGATGGCAGGTGCGGGGTGGGCACTGTCCATTGTCGGACTGACTCTTTTTCTGGGCCGGTTTTTCTGTGGATTCATCTGCCCGTTCGGCACACTTCACCACGCCATCGGTGCCTTTCATCCCGCAGTCAATGGAAGGCAGGCATCATCCCGAAACGAAAAGACACCGGCACAGCGTCTGAAATATGGACTTCTGGTATTGATTCTGATATCCACGCTGTTTGGTTTGAATCTGGCTGGCTTTCTGGACCCGCTTGCGCTACTGTTCCGATCGCTTGCTGTTTCCATTCTGCCGGCGGCAAACATCGGCATCAAGGAAGTCTTTGATGTCATGGCTGCCAGTGACATCAAAGTCCTGAATCTGATCAGCTATGGTGCCGAAATCATGGTTTCGCCCGTGCTTGGCTTTGGATATCCGGCCTATCAGACCGGCTTTGCGATCGGCCTGATCGTTTTGACCCTCTTCTTCCTGAACCGGATCCGCCCCCGGTTCTGGTGCCGCGTTCTGTGCCCCCTGGGAGCGCTGATGGGGCTGTTGTCCTTTAAAAGCCCGCTAAGCCTTGAAAAGGATGAATCCCGTTGCACGGGTTGTAATAAGTGCATGGCAGCCTGCCAGGGAGCGGCGTCTCCCCGACCCGGCCTGAAATGGGAACCTGCCGAGTGCGTCCGCTGTTTCAACTGCCAGAATATCTGTCCGGAGGATGCGCTCCTGTTTCGATTTTCAAGACAGGAAACGAAGCAGCAGGGACCGGATATGGGAAGGCGGGCGGTGCTGACCGGACTTACGGCCGGCGTTGCATTTCCGCTTCTCAGCCGTCTGGATGGCCAGATTCATCAGACATCCGATCCCCTGCTGATCCGGCCTCCGGGATCTTTGACGGAAACCCGGTTTCTGGAACGCTGCCAGCGCTGCGGATTGTGTATGAAGGCCTGTCCGACAAACGTGATTCAGCCGGCCCTCGGGGAAGCCGGCATTGCCGGCATCTGGACCCCGGTTCTCAGCATGTCAAACGGCTACTGCGAATATTCGTGCACCCTCTGCGGCAGCGTCTGCCCGACGGGTGCCATTCAACTCATTACGGGAAAGGAAAAGATTGCAGGTCCCATCCGCATTGGATCGGCATTTGTAGACCGGGGCAGATGCCTGCCATGGACAGAGAACGGTCCATGCATCGTCTGCGAGGAAGTCTGCCCGACCTCCCCCAAAGCCGTGGTTTTTCGTGAAGCCGATTTGCCGGGCTTCGGCACCGAGCGGCTCCGACTGAAACAGCCTTACGTGAACCTGAAGCAGTGTGTCGGATGCGGCATCTGCCAGAACAAATGCCCGGTCAAGGGAACGCCTGCCATCCGGGTGATTGCCTCAGGCGAAACCCGCTCCCCCAAAAACCAGATTTTGCTGATTTCATAAACAGCCATGATCTGGGAGCATCCAATCCTTGTCCCCCACTTTCCCAGAAGGCTGTTCTGCTCTATTTCATACCAGGTGCTGAAACAGCTCTCCTGAAAAACATCATCTTGATCGTTCCGGATATACATGCTAAGCATGGAAGCGTTTATTGATTCTTTAATTAACACAATTATCTATTATCCCGGGGAGTAGCCAATGCTAAAAAACACCACAGACAGTTACGGCTGGATTGCCCGTCTTTTTCACTGGACTGTTTTCCTGATGGTCATCGGCGTTATCATCGGGGGGGATATCGCCGCGGACATGCCGGCCGGGCCCGGTAAAGCGGAGATTCTCGGCATGCATAAGTCTTTCGGTTTTACAATTCTGGTCCTGGTCCTGCTGCGCCTGCTCTGGCGGCTGATCAATCCGCTTCCGCGCGATCTGGGAACCAATCGGTTTGAGAACAGACTGGGGCACATCATGCACCTCTGCCTGTATATTCTTCTGCTGTCACAGCCCGTCGTCGGAATTCTGATGTCTCAGTCCTTCGGTCGCACTGTTTCCCCCTTTGGCTTGTTTAATGTACCGACTTTTATGAATGAAAATATCCGGCTGGGGAAACAGCTGCTTGAAATCCACGAGACGCTGTGGGTCATCTTGGCGATAGCCGTGGGAATCCATGCCGCCGCGGCGTTGAAACATCACTTTATTGAAAAAAACCGGACCCTCATGCGCATGATTCTGGGCAAATGAGGAAGTCAGAATTTTGAACTATTTTACGCAAGGACAGTAATGACTTACAATTTTGATCCTGACAGATGGTATGATATCGAACTTGGCTGCCTGGATCAGCTTCGGCAATCGGGAAAAATCACAGAACCGGAATTCAGGCAATCCCTGGAAGAACTCGACAGGCGGCATGACGATATGTGGAACCGGCTGGATGGAACATATACGCTTTCATGATCAAGGCAACATCCGGACATTTCCCATCCACCTTTCAGGAAAGATTCAGTCTTTCATCCGAGGATATTTTTTTTCTTTTTGATTCCATAACAAAATCATTTTTCAGGGAGGGAAACGAAAATGAAAACGCATCCAAGGAGAAATACCACATGCACCGTGATGGGCCTGGCCCTGGCCGCCGGTATTCTGGCTGCCGGTAATGTTTCCGCATCCGGAGGCGCTGAATCGTCATCCGAAACCACTCGTGTGAAATCAATGATTCACTGGCTGGGGCATGACAGTTTCCGGATTGATGGAGATGGGATCGTTATCTATATCGATCCTTACAAAATCGCGGATGGACCCAAGGCCGATCTGATCCTGATCACCCACGATCACAATGATCACGCCTCTCCGGCAGATGTCGCAAAAATACAGCGCAGCGATACGGTAATTGTTGCCGCTTCTGCGGCTGCCGCAAAATTTTCAGGTCAGATCCGGACCGTTAAACCCGGAGACAACCTGGATGTCAAAGGCATTTCCATCGAGGCTGTTCCCGCATACAACACCAACAAGTTTCGCAGCCCGGGAGTACCCTTTCATCCCCGGGAATCCGGTTATGTCGGCTATATTGTGACCGTAAAGGGACTCCGGATTTATCATGCCGGCGACACGGACGCGATTCCGGAGATGAAGTCCGTTCAATGCGATGTGGCGCTGCTTCCGGTAAGCGGCATTTACGTCATGACAGCCGAAGAAGCGGCAACCGCCGCTGCGATGATGCATACGAAATTAGTAATTCCCATGCATGTTGGAAAAGGAATCGGCAGCCTGGATGACGCCAAACGGTTCAAGGCCCTCTGCTCCGTTCCGGTCATGATTCTGCCGATGGAATAACGATGTTGTTTCCGGCTTAACGGATTCGGTCAGGCGATTTCCTCACCGAATCCACATGACGGCTTTTTCAACTTGTTCATTCAGAACCTGTTTGAGTTCACCGAGGACATCTTCCGCAAGCTTTTTCTTCCATCCGGAGTCGGCGGTCATCTGCTCCGTGATGGTTTTACGGAGTTTTGAGCGCTGTACCGATAGGATGTGTTCCAGTTTACTGTCGGGAAGTACCCATTTGCGGGAAAACCCCGGCAAATCCCGGTCCTTGATATTTTCCGTCACGGCATCAACGCCGAAACCCGTAACGATCGCGCCGATAATGGCTGCAATCACCTGGCCTGCGATCGGAAGGTGAAACAATGCCAGCCCCGTGCCGCCGGATACCATCCCAATGATGATTCCTGCCAGCATGCTCGTCAAAACGAGGATTTCATCGCTTCGAATGAGTTGTTTGACGTTAAATGGCAGATCGGCAATCGCACCGACGCCGGCAGCGATATTCCGGTTTCTGAGATCCAGCACGCTTCGCGGAATGTCGAATCGCCTGCAGACGGGATCCGTAAAATCCGCAAGGACCGGAAGCAGTGTGTCGTTAAGCCAGGCCTCCAGTTTTTTTCGGACACCATCCCCCCGAATCGGTCCCATCAGATATTTTTTGCGGATTTCGATATCCGGTCGGATGTCGTTCAGCTTCCTCAGTTGGCCGTCGCGCCACGCATGCAGCGAGGGTCCGATGGCGCGGGAAATCAACTCGTCGGCAAGCGGCTCTGCCAGAGTGCCAATCAAATCGGGAATCTTTTGCTCGACCAGCGTGATGATTTCCCTGGAATTGCCGATGTCTTCAATGGTTTTTTTCAGCTCGCTGGACAGGAGATCCGTTCGGCCGATTCTGGCCAGTCCCCTGGCGATGGTAAATTCCGGCTCCAGCCCCCGGACGATCTTTGCCGTGGTTGAAAACACCTGGTTGCAAAGCTCAAAGACCACATTCATCCGGGATGCACCGCCAGTCAAAACCACCAGATCGGGCTGAGCGTCCGCCATTTTGCTTCTGGCATGCGCCAGCGCCTCGCGAAATGCATCTTTCCAGCTCAGGCCGTTTAACGCCATGCTGGGAAGGGATAATATCTTCTCCATTTCATCCCGGTGGATGCATGGCTCAAATTCAATCGGAGGTTTGACGGTCCTGAATTTGAGACCGCAATCTACAGGCTGGTCTTCCGATATATAGAGATCCGGAATGGAAAAATATTTTTCCTTGCCTTCGCGGCAGGCGATCAGGCACAGGCGTTTAAAATGCGGAAATTTAATAAAAATATCCTCAAGCAACCGCCGTTTATGCAGGTTTTCATTTCCCATGCAAAGCAGCGTTCTTTCAAATATCATTTCTTCAATCAGGCCCGCACCCAGGCTCAGACCGAAATCCGCGATGGGACGGGCTTCCATACGGTTCACGATGGTAAAATCCGTTGTTGAGGAGCCGATATCGATGATCAACACGTTTTGCATCAATTGCCCGGCATCTACTTCGGATGTCTTTGACTCCTTGAGATGTAAAAAGGCAGCTCTAGATTCTTTTTCAACGGTAACACGCAGCATCCCCGCCTGTTTTAGAATTTCCGTGTAAGCGGCGCGTTCCGCATCCGACCAGCCGGATGGCGACCCCACAACAAAAAAAGTCTTTTCCGGTCCGCCGATCTGACCGTTCTCTTCAAGAATGTCGATGTATTTTCTGACAAAGCGCTTGACAATCCGCTGGTGTTCCGGGGAGTTCAGATTGTGGCGCATGGGTTTAAAGCCGATATGAAGCTCGGTGATGCCCGTCGTTTTCAGGGCTTGATCGCCGACCAGATCGCCGCTTTCCGGCTTGAACGCCAAGGCCGTCACCTGGCTTTTTCTGGCGAATATTTCGAGCATTTCGGGTTCCGAATCACTGGCCAGAGAAGACACTCGCGCCAGAGCGGTTTCACCATGCCCGAAATCAAACCCAACAATATCCATGTGCTCGATGTGTGTGCTTTCCATTTTATTTCCAATTTGATCCCGTGCTGGTGCAAGGGAATGAAAAATTGATTACGGAATGTATGTGCTTACCGCAAGCTATAGCCCGGGTGAATGATGTTGAGTCGTTGAAAAAGGCTCGGCAACCCGGCCGCGAAGCAGAACCCGATTTTGTTTAATAAATGCCGGCCGGATGGTTACATGGTGGTTGATGGATGGATCAGCGCCGGGTTCGATATCAAAAAAAGGAGAATTTTCAGGATTCTCCGCATCAAATTCCGTTACAACAATACCTCGCTCCCATAAAATTGCCTGGATCTGGCCTATTTTTTTTAATGCCCATTCGCCGTCATGAAAAGCTTTGGCCTCGAACAATTCCTGAAACAACTTCAGAATTTGTGTCTCCTTTTCAAGTGCGTCTCCTTCTTTTTCCGAAGGCCGCTCATTCAAAGCTTTATCGGCATAGGACAGAGCATCGGCGATGCAATTCAGATAACCGTGAATATGTTTGATTTCCAGTTGAGCATTCACTTTTGCCGGTAGCTGGTTCAAAATGTCTGACGGCATATACCCGCCAGCAATCCGCTTTGATGCGGATCGCATTCTCCATTCAGAGACGTGCAGAAAAATTTCCACGCCAAGAACAATGAATACCAGCATTATCGGCATCCAGGGAACCGGATTGACCGATAGCAGTGCCATCAGCAGGGCAAGTAAGACGGCGGATTGCTCCGCCTTGCCGAACATGACAAACCCCTTCAATGGTTGTCCCTGCCGGATATCCGGAGGGCGGAATCCGGCCGTGGGAACCACGGCATCAACCGCATTCAGCATTCTGACTGAATACCGAACAATTTCGAACATATATCCCAAGAACCGGGATTTCTGAAGGGAATATCCTTTGGTCGTATCTCCGTGGAGTTTGTTCAGATATGCGTCCGTTAATTTCACCACGGCTTCAATGGACGGTGCTGCCGCGATACGGCTGCTGAGTTCATTTTTGTCTCTGTCAAAATTTGTGAGAAGATCTGTCATGGCGCTCCCCGCTGCATGTCAAAAAAAATGATACGTCTTTTCCTGTTTAAACGTTTTTTCCCGAATCATCAAGTACAAGCGTTTCTTCTGGAACTGTTCTATTGACAGTCGAAAGGCTTTTCCATAAGGATAAACAGCACTCATAAGAAGAGAAAGGAGAGGGGCAGAATGAACAAGCTGCTGGTAACCGGCGCGGGGGGATTCCTGGGCTCAGTCATATGTCAGGCTGCATCCACCATGTGGCAGGTTTTCGGCGTTGTTTTTTCTCATTCGGCATCCCTGGCTCCGCATGCCGTCTTCAGGATCGATATTGCCCGGGAACAGGAAGTCAAACGGGTCATGGAGACCATCCTTCCCCATGCAGTGATTCATACGGCCGCAATGGCGGATCCCAACGCCTGCCAGATAAATCCGGCGGAATCCGATAAAATCAATGTAAATGCTGCTGTTTTTATCGCCAAATGGTGTGCCGACCATGGCATTCCGATGGTATTTACTTCCAGTGATCTGGTGTTTGATGGAGAAAGCGCTCCTTATCGGGAATCGGATCCCGTAAATCCCGTTAATCTTTATGGAGAACAAAAGGCCCGTGCGGAAGCAGGAATCCTGAGCGTCTATCCGGAAGCTGCGGTCTGCCGGATGTCCCTGATGTTCGGGGACAAGCCTTCTGCCCGGTATCAGCCACTGGAGATTCTTTTGAAAAAAAACCAAAAAATTAATCTTTTTGTCGATGAGATCAGAACCCCTCTGGACGTCTATACTGCGGCAAGGGGAATTCTTCTGGCGCTTAAAAAATCAAACGGTCTGCTTCACCTGGGGGGAGCGGAGCGCATCTCCCGATATCATTTCGGACGGCTTCTGGCTGAAATGCTCAATATTGCACCCGATGCCATCAATCCCTGTTTTCAGAAAGACATGCCCATGGCAGCTCCTCGACCGGTTGACGTGTCCTTGAATATTGATATCGCCAGAAAATTGGGGTTTCAACCCCTTCCTCTTTCAGAAATTTTTCAGCGGTTGTATATGAAGCCGTCATGCATGCGGTTACCTTAAGGAGGACGAATGGCACACCTTGGCAATCGTTCCGGTTATTCCGAACTTGTAGAACGCCTGAACCGGTTTCCGCAGAGCGCACCCCGTTCCGAGCTGTTGTTTAAAATCCTGAAACTGCTCTTCAGCGAAAAAGAAGCTGCTTTGATTTCCAAAATGCCCATTAATCCATTTACGGCGGAAAAGGCCGGCCGTATTTGGAAGATGGATATTTCCAGCGCCCGTCAAATTTTGCAAAACCTGGCATCAAGGGCGATCCTGGTGGATATCGAGCAGAATGGCGAGTCTGTCTACTGCCTGCCGCCGCCCATGGCCGGTTTTTTTGAATTTTCCCTCATGCGGGTGCGCGGCGATATCGATCAGAAAGTTCTCAGCGCACTTTTTTACCAGTACCTGAACGTGGAAGACGATTTTATCCGGGATCTTTTTACCCGGGGGGAAACGCAACTTGGCCGCACATTTATCCATGAACCGGCTTTGACGCCGGATCTCACGGTGCAGGTCATGGATTATGAGCGGGCAACCGAGGTGATTGCCACAGCCACGCACATGGGGGTCGGCATCTGTTACTGCCGCCACAAAATGAAACACATGGACAGATCATGCGCTGCACCAATGGACATCTGCATGACATTCAACACGGTTGCAGCCTCGCTGATCAAACACGGCCATGCAAGAAGGGTGGATCGAAATGAAGGGCTGGATCTGCTGCAACTGGCCTATGAAAGCCGTCTTGTCCAGTTTGGCGACAATGTCAGAAGAAACGTATGTTTCATCTGCAACTGCTGCGGGTGCTGCTGCGAAGCCATGATTGCCGCCCGGAGATTTGGAACGCTTCACCCGGTACACACCACCAATTTTATTCCCGAAGTCCAATCGGAAACCTGTGTGGGCTGCGGGAAATGCGTGGCCATCTGTCCTGTTGAAGCGATGACCCTGGTTTCAGCCAATGATCCCCGCAGGCCGAATCGAAAAACAGCAAAGATCCAGGAGAACATCTGCCTGGGGTGCGGACTGTGTGTGAGGGCCTGCACGCGATCAAATATCGTTTTAAAGCCAAGGGCCCAGCGCGTGATCACGCCCCTGGACAGCACGCATCGGATCATCGTTATGGCGATTGAACGCGGTACGCTCCAGCACCTGATCTTTGACAACCGGGTGCTGTGGAGCCACCGGGCACTTGCCGCCGTGCTGGGAGTCATTCTGAAAATTCCGCCGATTCAGCAGTCTCTGGCCAGCAAGCAGGTGAAATCGCGATATCTGGAATCACTATTGACAAGGGTTCAACATTACAGGTAATAATGGCAGGCGATGAAAATAGCTTCCATCGCCCATATACGGTTACCCGGAGGGCAGCCATATGGCACAAAAGAAGAAACCGGCGCAAGCCGACAATATGGATCGGATTATTGCCGAAGCCAAAGCAAGCAGGGAGCTTCGGGAAAAGACTTACCGGGAACGTGCGTTGAAACTGTTTCCTTGGGTCTGCGCCAGATGTGCGCGCGAGTTTGAAGGAAAAAAACTTCGGGAATTGACGGTCCATCACAAGGATCACAATCACGACAACAATCCGCCGGACGGCAGCAACTGGGAGCTGCTTTGTCTCTACTGTCACGAAAATGAGCATTCCCGCTATCTGGATGCGGAATGGTACGGCAGTGAAGCTCCGGGCAGCCAGACGGATGCGGGTTCCGGTCACAGGCCGTTTGCGGCCCTTGAAGCATTGTTGAAAGGCAAGGACAAAGAATGATGGAGGTGGCATGGTCATTGAAATCAAAATTCCCGGTGTGGGGGAATCGGTCAGAGAAGCGGTTCTTGCCCAGTGGCTTAAAAATGATGGGGATTCGGTAAAAAAAGATGAGCCCATACTGGTGATTGAAACCGATAAGGTGTCGCTGGAGATCGCAGCGGAAGCGGACGGGGTGCTTCACATTCAGGTCCCGGCGGGGATGACCGTACCCATCGGCACCGTCGTTGCGACCATTGACGTGGCTGAAGGTGCCGAGCCGGTATCCCCTGCGTCCCTGCCTGCTTCTGCGCTGCATCACTTATCTGCCGGCGTCCAGCCATCCGTACCGCCGGCAGATGCGTCCCTTGAAGTTTCGCATTCACCCATTCACGCTCCGATGCAACTATCGCCTTCCGTTCGCCGCCTCATCCGCGATAACCGGTTGAAACATCCTGTCGATCTTGCTGTCATCACCGGAACCGGACCCGGCGGCAGGACTACCAAAGGGGATGTTTTGCTTTATCTTGAAAAACAGCCGGCCACGCCTGCCGGTCCTGCAGCTGGAGCCTCCTTGCAGGCCCCCGTGGATGCGCATCCTCACGAGGCCGGGGTTGAACTCACAGTCCGTAAAACCCTGACCCCGATCCGCCGGCGGATTGCCGAAAGGCTGGTTCTGGCCAAGCAGCAGACGGCCATGCTCACCACGTTCAATGAAATCGACATGAGCCGGGTGATGTCGCTTCGAACCCGCTACCGGGATGAATTTCGGAAAAAAAACGGGGTTTCCCTGGGTTTTATGGGGTTTTTTATCAAGGCCAGCGTTGCCGCGCTTAAGGACTTTCCCGAGATGAACGCGTTTATTGATGCCACGGACATCGTCTATCACCATTACTATCATATCGGGATTGCGGTCGGCAGCGAGCGGGGACTGGTGGTGCCGGTTCTTCGGAACGCGGATCGCATGGGATTTGCGGATCTGGAAAAAGCCATTGCATCGGCAGTGGAGAAAATCGCTTCCGGAAAGCTCGGCTTGAGTGAGTTAGAGGGCGGCACGTTTACCATCAGCAATGGCGGCGTCTACGGCTCTTTACTCAGCACCCCCATTTTGAATCCTCCGCAAAGCGGTATACTGGGCATGCACAAGATCGAAAAACGACCTGTCGTTATCGATGACGCCATCGTTATTCGGCCCATGATGTATGTGGCACTCAGCTACGATCACCGCATTGTGGATGGCAGCGGCGCCGTCTCTTTTCTGAAACGGATCAAGGAATGCGTCGAAGAACCCGAACGACTCATGATGGAGATTTGATCATGGCAGATGAAAATACCTATGATCTGGTGGTCATCGGCGGCGGACCCGGCGGTTATACGGCTGCGGTTAAAGCTTCCGGAATGGGAATGACGGTGGCCTGCGTGGAAAAAGCGCCGCGACCGGGGGGCGTATGCCTGAATGTGGGATGCATTCCCAGCAAAGCCCTTCTGGATTCCTCCGAAATTTACGCGACGGTTCGCAACGGACTGTCAACTCACGGCATTCGGGTGACGGATCCGTTGCTGGATCTGGCAGTCATGATGTCCCGTAAAGACCAGGTGGTGGAAGCCCTGACCGGACAGGTGAAAAAGCTTCTGGATGCTGCCCGTGTTAGGCTTCTTCAGGGTACGGCCAGGGTCATGGACGGCCATCGCGTGGAAGTTTCCGGCAGCACCGGCGACATACGCATTCTCGACGCAAAATTCATTCTGCTGGCAACCGGCAGCGCTCCGGTCTCGGTTCCCGGTCTCGAATTTGACGAAAACCGGATTGTCAGCTCCACTGGGGCGCTGAATTTTTCCGAGGTTCCCAAAGCATTGGGGATTATTGGGGGGGGCTATATCGGCCTGGAACTGGGGTCTGTTTGGCAGCGTCTGGGCGCACAGGTCACGGTCATCGAGATGCTGCCCCAGATTGCCGCAAGCCTGGATGGCCAG
>AMWB02150307.1_pt1 | contig 17582 bp, 19 predicted proteins | sample 200311 | NCBI WGS metagenome assembly AMWB02 (sample SAMN02737377, study PRJNA173069) | bioreactor metagenome | biome: anode biofilm in microbial fuel cells | place: USA: California | collected 2010-12-16 | reverse complement strand
TCCTGGATCACCTGGATACCATCCTGCTTTAGGACAGCCACCGTTGTAACGAAGCGATCTTTATAGGTTTCCACTACTGTATCCGCTTCTTTGGAGTCAGGCTGCTCGGTCTTTTCAACCACCTTAATCACCCGCCCTTTGATCAGCATGGGCTTTCCTGATTCATCGGTCAATCGCACCGTGCCCATCATGCCAGAGGCCATGAGCATCGCAATATGACCTTTTTTCAAGGGCATAACCGGTTGTGATAACTGCGCCAATCCCCGCATGGGGTGGATCAGATCCAGCCATTCGCTGGTCTTATGGACACCTGAGTCAATCGTGGCTTCAACCACTTCATCCGGTTCCCAATCCGTACGCTTGAACACGATCGGTTTGCCGTTCGCACCACGTGAAGGCGCTGGCAGCAGTTCATAGACTGGTTCAATAGCGGTTTCGATGGGTTCCAGTTCTGTAGTTGCCAGGTTTTGCAGGGAAAGCACCTCCTTGTCGGTGGGAGCATGAAAGACTTTGCGCTTGTAAGCTAGCACCACTACCTGTTTGAACTTCTCGTACAGGCTATCCGGAAAACGATAGACCGTGATGGCTTCATAGTGACCTGCTAACAGACGGGCGACTTCCATCATTCCTAAAATCTTCTGGGGAATGATATAGGTCAGCAGCCCACCGCGCATCAGCTTGGATGTAGTCGTCTTGAGAAAATCCCATTCCAGCCTCTTTTGACCATCGAAACGGTCAAATTCATATGGTGGGTTCAGGTAAAGCCAAGAAATACTTTCGTCGCTCAGAACACAGGCCTGCCAGGGAGCCTGGTAAACCTTATCCATCACATTTTGTGCCTTCTCAGCTCGTTCTGGGGAGAGTTCGACACCCCAGGTTTCGCAGTTGAGCGCATTGCCCAAGGTAGAAGCAGCTTTGCCTTCTCCTGCGCAGGGATCAAATAACCGCCCATTCTCTACAGACGGTTTCAGGTAAGAGCAGATGATCTCGACAACCGGGTCATCTGTGGGGTAATACCCCATTCGTTCGATTGCTGGTGGACGCATTTTCACTCCTTTAGATAACAAAATCCCCGCAGGAGACGCGTCCCACCCCTTGAGGGGTTGAAAGGCGCCCCCTCCGGGGTGAAATTGAGAGTATTTTTACTTGTTCGTTCAGACGGTTAGTGAGATATCCTCCTGTGTCAATAACTCGGTCAACAATTCCTGCCAGTCAGCCTGCAGGTCAATTCTGGCTCCCAGGATGCAATCGCCGCCTGTGACCAGGTCTTGAACCAGCTTTTGGTTGCGAGCTTGTCTCCACAGAGTAACTCCCCAATCGTCCAGGATCGGCACTTCAAGAGCTTCCTTGATTCGCTCGATGAAGAGCCTGATCATTTCATCCTCTGCGGCAAGTGTCCCTCGGAAGACAAGCAGATATGCGCTGAGATCTTCTGGTTCCCATTTTCCAGGCACTCCTAACCGAGATACGAAACCAACATGATGGCTGGTGTATTCCGGCATAGCTTGCCAGGCTTGTTCATACTTGTCAGTGGGGATAAGGCTAACATCACCCACACCATCCTGCGTTATTTGCACCGGTTTGGCACACATGATCGTCACCCGCAGCGACTCCAGGCTGGTCTTGTAACCAACCAAACCGATGTAAGCCAGGAAATGGTTGCTGTCGTAGGCATAACCAGTGACATGCGCCATCGCCTGTCCATTACGCAGCTTTGGGATTGCTTCTGGAAACAGACGATTATTACCAGGTTTAGCTTTACCATTATCTTTTGGAATGATTTTCCATATGACAATCCCGGCATTGATCCGTGCCAGCTCTTCATTCACCTCCCGCAGAATTTCGTACAGTCCTTTCCAGGGCTGCACACCGGTGAAGGTGACGCTGACTTCACCACATTGGATGTTGATTCTCCTATCTTGCACATCGAGGTTGGCTTCCGTCAGAGCTAAAGGACGGTAGTTGGCCAAAACCGGTGGCAGTTTCTCACCTACTTTTGCGGTAAACAAGTATGCACCGAGTTCTGAATCGTAATTCAGAAAACCGACTTTCCCAACCGCATAATCATAAGGATAGGCTGCACGAGTCAGTTCTTGACCGAGATCCTCCCTGGCTGGTAGTCCGCTGCCGTCTTTATAGGCAGCAATGACTATTTTGCCCTCTTTTTGCCTGGCGATGATGCGGTTCACTTTCTCGCGCAGGTATTTGTCTTCATAAATGTTCATTTGTTCCTCCTGTGGGTAAATATGGATTGAATGACCAACGTTCAGTTACATAATTAACCAACGTTCATGTTTTCCTGTATGTAACGCATAACAGAACAACAAACGCCATATTCCGATCTTTCGGAGTATCGAATTTATCGTTCTGATATAATTTATCTGAGATATTCAGCGGAATACTTTTCTTTGGATTTAACCGACAACTACGTTTTTACCCAACTATCAATAGGATAACGATGTCAGATTTTTCGTATACTCACCCTGATGAAGGAAAGTTTTTCAAAGGTATTTTGCAATTATTGCAAAAGCGAAATTTGGTTGAATATATAAAAATTTTAAAAAATGCAAAGTGCGAATTTGATGTCAGTAGTTCATTTTCCCATGTTAGATGGAATGGGATGTATACGACTGTCGTTTTTCGTCTACCGATGAATGATTTTGAATTACTAAATCTTGACGATCAAGAATTTAAAACCCCTTTGATACGAATATGCAATGACCTAATGCCCCCAAATGCTGGCCTAGATGTACTAAATGTTGAATTTAGTCCGTCATTAGAATCAATTGATGGGAATAATAGTTTGCAGGATGATTTAGATGAAATCGTTAACGATCTAACCAAACAATCAAGCAACTTTTCTCTACCTGATGATGTCATGGCAAAAGGGCATCAAATGGCCGAGGTTTATTTATATTTGTATGTCGTCGAGAATTATTTACGATTATTTATTGAAAAAGTCCTAACCGAAAAATATGGATCGGCTTATTTTGCAAAGATAGTTGTTCCAAAATCAATTTCGAACGGAATTATTGTCCGAAAAGAACAAGAAAAGAAAAACCTATGGATAGGGGTTAGGGGTAATTCTGATCTTTTTTATTTTGATTTTAAGGATTTAGGAGTGCTAATTCAAAACAACTGGGATATTTTCAAGATCTATTTTACTGATCAAGCGTGGATTAGTTCTAAAATTGACGAAATGGGTAATTGCCGTAACCTTGTTGCTCATAATAGTGTTATTGGTGAGCATGAAAGAGATGTAATACGGATAAATTTTAGAAGTATTACCAAACAATTAAATAGCTTTATGAAATATCCATAATGCTGGAATTTTTGTCTAATCATATATACGAATAGCAAATGTTTATTTGAAAGGTAAGTTGGGGAAGCGATTGAGCTTCCCCAATATTATTTACTTTCCATCAATATGTATTGGCATCAGTACGTAAAGAAAACCCTCCTCTTCGGCTGAACGAATGATGGCCGGTGTGTTGTGGGCGTTGATTTCAATGACCACATTCCTGGCAGAAATGGCTTCCAAGCCATCCTGCAGAAATTTCACGTTGAAAGCAATCTCCAATTCCTGGCCTTCAACTGTAGCATCCAGCTCGATTTCGCTCGCACCGGTTTCGTCAGATTCCGATAGTAGTTGGACCTTTCCCGTTTGATCAATTCCAGGTTTCAGGTGAAAACGCACCACATTACTGCCCTCGCGGGCGATGATCCCAGCCTGTTTACAGGCTTTGAGCAAGTCAACAGCACCAATCACTGTCCTGGTTTTGTATCCTTTAGGTAGAATCGCCTGATAGTCAGGGAACTTCCCATCAATCAACTGCGAAACGATTTGCACGTTTTCACAACGCATCGCCAATTGGCTACCCGTGGCGGGCAGACAAAGGGTGATCTGGGACGCTTTTGTAGCTCCCAGGATCCGTACCACTTCTTTCAGGACTGAAGCGGGAATGTTCAACTGTTTTTTTCCAAGAGCAACCGGTAATTCCGCTTTGCAGATTGCCAAGCGAAAACCATCCGTCGCCACCATCGAAACAGATTTCCCGTCAATATTCAGCAGTACTCCGGTCAGAACCGGTCGGCTATCATCCATCGAAGCAGCGAACGCTGTTTTTAGAATCATCTCTTTGAGAATGTTTACTTCCAGGGATACACCATCAGAAAAATCAAATACTGGGATGGTTGGAAATTCGGATGCCTCTACTCCTTTGACAACTCCTTTGTAAGAACCACATTTCAGGGATGCTTCAGGTTTTCCATTCACTGAAAACACAATCTCCGGTTCCGTCAGGGAATTGACCACATCAGTTAACGTCTTGGCAGGCAAGGTTATTCCCAACTCGCCGTCCATATTGGCATCCATCCAAAGCGTAACACCCATAGTCAGGTCAGTAGCAGAAAGGCGTAATTGCCCTTCATCCTTATTGAGTAGCACATTCGATAAGATTGGTAAATGAGAATGTGATCCTACCGCCCGCCCGACAATCGCCAGACTATCGGCAAATGTACCCTTTTGAACAATCACTTTGCATGTCATACTGTATCTCCTTGTTTTTGTGTCAGACACGCAGGGATTTCAATCCCTGCGTGTCTTAGTTGGTCTAGAATTCGTCGAATAAATCGGCAGATGCACCACCATCCGGCCAATAGGCCTCGTCATCCCCTAAGCGAATTGCATTTTCGTATTGCTCAGTGAGGGAGCCTTCGTCATCTTCCTCATTTGGCGAGCTCATGAAAGCCATAAGGGTGGGTTGATCCGTGGTATATGCGCGGATGGAATTGCGCCAGAAAAGCACGTCATCATTTTGAAGAACCTTCTGGATTCCTTGCGCCAAGTCGATTAAAAAGTCTTCTTCCAATCGATCTGGAGGCAATCCGTGATCAGACAGGGTGTGAGCGATCTCTTCGGCGATTTGTCCCCATGTGATTGAGAAAGCCGGCTTCTCCATTGAAAACCCGGCATGCGCCAGGATTTTGGATACCTCGAAACCTGATTCAAGGTATTCCAGTTGTTGTAGTGTGGGTAGTTGATCCATTTTTATCTCCTGTGAATTATGAAAATCCCAACCCTTTTTCCTTGAGGGATACCCAGCGGGATAATCCGATCACCAGATGATCCACAACGGTTACATCCAAGAGTTTTCCTGCTTGGACAATAGCTCGGGTCACACTGACATCTTCTGGGCTGGGGGTTGGGTCTGTGGAGGGATGGTTGTGCGCGATCAGGATTGACGCTGCATTCCGTTGTAGTGCCGGTTTGAAAAGTTCACCGACACGCACCATCGAGGAATTAAGCGAGCCGTGGTAAATTTCGATCACGTCTAACATGCGATTGCGTGTGTCGAGTGGCATCACTACCATATATTCCTGTTCGCGATGCGCCAACATCGGCATCAGTATCTGAGCTGCATCTCCAGGCGAGTGAATCGTCGGACGTTCATCATCTGGTTGCAGCAGTTTCCGTCCGAGTGCTAAGGCTGCTTTGAGCCGCAGGGCTGTTAAGTTACTTACCCCTGGTACTTTAGCGATCTCGTTGACATGGGCCTGGGCAATCTTTTGGATCGTGCCAAATTGCGTCAGCAGTCGTTCGGCGGATTCGATTTGATTTGCACCACCAATGATGACAGCCAGCAATTCAGCCAGACTGCATGCGTCTGAGTCTTTACTTACCCGGAAAGATGGTTGCTCTCGAACGGGTAAATGCTTGAGTCGGGGGAAACTGTAAGTTTGCGGATATGTAGTTTCGATGAGAAACGGTTGGATGTCGTTCATGTCTATCTCCTTTGAAAAAAGGGGACAGACCACCCCCGGAGGGATGCTGTCCCCTCCATTGGGGCTGTGAGTTTCATGCAGTTGGGTCGTATCCAGTTTCCTGGAAAACCTTGCGGCTGATGGCTTCGCACTCCTCCCAAGTCATCAATTCATCCCGCCTAACGCCAGGGTAACCAGGAGCCGGTGGGATCAGCCAGGGATGTTCGGCAAAGTTTTTTTTGATCCTTTCAGTCTTGGCCTGCAGAAAATGATGCAAACCACCATTCGTACAGCGCCAGCCCAATTCCTTTGTGTATTTACCGTCCCAATTCCGATCCCGGTAGGTCTTGCTTCCGCAAATCGGACAGGGTGGCATTCCTTCTGGGTCAGGGGCGCGAGCGCCACCGGCTTGAAGATATAGCCGCACCGCCTCAATCGCTTGGCAATAAGTCGCGCCACACGAGCATTCCTTGGTTTTATTAACCCGATGGAATCGTTGTGAACTCCCAGAGCCAAAATCTACCAGGTATAAATAACCCTGGACAGACACGGTTGGCGTAGCAACTGGGGAGCTCTCTCGGATCATTGGCCTTTTGAAGTTCTTTTGGATCGTGCTGCGACCTCTTTCCAGAAGAGCTGGATTACTCGGAGAAGGTGCGGTCTTCATAAGCACTCTCCAAGAACCAGTCTGAGGGGATACTCTGATTTGGAACTGGCAGTTGAACTTTTATTTCATTTTCCTGAGCCGGTTCTTCAATCAGTTCTTCGACCGGATCGCTCTCAATTTGAATGTCCCTTAAGTGCGGGATGAGAACGATGGACGTGCTATCCTGATATGGACCGCCATGACTGTTCTTGGTAAACGGTTCCAGTCCATCCAGAGCACGTACCCAGGCTGTCCCAGGTCGTGGCCCCTTTCCCAGAACTTCAACCGGGATGTCCGCATCTCCATAACAAGTGCCTATTGTGATTTTTGCTTTGACCATGTGTTCCTCCTGTGTTTTTCATCTAAAATAGAAAAGGACATACCCGAATTGGTATGTCCTTAGTTGTGCTTCGCCTTTGATTAACGGAAGAGCTAGAATGGGATGTCGCTCGCATCCGGATTCGCACCAGACTGACCATTCGCGGGGAGCTCCTGATCATCCTGATCTTCACGACCGGAGAGAAAACGTACAGTTGAGGCGGTCACCTCAAATGAGGCGCCGACCTTCCCATTGTTTTCCCAGATATGCGGTCCACCGGTTTCTGGATCCGGTGTAAGACGGCCTTCAACCAGAACTTTGCTTCCTTTATGAAGGAATTCATTGCAGGCTTCAGCCTGCTTTCCCCAAACGGTGATGCGAAACCAGGTAGTTTCCTTAACCGGCTGTCCATTTGTGCCGTTATACCGGCGGTTGGTTGCAACAGATAATGTCGTGACCGGTTGCCCGCTGGGGGTGAAGCGCATTTCTGGGTCTTTTCCCAGATTTCCGATGAGAATGACGGTTTGGTACATTGTGATTTTCCTTTCTGATTTATGAGGGTGGGTTTACGCGGCAACGGATGCCGGCGTGATTGTGCTGCGTTGACCTGTTAACCAGATGCGCAGTTCAGCTTTGGATGATGGAGCTTTGCCTGTTTTGTCCTTAAACTGGTCAAACGCTTCCTGTTCGGAGGCATTGCCGTTGACACTGACACCGTCGCCATATTTGCGCACTACCGGTAAGGTAGGCACAGGTGTTGAAACAACGGGGCGTGTAGACTGAGAGGCAGTGGGTGAATTTGCACCAGTAGACCGATTCTGTTCTAACCCGGCATTTTGGGCAATTTCTTTGTCATAAAGCGAATTTCCAAACTGCTCACCCATCTGGCGGAAGCAGCGCTTCAGGCAATCTGTGGCAGAGCCAGCTAACGCCATGTCCAGAACCTCCGGAGTGTCTCCTGTGAAAACGCATCGTCCCAAATCAGCATGGCAGTACAATTTTCCATCGAGGTCGACGGTCACCTTACCGGTGATATACACCAGACCAACTTCCTCGACCTGGACATTGCCGTTAGCATCGAGTGACGGGACTTTACGCTTTTCTTGCTGGTTCCAGATCAACACTTTTTTTTGCCAGCGCACGATGACCGGTTCACCAATTAGGTCGAAAGACCAAGTAAATCCAAAAATGCTGTTGGCACGGTCAATGACATCGTATCCTTCCAGGTAAGGTACAGATCCCATTCCTGGTGCTTGCCTGCGTTTCACTCGGGACATATCCAGAGGTTGACGCAGTTCCCAGAGAATGCGGCTCAACCGATCACCCAGGCTCCCTTCGTTTGAGGGGGTTGAATCGTTCATGTGGTTCTCCTTTTCTGTTAATTGTGGGATTTGATTTTGCGCCGCTTCTAATAGACGGACGCCTTCAATGTGTTTGCAAAGAATTAGTGGTCCTCGCTGTTGGAAGTCCATACAGGTGCAGGTCCAGTCATTCCCAACAAAATCACTCTGTGAGGGTTTCAATGAAACGACATAGGGTAACTTGTCGCCATTTTTAACCGTCCATTGTTGGGGTGAAGTCCGGGTGACCAGGAACTTACCAGCGAGGATGGCCGAGCGTGCGCGCTCAGTTCGTTCAGCTTGTGCTTGAATGAGATCTTGTGTTACTTGCATAATCCTCCTTGTGAAAATTTCCAACGTTGAATTGAGAAAAACAGGTACGAAAGACCAACCCTTGGGAAAACGCCAAGAGTGTTCCAACGTTTTTGACTACCCGTGAAAAATCACAGGGCAGAGAACGCCAAGGGAGAAGCCAGCTGCTTCTTCTCAGGCATTCGCTGTCCTGTCAAAGTGTGTTTATGTGGGTGGATAAAAAGAATTCTTTATCCACCCACGTGACATGTGCCCCCTTCAAACTGATACCCGATAGGGCATATTAGGGAGGGGGATTGTTTTCTCCATGTGATATGAACCTTTCTGCTTCTCAGCACGCCAAGACGCCTCAAGAGAGGAAAAGGCTGTTTGTTAAAGTGCAATCTTACAATCCGGGGACCCCCGGAAACAAAAAGGAGGATCACTCACTCCCAATACAAAAGGGAGCTTTACGATGACAGGTCTCGAAATCCAACTTGCTTTACGCAAGGGATTCGAGAGTCATCTTGTGATCCTCCTCATAACCCTGAAGTATTAAGAATTCACTTCAGGTCTGATCTCATCCATTCGCTAATCGTTTCGTTTTTTTTATCAATGAAACAGAATGGGGAACTGTGTCTATAAATACCGTCCCACATAGCTGGATGAGTTAATCAGCAGTTGTGTCAATTTCTCCAGAAGCAGATACTTTTTCACTTGAATCATTTTCTGCTTCGGCGTGCCTTCCAGTAGTAACTCTCTCAATTGATCTGGTTTTTTTCTCATTCGGTGAGGCTGCATCCAATACGATGATGCGCCTGGCAACCGCTTCAACCACATTTCGGTCAATGAGCACCTGGTTTTGTTTCAGATCACAGGCTTTGATATCCACTGCCAGGTCAGCACAGCTCTTGGATTTCCGGGCTTTGCTGATAAATTCTTCCATGCTTTCCCGGTAATCCCGAGATTGAAGGAAACCATGTACCCGCAATCGCATACCTCGCCTGATATGTATCAAACCGTTTGCTCCACCATTGACCCGAACGTTAATGTAATCACCCGCGTCCCGTTCCAGATCAAGTTTCTTGGCTGGTAGATCGCTGTCGCGATAAATTACCAACCGGAAGAACAGGTCATCCATGAATTTCCATGGCTCACGTACCACAATCCCTTCCAAAACTACTTCATTGATCAAAAGAACCTCCTTGTGCCAGAATCTTCCCAATTGGGAGATTTAAAATAAATTGCCGAACAGATCCCAGTGGGTTATGTCCGGCCAACGATAGATAAAAAAGTTTTAAGTTGTCAATCAGAGTATAGCAATTAGGTGGGGCTTATCCCAGATGGTCAATTTCTACTCCATAATGATCTCGCTCCTTCTGGGATTCCAAATGGATCAATGTGTGATTGCACGTAGTTTAGCCACTCCGGTTTGAGTTACCAGCACCTTAGGAACCACCGAAGGGAATAAAATGGACAAATCTGCGGACACATCGACCCGAACGGTGTTATCTCCTCCATTGACCTGAATGTTAGTCACGAATGCATGAACCCCTTTGGTAGACAAACCTGTTGTATTGGAAGTCACATAAGATTGGGCATTTCCCCACGTCTTTGAAGTGGGTACCAGACTCCCTGTATCTTGAAAAACTTTCTGGTTGATCTCTGCAGAGGCTGCAACGGCTGCTGCGTCCGCAGCTTTTGCTACTTCCGAAATCGCATAGAAATAGCGGCCCAGTTCAATTGCCAATGCAAGGGCTGGAATCATCACCAGCCCGATGAACACCGCCCAGAAGGTCATCGAATAACCCCGCCGATCACGCAGCAGCATTACCAACCCTCCTGGCGAAATGTCGAATCCGCGCGGACAGTAAACGTCTGTCCGGGTAATCCAGGAAACAAACTGGTCAAGGGAGCCATGAAATTAGGGACGCTGCCACTTACCTGGATCTTGAGAATACTACCTGCGCTGCCTCCAGGAGCCAAGACGCTAACAGAAGTATTCTCTAATATCCCAGCTTGAGCAATTGCCGATTTAGCTCCACTCACTGCATAACAGGCCGGGCATTGCTGTGCCACACTTCCCATGCGAGCGCCATGCCTGGCCGCGGCTTGCACCGCTTGCTGGGCGTAGACTAACATTCCCAGGTTCACGATAGCCAACATCACCATAATTGCTATTGGGGTCGTGATCGCCGCTTCAAGTAATTCCATCCCACGGTTATCTTTGAGAAATTTCATTGTCCTCCTTGATAAAAATCGTTTTGCCAGATTTACCATTGCTGGCGGAATATTAAAATGGTTATATTCTTCCAGCGACATCAGTTACAATGGAAGCGATATTCTGTCCTAGTAACCGATAAGCTCCATAGCTGACCAGAACAACCACTGCAATAATCAAGGCGACCTCAGTCGACTCGATTCCCCGGTTATCTTTTAGGAAACGCAAAGCCAATCACCTCCTTCCTTTTTAGAAATATGGATAGACAACAAACAACAAGGTTCCACAGAATATCGATGCGACAAAAGGAATCTCTCTCTTCTTTTGTAGGCTTGCAATTACGCCCTGGATTCCCCCGGAAACTGCAATGGGGATCAGAACAATTGGATTCCCTGGGACGAGCGTCGCAGCGATCAACAATTTCACATCTGCGCCGCCCAGGATTCCAAATTCCCACAATAACCAAAATCCGAGAATGAGGGCACAAATCAAGGCTGCTTCAGGTTGGAAAATTGCAGAAAACGCGGCTAAGGTCAAACCGAAGGCCAGACGTTTCTCTCTTGGGTTGAAATCTGCAACATGGGTCAAAGCGATGGTCAGTAACACGGGAGCCCACAATCCAACAAACAACGCATATACGCCGGCACCAACCAGTCCTCCGACGGTTAATGGCATCGGAACTTCACGGTCACGCAGATCATAGATAGTGCAGGCAAAAAACAAGGCTAATAAGGCAATGCTGGCAATCAGAGGGCTTCTCCTTCCCATTCTCTTATGAATGGTGTGTTTAGAAAAATAAAGCCGAACAGAATCCCAGATGGTTCTATCCGGCCAACGATTATTTAATGATTATCTATTTCTAATTATAGTGATGGAATGTCGTTATCCAAGGGGGACCATGTATTGGGTAATAATAGTGATGAAGACCTCCACTGTAGATTTCCATCTGTTGAATTGTTGACTTTCCACCCATAAGGTCGCTTTATTGCCGATAGAAAGCATTTAGAAAAATACCATCGCATCCGGAAGATGCACCAAAAACCCTATTTGTATGGAGACTATAATTTCCTTAGAGAAATGTTCAGATTAATAATTTAGCATTCAATAAATAACTTTGTCCCTTTTCTTCGGATTGTGCGATTTATATATAGAGCTCAAAACCAACGAACCCGAGAAAAAGGACCTTCATGGTAGAAAGAACAATGTCCATAAAACTAAAACCTCAGCCGGAAGAGCATCATGTCTCGCAGATCATTGCGGCAGCCAGCCAAGATCCACGAAAGTTTGGGATTTATACTTACTGTATGCCCAGCCTGTCTTTCGATACTTATATAGCCGCATACGAAATATTCCAGAAGCAGAAGACGCAATAGCGCAAACCTTCTTAGCAGCCTTAGAACAAATCCCGAAAAAACACGATGGATATTTCGCGAGCTGGCTATTCTCAATCGCTCGTAACAAGGCGATGGATTATTTCCGTAAACAACGGAAAGAGACGCCTCTTAATGAGGTTGATCTTCTTTCTACAGATTGCCAACCTTATTACTTGCTGGGCCTTGGTTCGCCTCCGAATGTAACCTTCAAACGAAAACCAGTTTTTCTACTTGTATATAAATTGTCACATTTCTCACCCCTCCAGCGACTTTAATGATGTAGCTACAATATAATCAATGGATCCTTCAAAGGAATATCAATGAAAGGAATATCAATGGATGAAACCAAAACCCTCGCGAAGGAAGCTCCCACTTTTATGGTGAACAAAGCTAAAGAGGCAAACCGAGCGGTGTCGGTCAACTTTACCGAGCTTTACAACAGGAATGCGATCCATGTCTTCAATTATCTCTATAGCCGCGTGCGCAACGTAGCTGATGCAGAAGACCTGACCTCACAGACTTTTATGACTGCGCTCGAAAATCTATCCAAGCTGCGCGACCCACTCAAATGCACGTCCTGGGTTTTCACCATCGCCCGCAATAAAGCCTTTGACTTCTTCCGCAAATCTCAACGCCACCCCACAGTGGACTTTGACGAGGATCTTGATCAGGCGAAAGCTGTGGGAGGAAAACTTTCCCAAACGGACCAGGACCGTCTGCACGACCTGGATTGCCTTATATCCCGCCTCAGCCCGCTCGAGCAGGAGTACTTGCGCCTGCGCATTGTGGCGGACCTGCCCTTTGCCGAGATCGCCTCGATCCTCAGCGAACCCGAGACCCGCATCAAAAAGAAATATTACCGGCTCCTGGAGCGCCTGCAAGCCCAGGTGGAGAAATAGAATGAACAACATCAATCCTTTTGAGAAAGAAATCAAGAAAAGCTACCGCCTGCCTGATGCCGACCCAGCCTTCTTCAACCGTCTGGAAGCCAAGTTGCAGGCTTATCAGCCCAATCCTGAAGCAAAAACCAAACCCTCCTTCCACTTTGCCCGCGGCTGGGCATACGCTATGGCCGCCTTTCTTTTAATCGGAGTCATGGTTCTTGCCATCGGCCCTTCGAAGGTTCTGGCGCAAATCCAGGCTGTTTTCGGATTTGTGCCAAATGTCGGGCTTGTGGACACCAGCTCACCCTTCAGACAACTGGCTGAACCGGTGAGTGATACGAGAGATGGAGTTACCCTCGACATCCAATCCGCTTTCCTGAGCGCTGACCAGACGATCATCACCTATGCTATGTCCGCCCTGCCTGCTGAAATGAAAAGTGCCAGATTTGGCGACCCAGAATGCTTCACGCCTGCCTACCTGATCCTTTCGGATGGCAGAAAAGTCGAAGCCTCCAGAACCAGCGGCGGCCCCACGCCGGACGGGTCATACGCCAATAATATTCGCTTCAGCGACCCGGTCCCGGCGAACTTCAACCAGGCCACACTGGTCTTCCCTTGCCTGGAAGGTGCCGCCCAGGGAATGGGGCCGGAAGACTGGCAGTTTGCGCTGGCCTTCAAACCTGCGTCGGAGGGCATAGTGGTGCACGCGGCTACCCTCATGCCGTCACAAACTCAGGTCGTAAACCCTGCACCGATCACGTTGGAATCTCCCGCGCAGTCTGAGGTTGAATCCGGTATTCCTGCTATGCCGGGCAGGATCAACAATGGAGACCGCCAGGAGGAGATGATCGTCCTTGCCGTGGTCGAAAACCCCGAGTCATACTGGGTTACCTGGGCTTTCCCATCAAAGTCTGATGACGACATCCAGCGTAATGGTGACCTTTATGAACAACCTTTCAATCCTGTCCTTTATGATGCAAACGGCACGCAATTGCCAGAGCCAAACCACGAAACCCAACTTCAGCTTTGGCAATATGAAGAAAGCCTATTCAATCAGCTTTCGGGTCAAGACCAACTGAAATACTATCCTCATACGATGTACACGATTGTTGTGCCCAAGTCTGGTGTTGCCTTCCCTATTTATGCCAAACAAAATGTGTACGAACGATCCTTCCCCGAAAAAGAGGCGTTTGTTGATGTTGAATTTGATGGCAGCAAGGTACAAGCTTCGTATGAACCCGTTGAAATCAACCGTGAAATCCAGATCGGTTCGGTCAAATTCAGGCTGAACGCCATCGGAAAGAACCAGTTCGGCGGCTATTCCTTCCTCTTCGATGGTACTGAAGGTAATGTCGTCCAATGCCAGGCAGGCCTGGTTGGATACACAACCAACATGGGCGGTAGCAGTATTTTTAACCCGGATGATCCTTACCACTTCTACCAGGCAGAAATGTACTCGCAAATTCCGACCGGCATGCTGACCGTGCGCGTTTCTCAGCCGGCAGTCCTTGGCGACCTGATCAGTTTCATCGGCTCGTGGTCGCCTGAAAAATAAGGGTTTTACAATAACCTAACCAAATAATGAAGGAGGTTGAAAGGAATAAAAGCCTATTCAACCTCCTTCATTACCAAGGTTTCCAATAACTATCACCTTCTTTCTCTATGCAATGCTGCATTATCAGAAAGGTTTGCATGTCACCCTGTGCTCCTATTTCTTTGGACCAATTCAACCAGCGGGTTCTTGCCTGTCAGGATAAGGCTTTCACGCTGGCGTTCTATATTCTTGGAAATACGACCGCAGCCTGTGGGGCAGTACAGAAGGCTTTCTTGCAGGTTTACGCCAATCGAGAAAATGATGACAATAACATCTCAGTGAAGATATTGCAGGAAGTGATCTTAATGTGCAGGTCGGCAAAACCATCCAAGGCGCATAGCGCGGTAGAGGAGATACCCGGATGGGAGCTTTTGGATTGCTGCGAGCAAGAAGCGCTACTTCTAGTCGATGTTTTACAGGAAAGTTATCAAAAAGCTGCAAGGATACTCAACAATTCCGAAAGCGACATTGCCCGAGTCGTTGCCCAAGGCAGGTACAAACTGATCAGGAATTCAGATTCAGTGCAGGAATAATCTTCTATGCACTTTGAGTCGACTTGTGGACTCAATATGAAATGGATTAGGGAACCGAATTGCCCTATGGTACGTCAAATTAATAGGATGTTAAGTTCTTCAACAGATCAGATCAATTTTGTTTGTCACATGGAACGATGATTAAATCCCCGAGGTTAAACCCGATGAAAAGAATTGCTTGCGCGTTGTTGTTCTTGATCTTGATCCTTTCGGTCTCTGGATGTTCATTAGCAGTTGAACCGACCCTTTCACCTGAACAGGCAACCGGCACGGCAATCATGGCCAGAAAATCCACTGATATTGCTGAAGCAATCCATTATCCTGCCACCCCCTTTCCAACCGAAGTGTATCCCATCATGGACTGGGCGGGCTGGGCGCCTTCCCCGGATATGATCGTTGCCAGTGACAACGGCAAGACTTTTAACTTCGTGCTGACTTCAAGGTTCTCGATCGTCCTAAAAGAGGCAGAGTTCCTCACTGAAAATTTGAAGTTGAATTGTGCCCCCGATGCAGTCCTGGGACGCATATCCAATGTGGCTGGCGTTCCCCCGGACTATTATGAGATCCGCTATGAAGGCAGCGGTTTTGGTCAATGCATCATTCAAAATGGTTCCTTTGAGGTAACAGTCAATATTATCGATCATCCCTAATAACGCGTGGGTTGGAATTCGATTCGTTCAACCCAACCGATCCTTTTCGCTTCGCATTCTACCTCAATGTAATACCCCAAATAAAGGAGTCTGATTTCATTTGAAAAACATAACTAAAAAGGCTTTGATCTTCTCAGCCATACTGAGCTTTGCAATCCTCCTCAGCGCCTGTCAACCGCCAGTTGCCACAACCGAAGCCGCATCAACCGTGCAAGTGACACCATCCAACACTTCAGTTCCGACCCTCACAGCCACACCTGCTGGAGGCTTGGCCACTACCTCGCCAACGCAAAAACTGCGCATCATTAATCAGAGCGATATCGCGCTTCACAACATGATTGTGGTTTTCCCTGACGAGCGAATCGAATTTGGGGATGTGCCTGGTGGAACAACTACGGAATATCGAGATGTACCACAAGGTGTCTACCGCTATGCCGCTTACGATGTTGAAGTGAACGGGCAAAGCTACGAGCAGCCGGTAGTCGATTGGGTGGGCGAAACTCCGATGCAGGGAGAGAATTTTACCTATACCATCGATTTGGATCCCGCCCGCTGGCAGACGGAAGGCCGGGTGATCCAGTTAGTCCAGGTGAGTACAGATCAACCACAGGAAGTTTTCCTCCCAGTGTTAAGTCCCACTTTGCACATTGGCAAAGGCAGCCCGACTTCTCTGGCCGTCTCGCCTGATGGACAATGGGTGGCCGTCAGTACGCAGTTCGGCGTTTACCTGTATCATGCCAGCACATTTGTGGAATCCTGGTTCGCTCCCTTGCCGGAAAAGGCTGGGCCTGTAATTTTCGATCCCCAAAGTGAACGCCTGGGTGTCGTATCAGACAGTGCCATTGTCATTCTGGATGTGGGTAATGGTGGAGTGTTAGCCAGGTTAGAAGGCGCGGGCGGTTCGTTTGCCTGGTCGCCGGATGGCCGGCGTCTGGTCAGCGGCAGCGGTTGCGAACAGGTGACCGTTTGGGATGCAAATAATGGCGCCGCACTAAAAGAACTCAGCGGCGGCAAGTGTTCCGAAGGCTACAGCGGCATCCAGGTCACCTGGGGAGCGGATGGGCGCATTTATGGGGTCTCGATGGGAACGAAAATTCTAGCTTGGGAGGACGATACCTATGAACTGGTCACAGATTTTTCAGCCGAGGGTGCCAAAGATACCTGGATCAGTGCAATCTTCGCCGCTCCTGTGGGTAATCTTCTGGCGCAGTATGACAGTATGGGCCTTCCGATCGTCGCCATCGTGGATACGAAACAAGATCGTCAGATTCATTTGCTTGACCAAAAGGTCAATGGGCCAATTACTACCCTGACCTGGGCTCCGGATGGGCAGCATCTGGCAGTGGCATATGGGATGGACACCGGTCTCATTCTTATTTGGAATGCCCAGACCGGCCAGGTGGAAAAGAAGATCGAGGGTTATTACACTGCCTCCGGGTTGGGATGGTCGCCGGACGGGAAGATCCTTTTCGGACTACAAACTCCGGATGGTCAGATCCATGCCGTGGCTGTAAGCAATGGCAGCGTGCTGCGCAGCCTGGATGGTCACGCACCTGTGGGAACCTTCTTGACCTGGACGTTGGACGGGTTAGCCTCCACTAACGGTACAGTCGTCACGTGGTGGAACCCGGTCAGTGGAGATGTTGTGCGCCAGGAAACAGTCGGTTCCCCTAAGCAATGGGTAAACTCCTGGCCGCCTACTGGTCCTGGAACCTATTTATTTACCAGCCGCGATCAAACTCATCAGGTTGGAAGCGTTAGTTCAAAACGCCCCCTCTTCAGCGATAACAACCAGTATCCATTCTCATCCGCCTGGTCCTGGGATGGCAGCCACCTGGCTGATCCTACCCATGTATGGGATGCCGGCACAGGAAAACTCCTCTCTCAATTGCAGGACCCAGCTCAGCAGCATACACCAGACCAGGTCGCCTGGTCGCCCGATGGCAAACGTCTCGCCTCGGCGGATTC
>AMWB02151742.1_pt1 | contig 17602 bp, 13 predicted proteins | sample 200311 | NCBI WGS metagenome assembly AMWB02 (sample SAMN02737377, study PRJNA173069) | bioreactor metagenome | biome: anode biofilm in microbial fuel cells | place: USA: California | collected 2010-12-16 | reverse complement strand
GCCTATCGAGACGGAAAAGGCGGGATCCTGCACAGGATCCCGCCTTTTACTGTTATGGAAATCAGGTCGACGGGGACAACATACTCCGGCAAAATTAACCGTCTTTCTTGAGGATGTTTTTTTGCCGATCGGCGGAGGGCAGCCGCAGGTCCATGATCATACCATGGGTGGAGAGGATGAGAATGCGCGGTTCGTCATCTATTTTAACCGGCTGCGGCAGGATGCACAGTTGCAGCAGGCCCTGAATCTGCCTTGGCGTCAGCGTTATCCCTTTGTACTCCGCTTCAAGCACAAAGGGGCAACCTTCTTTCCAGCCGGAGCAGCCATAGGCCCGTTTCCCCTTGATAATCTCTTTGCCGCAGAGTGGACAGCTCCCCCAGCGTGCAGGGTCAAGCCGCCGGGCGGAACTGTGCTCTATCAGGGTGCGGATGTAGCTGCTGATCCCGGTCATAAAGATATCGGGGTCGAGCTGGCTGCTCTCAATTTTTTTAAGTTTTTCCTCCCATTCCCCCGTCATTTCCGGCGATTTGAGCAGAGGATCCTGGATAAGGGCGATCAGGTAGCGACCCATATCGGTGCAGCGCAGTTGTTTTTTCTCGCGCCGGATATAGCCGCGGCGGAGCAGCGTTTCGATGATGGCGGCACGGGTCGCGGGCGTCCCGATACCGCGCTCTTTGAGCGCCTCACGCAGCGTGTCGTCTTCAACAAACTTACCAGCGGCTTCCATGGCGCCGAGAAGTGAGTTTTCGGTGAAATGACCGGGAGGTTTGGTTTTGCCCTCACGCAGGGCTGGCTCATGCTCGCCGGTTTCTCCATCGATAAAAGCCGGAAGGGCCTGGTCATCGGCAGCGTCCTGGCTCATCTTCTTTTTCGGAAAGAGAACGGTCCAGCCCGGCTCAATAATCTGCGTTCCTTTGGCCTGGAACTTGACCCGATGACTCACGCCGTCAACCGTGGTTACATGTTTGATGCAGACGGGATAGAAAGCGGCGATGAACTGGGTGGTGATTAAGTCATAGACGAGCTGATCATTGGCGCCGAGGTTACGCGGCGTAACGCCGGTGGGGATAATGGCGTGATGGTCGGTCACCTTGGTATCGTCGATGATCCGGCTGGTAAACGGGAGTTTGGCGAGGTTGAGCGGCGCGATCTGGTCGGCCCGCATGGCCTTGAGCTGTTCCAGGATCCTGGGAACATTCGGTTGGAGATCTTTGCTCAGATAACGTGAATCGGTACGCGGATAGGTGACGAGTTTGGCCTCATAAAGATTCTGGGTGGCGGTGAGGGTCGCAGCCGCTGACAGGCCGTGCTGCTTATTGACCTCGCGCTGCAGGGTGGTAAGATCAAAGAGCTGGGGCGGTTGCTCCTTGCTTTCTTTCCCGGCACTGCCGGTGATAGCAAAGGGCTGGCCGATTATCTTGTCAAGCAGAGCCTGGGCCTTCTTCGGTTGCTCGAAACGCGGGCCGCTGTACTTGAACACCACCTCGCGATAGCGGGTAGTCAGCTCCCAGAACGGCTGGGGACAAAATTGGAGAATGGTGTCGTCACGGTCGACGATCATTGCCAGCACCGGCGTCTGCACCCGGCCAATACTCCAGAGGACGCGATCGCTGCCGCCGATCTGACCGTGGCGGACGGTGTAGTAGCGCGTGGCGTTGAGGCCGACAATCCAGTCGGACTCACTGCGGCAGCGTGCGGCGGCATAGAGAGCGTCGTAGTCGTGGCCGTCCTTCAGATCCTTGAACGCCGCCTGTATGGCCTCTGGGGTCAATGAGTTGAGCCAGAGGCGGCGGATCGGTTTGTCTTCGCACTGGCACAGCGCCAGGATGTAGCGAAAGATCAGCTCTCCTTCCCGCCCGGCATCTGTGGCGCAGACAATCTCCTCGGCCTGTTCGCACAGGGTCTTGATCAGCTGGAACTGCTCCGCCACGCCGTTGTTTTTGATCAGGGTGAGCTTGAATTGGTCGGGCACGAAGGGAAGGGTATCAAGCGACCAGCGCTTGAGCGCCGGGTCATATTCGCCCGGTTCCTGAAGGGTTACCAGATGCCCGAAGGCCCAGGTGACCGCGCAACCGCGGCCCTCAATATACCCTTTCTTTTTGGCGGTGATATTGAGAACTTTTGCAATATCGCGGGCCACCGACGGTTTTTCGGCAATAACAACTTTCATCGGACTATTTTCTCTCGATCTTTGTCTACTTCGGTCGCAAAGGGGTCAGGGTGATAACCGACCTCCCCTCTCACTGATCAGCAAGCCTGCACGCTGGGCCAAACGCATCGGCAAACGATAGCAGAAGGCAACACCATGTCGATTGTTGGCATTTTAACGGCACCGTAGTGTATCAAGAAGAGATAGTCTATGACAAAGGGATATTCCGCTTTACCTGGCAACATTCATTTTTCACGCCTGAGCGGATCCACTTTGGTGAATTTGCGATAAATCAGCCGTGCTCTGCGGTGCAGAACTTTCACTTCTGACTGATAAAAATATAATTGACAAGAAGATTGCTGAATTCCTCCGTTCCATGTCCCGCCCAAGCTGGCAGTTCATCATCTCTTCGCAACTGTATCGCCAAGTATCGCCAGAAGGTCGTCAAGGTACTTTTCGTAGTTTCCCCAGCGCGCAATTCAGGTCTTGTAAATCGGCTGCCTGACCTGAGCGACACTGGCAGTTTGAATTCCCCCGCACCATATACATGCGGGTGAGTGGCGATGATCTGCTTACCATTTATATTGAGGGCGATGGACTCGCCTGGATCTCGCCTTCACCCCCATCTTCTGATCCGTCTCCCCTCAGTCCTCTGGGTCTTGAACTGGCCCGGATTTTTCAATAAACCGGAGAAGAAAAGAGACCTTTTACCAACACTCTCCCATTTTGGAACCTCAGAAGGAGGGTTATTTAAATGAATTCACCCCTCAAAAGAATCGCCTCGACATAATATTTCCCGATCGTATCCCTGACTACCTTCCTTAGTATTGTACTATGAAAGTTTCCTCTTTTATGCTCATTGTATGAAAGCAAATCAACCTGCCGAAGAGGATCTACAGGATCTCCGCTATCCTGTTGCCTTTCGTCATTCTGTTCAAGAATCGAGGTGCATTCCTTGGAAAAAATTATTGTGCGTCCAGCAAAGCAGTAGTATATCAATTGTATTGATGTTTTGCAGCTATTTTATGAATGCGGGCGACCGACTTAATCAAGCTCTTTAACCGTGAAACACAGACACTGACTATTGCTTTAAAAACGAACATGGCTCTTTAGTACCTTAGAAATGCATTTCTTGTTGTTTATCAATGCATTTCGTGAAGGAACTTACCCCCTCAAAACGGTATTTTTTTTATGCCGCTTGACGGTACTGCAAAGAGTCCCGGCTTACTTTCCTGGTTGCCGGGGTTAGTTTTCCGTGTCTGCACGTTTTGCCTTCTCTTAAGGGAGGTTGTGATGTCCGGCAAAGATTTCATGAAGCGGTTTCGTTTTTTTCGCCCCCGGGGCACGGAGGCTGGCTGCCTGGAAGAGAAAATCTCCGACGGTTGGGCGGAAAAACGATGTGGTCAGCGGGAATGGGAACATTTTTATCGTGATCGGTGGCAGTATGACAAAAAGGTGCGGTCCACCCACGGCGTCAACTGTACCGGCTCCTGCTCGTGGGATGTATACGTTAAAAACGGGATCATCGTCTGGGAAACCCAGGCCACCGATTATCCGGCCTGCGGCGAGGGTTTTCCCAATCATGAGCCCAGGGGCTGCCCTCGGGGCTGCACCTTTTCCTGGTACACCTACAGTCCGGTCCGCATCAAATACCCCCTTATCCGCTCCTCGCTGCTGGAACTCTGGCGGGAATCCCTCGCCACCCATGGCGATCCCGTCAAGGCCTGGCGCGATATTGCAGGCAATCCTGAAAAGCGCAGCCGGTACCAGCGCGACCGGGGCAAAGGCGGATTGGTCCGCCTGGCATGGGATGAAGCCGCAACGATCACCGCCGCCTCTCTGGTCCATACCATCCAGCGCTACGGTCCCGACCGGATCTTCGGTTTCACCCCCATCCCAGCGATGTCCATGGTTGCCTATGCCGCAGGGACCAGGTTTCTCTCCTTGATTGGCGGCTCCGCCATCAGTTTTTACGACTGGTACGCGGACCTCCCGCCGGCTTCGCCCCAGATCTGGGGGGAGCAGACGGACGTGCCTGAGAGCGCCGACTGGTATGAGTCAACCTATATGATTGTCTGGGGGACCAACCTGCCCATGACCAGGACCCCAGACGCCCATTTCTTCACCGAGGCAAGGTATCGCGGAGCCAAAGTGACGGCGGTGGCCCCGGATTACGCCGAATATGTCAAGTTCGCCGACAGCTGGCTGCCGGCCCGGGCGGGCACCGACGCGGCTTTGGCCATGGCCATGACCCACGTGATCGTCAAGGAATTCTATATTGATACGCCCACCGCCTACTTTATCGATTATGCCAAACGCTTTACTGATCTGCCATTTGCAGTCATTCTTCAGCCTGCAGGCAACACTTTCGTTTCGGGCCGGTTCCTGACCGCCGCCGATCTGGGAACAGAGGCAAACAACCCGCGCTGGAAAACCGTTTTCTTTGATGAGACGACTGCAAGCTGGGTGGTCCCCAACGGCAGCATCGGCTTTCGCTGGGACGAGGCCGCCGGCCACTGGAATCTTCATCTGCAGGATTCGCAAAACGATGCGGTGGTAGATCCGCTGCTCAGCTACGGAGGCGATAGTGATGGCTGGCGGACGGTCACCCTGCCTTTTTTCGACGATAAAGGACCTGCATCGAAAAACGGCCGGGTACCGGTCAAGACGATCAAAACAGCCGCAGGCGATGTGCTTGTCACCACGGTATTTGACCTGATGACCGCCCAGCTGGGGATCGCTCGAGCCGAGGACGATGGCCGCTCGCAAGACGCCTCGGTAGAGTATCCCACCGGATATGATGATCCCCGGCCCTTCACCCCGGCATGGCAGCAGGCAATAACCGGTGTCCCACCGCAGGACGTCATCCAGGTAGCGCGGGAATTCGCCGAAAATGCTGCCAAGACCCACGGCAAGTCCATGATCTTCTTAGGTGCCGGGACCAATCACTGGTACCACAGCGATATGATCTACCGGGCCATCGTCAGTCTGACCACCCTCTGCGGCTGTCAGGGCGTCAACGGCGGCGGCTGGGCCCATTATGTAGGCCAGGAAAAGGTCCGACCCCAGGCCGGCTGGTCTCAGCTGGCCTTCGCTCTTGACTGGACACGCCCTCCACGCCAGCAGAACGGTACATCGTTCTACTACTTCGCCACCGACCAGTGGCGCTATGATGACCTGAACGCCGAAACCCTTCTCTGGCCCATGGCCGGTGGCGGTTCCCCCCGGCATATGGCGGATTACAACGCGGTGGCCGTCCGACTCGGCTGGCTGCCATCCTACCCCCAATTCAATCGCAACCCGCTGAATATCTGCCGGGAGGCGGTGGAAAAAGGCGCAGCTACGGATAAAGATATTATCGCCCATGCCGTCGAACAGCTGAAAAACGGCTCGCTGCGCTTTGCCGTGGAGGACCCTGACCACCCGGATAATTTTCCCCGGGTACTCTTTCTCTGGCGGGCTAATCTGCTCGGGGCCAGCAGCAAGGGCCATGAATATTTTCTCAAGCATCTGCTGGGCGTTGACAACGCTGTACAGAACGCTGAAAGCGAGCTCCGTCCCGAGGAAATTGTCTTGCGGGACCCGGCGCCCGAAGGAAAACTCGACCTTCTCGTCACCCTGGAACTGCGTATGTCCACCAGCGCCATGTACTCCGACATCGTGTTGCCGGCCGCGGGCTGGTACGAGATGCACGACCTGAGTACCACTGATATGCATCCCTTCATCCATCCTTTCAACCCGGCGGTGGACCCGCCGTGGGAAGCGAAAACCAGTTGGGACCAGTTCAGCGCGATCGCCGAGAAATTCTCCGAATTGGCGGCAGTCCACCTGGGGGAGATGAAGGATCTCGTCGCAACGCCGCTCCTCCACGACAGTCCGGGTGAAATTGGCCAGTCGGAAATCCTTGACTGGCGAAAGGGTGAAACGGAGCCGATCCCCGGGCGGACCATGCCCCAGCTGTCGGTGATCACCAGGGATTTCGCCAATGCCTATAAAATGATGACGGCATTGGGGCCTTTGGTCCATCAGGTAGGGGTGGGCTCCAAGGGCGTCGCCTGGTCCGGTACAGAGGAGTATGCAGAGCTTGCCGCCGAACTCGGTACGGTTACGGCTCCCGGCAAGAGCTATGGTATGCCGTCACTTAGCAACGGTAAGCAGGCCGCTCAGACCATCTTGAAGCTGGCACCCGAGACCAATGGCGAGACCGCGTTCAAATCCTGGGCCGGGGTTGAGAAGAAAAGTGGTCTGTCCCTTACCCACCTGAGTGCCGGCCGCCGTGATGAAAAAATATCGTTTAACGATATTACCGCCCAGCCGCGAAAGATCATCACCTCACCGGTCTGGAGCGGTATCGAATCGGAAACCCGGCGCTATTCACCCTTTGTGATCAATATTGAGGAAAAAGTGCCTTTCCGGACGCTGACCGGCCGGGCGCAGTTCTATCTTGACCACCCCTGGATGCTCAATTTTGGCGAGGGACTCCCCTTGTACCGGCCGCCTCTTCATCTGCCGCTGAACAATAGTCCCTACAGCGTTGTAGAAGCACTTGCCAAAATAAAGCCGGGCATAACAGAGGATGGACGAAAGAGTCTGGCCCTCAACTACCTGACCCCCCACTCCAAGTGGTCGATTCACAGCACCTATTCCGATACCCTGATTCTGCTCACCCTGTTTCGGGGTGGCGAGGCCATCTGGATCAGCGATGTCGACGCCCGGACGCTGCAGGTCAAAGACAATGAATGGCTCGAGTGCTTCAATGAAAACGGGGTGGTCATGGCCAAGGCCGTGGTCAGCCACCGGATTCCTCCTGGTGCCGCTTTCATGTACCATGCCCAGGAGCGTCTCATCAACACCCCGGGTTCCCCGCTCTCCAAACAGCGGGGCGGCACCCACAACAGCGTAACCCGAATTATGGTAAAACCGACGCATATGATCGGCGGCTACGCCCAACTCAGCTACGGCTTCAATTATTACGGTCCGGTCGGGTCCCAGCGGGATGAGGTGATCGTGGTACGTAAAGCCGGGGAGGTGGATTGGTATGAAGATTAAAGTCCAGATGTCCATGGTGCTGAACCTGGACAAATGTATCGGCTGTCATACCTGCAGTATCCCGTGCAAAAATGTCTGGACCACCCGCAAGGGCGCCGAGTACATGTGGTTCAACAACGTGGAGACCAAGCCCGGCATCGGCTATCCCCGAGAGTGGGAGAACCAGTCGAAGCACAAGGGCGGCTGGATTATGGATGGAGGTCAACTCCGCCTCAGGGCCGGCGGACGTCTGCAGAAAGTTTCCCGTATCTTTCATAATCCCGACCTGCCCGCCGTTGACGATTATTACGAGCCATGGGACTATGACTACGAGAACCTCATTACCTCTCCTCATAAAAAACACCAGCCTTCAGTCCGTCCGAAGTCCCAGCTGACCGGAGAACCCATGCAGATTAAATGGGGGCCCAACTGGGACGACGACCTGGCCGGCGTCTGCGAGACCGGGGCCAGGGACGTCAATTTCAGCGGTCTTGATCACGCCATCTATCTTTCGTTGAAGCAGGTCTTCATGTTCTACCTGCCCCGCTTGTGTGAACACTGCCTCAACCCCGCCTGTGTCGCCTCGTGCCCCTCCGGAGCGATGTATAAAAGGAACGAGGACGGTATTGTTCTCGTCGACCAGGAGCGGTGCCGGGGATGGCGCTACTGCGTATCGGGCTGCCCCTACAAGAAGGTCTACTTCAACTGGAAGACGCATCGGTCGGAGAAATGCATCTTCTGTTATCCCCGGCTCGAGGCAGGGCTCACAACCCTCTGTGCCCATAGCTGCGTGGGCCGCATCCGCTATGTCGGGGTAGTTCTCTATGATGCCGACCGCATCCATGAAGCGGCATCGGCTACACCCGACAAGGATGTGTATCCGGCCCATCTGGATCTCTTTCTCGACCCATCGAATCCGGAGACAATCGCTGCGGCGGCAAACCAGGGGATCCCCGAGCATGTGATGGCTGCCGCCAGGCGGTCGCCGATTTATACCCTGGCCAAGACCTGGCAGCTGGCCCTGCCGCTGCACCCGGAATTCAGAACCCTGCCCATGGTCTGGTATATTCCTCCCCTCAGTCCGGTCGAAGCACTGGCGGGGAACGAGGATATCCGGACGGCTGTAGACAACCTCAGGATCCCGGTAAAATATCTGGCCAACCTGCTCACCGCCGGGGACGAAGCGCCTGTTCGTCTGGCCCTGAAACGGCTGGCCGCAGTCCGGGCGTATATGCGCTCGGTGCGGGTGGAGAAAAATCCAGACGACACCATCGCCGCCTCCGTCGGTCTTGATACGGCAACTCTCTTGAAAATGTATGATCTTCTCGCTATCGCTAAACTCGAGGATCGATTTGTGGTCCCTACCGCCACACACCTGGATAAAACCCCCCTGCATACCATCAAGGGTTGCACAGGATTTCCCGACTACCGGTGAGACGGGCAGCAGGCAATGAAGGAGATGAAAGAAATGGTGGATTTCATGACTGACAACGATCGTGTGCAATGTAAGCTGCTGGCGTTGCTGCTCGACTACCCGGCCGCCTCATGGGAGACAGATCTCGTCGACGTACGCGAAACCATTGATACGGTAGATGATCGACAGCGGCGAGACCTGCTGCAGAGATTTTTGCATTATGCAGAAGCTACCCCGCTCTTAAAGCTGCAAGAAACCTATACCGCAGCTTTTGACCTTGAGCCGACCACCAGTCTGTATCTGACCTATCATCTCATGGGCGACAGTGAGGACCGCGGCAAAGCTCTCGCCGCGCTTCTGTGGCTGTACCATCGTGAAGGGTATGATGCGGCCATCGGCGAACTGCCGGATTATCTGCCGATGATCCTGGAATTTCTCGCCTTATGTCCAAAACCGGAAGACGCCGACCTGCTGTGGTCCTGTCTCGGCACGGTAACTGATCTGGCGGAACGTCTGGCCAAAACCAGCCACCCCTATGCGGGTCTGGTGGAATTGGCGGCCGACATTGTACAACCCCGTATGTCCACTCACCCTGACACGAGCAAGGAGGTCTGATATGGATCTGGGCAACTCTCTGGCATTTCTTGTTTTCCCTTATATTGCGCTGACAATTTTCACCATAGGTCATCTCTTGCGGTATTTGACCGATAGCTATAACTGGAATTCGAGATCCAGTGAATTTCTTGAAAAAAAACAATTATTCTTCGGCTCAACGATCTTTCACTGGGGAATAATTCTGACTTTTCTCGGCCACTTCGGAGGGCTTCTGGTCCCCCAAAGTTTATTGGACATGGTGGGCATCAACGGCCAAATGCATACTGCAATCGCCCATGCCAGTGGCATTGTGGTGGGAAGTGCCGCACTTATCGGCCTTGGATTGCTTCTCTACCGACGCATGTCAGTATTACGGATCAAGCTCACCACCAGTAGGAACGATTTCGTCACTCTGGCCGGCCTGATCTTTGTTGTCGGTGCCGGTCTCTACAATGTGTTTTTTGGTGATTTTTACGTTTTGGACACGGTTGCGCCATGGATCCGGGGGATTATAACCTTCACCCCAGATCCTGCGCTGATGCTGGGTGTCCCCCTGAGCTACAAGATTCATATCCTGGCCGCGTTAACCCTGCTGGCATTTTCTCCATTCAGCCGACTCATCCATATCTGGAGCGCACCGTTCAGTTATATTTTCCGGAGCTGGATCGTTTTTCGCCGCAAGGCAGTGGAATGAGGAACGGTTACCCTTTTGCTCCACTTTCGAGAGCAACAGGGGTCAACCGATCACGGAAAAAAACAAAAATCTCAAAGAGCAGCAGGACAAGGACAACCCAGGCAAAATAATGGATCATCGCCCCATGCAGCGGCCGCAAAAAAGAGTTTGCCGCTGCGCTCTGCGAGATATCGAAGTTCAGGGTAAAGGCATACAGCATACCGAAGGTAAAGTTTCTCGACCACTGGGTCGGGTCGTAGATGAGCAGGCCATCTGCAAAGCCATGGAGCCTGGTTCGTTTGACGGCGCGACCAATTTCGATGATTTCAACAACGACAAACCAGAAGAGGACCCACAGCCAGACCATGAGGATAAGATTGGCCGGCACCACCCCGCAGACTGCGCTGGCCAGACCGGTGATGGACATTGCTCCGTGGATGATGCAGTTGGTGTTGAACCAGCCTTTGTCCAAATCTATCGTTCTCCCCTCTGAGGCGTAGCGCCGGGCGATGAGCGAAAAACTGACCAGGTAAAACAACACGCCGAGCACAATCACCCAGGGAGCGGCAAGTCGATAGGAAACGCTCGTACCAAAGGCGGCCTTCCAGACAATAACCAGCGATTGTGTACTGACCGTCGAGAGCAGGAGAACGCCGTGCACTTTCCGCCAGGATTCAGTTGTGAAAAACCGGCGCAAATTTTGAACAGCACGGTACACAAAACACAACCACAGGCCGATGTTGCCGATTACCAGCAGTTGTACGAACGGCTGCCAGTCCGGCAGCCTCTGACAGAGCGCTATGCCGCAGACGGAGGTCCCGGCGACCCAGGTGCCGACCGCAAAACTGCCTACCGGATTGGCAAAATGCGCCTGGAAGAGCTTCCCTTTCACCACATCCATACCGTAGGAACCGGCGATAAAGACCAGGACAAGAAAGAGGATCAGAGTAAGAGAAGGTGCAAGTTCTTTATTGAGGAAAGAAAACTGAACGATTGCTCCATTTATGAAAATGCCGATTCCCATGACAATAGCACCGGAACCGGTCGGTGACGGAATGTTTTTCATGAACAGCGATCTGATCAGCAGAAACAGACCGGCGAGCAGCAATGCCCGAAGCAGCTCAAATGAAGTGGAAAGTACCCCGGTCAGGGCGACCCATACGACAATCCCCACACAAAGGCAAAAAATCATGGCACCTTTCAGCCGCATGAAATCCATGGAAATATTCATTGGGTTCCTTGATTTGCCTCAACTGAATCCGGCGTTAGTTTGGCCAAGCACTACAAGGTGTTTTTTCAGCAATCAGGCATCAAGGTAAGCAGGGAATGCCTCATCGGCTGTTGACAGGCTACAGGGAGTAGCATCAATTCACAGGCTAAATCCTACAAAATCTGGTGAGAATCCTCCACTCAAAACTCGTTGCAGGACAGGTTGTAATACTTTACAGATTGCAAGTTCTGAGATCGTCCTTGTCCTCAGTTCATAATTATGTTTCTGTTGAGATAGAAGAGACCATATTCGGATATAGCCTACTAATATTCCGGGATTTCCACGTCAACGCCAGGCGCGCCGCACATATAGTCTGTCCAAAATTACGCGCCGTTTTCGACAAAGAAGAGGTGGAAAAGAGATGAACTGCTGGTTTACAAGCAATCTCGGTGATGCCATGATGGCAGGAGAAGCATTAGAGCATATCAAAGACCTTTTCTTGTCAGAATACAAGACGGACAGCAGCAGAAAAGAACGGGCCTTATTCGTTCGCCACGAATCGGAGGGGCGTCTTCACTGTGAAGTCGTCGTCTACTTTTCTCCTGCGACGGTTATTGTGGCTAAAGCAGTTGATGCCACTCCTTGCAGTACTCCTCTTCCAGACGGGTTATCTTTGTTGGCCGGCTCAAAGGAATCGTGGTCGATTTTCTTTCCGGAAAAAGGTGCTACGAAACAGTAAGCTCCTCCATTTAGCCTCCAATAAATCAGATATGACCATTGCTTCCATGCTTTTCAATCATTTGCTGATTTGATTCAGCAATCAGTCAAGAGAAGCAACAGGGTGCTGACAAAACCATCACCACCCTGTTGCCACCCCTCATTCTTTAGAAATACACTCAGCCGGACATGAAGCTATTGCCTCATCAACACAATCTTTTCCGGCATCTGCATCGTCCAGGACATATGCTTTTCCTGCATCGTCATCAAAGGCAAATACTGCGGGACAACATTCCACACAGGCTTCACAACCGATACATTCTTCCTGATCAATTACAACTTTCTCAGACATGACCTTCTCCTCATGTTTTTTTGATAATTACCCACTCACATAATGCAGATGGGCGAGGCTATCTGTTGATGCAGTTCATCAGATAGGCGGGGCTATTGTCACCAGGATTCTCATTTGTGTCTTAGCTCTTACTCCATGGGGTTCACGAATCTGGGAGATAAGGAGATCTCCCTGTTTGGCTGGAATTTCCGCCTCGCCGTCACCCAGAAAAAAGCCCTCTCCTGCCAACACCTGAATGGAGAGTTCGCCATCCAGATCATGTGAGTGAACAGGGAAGGTAACCCCTTCATCCAGGTTGAAGTTGACGATTTTAAAGTTGGGTGAGTCTTCGACCAGAAAGAACCTTTTCATGGCGCCGGATGTAAATTCATTGGTATCTTTTAATTTTAGTACTTTCATGCTATCTCCTTTCGTCGATTTTGTTTAATAGACTTCAGTATCGATCTATGTTGTATAACTCTCCCGCCAACAGAGTCTCTGGTGCATAACCGGCTCCTCATCTTTTAAGCCGATTTTTTTCGCGTGCACTCTTTGCAGGCAAGACATCCTCTCTTAACCTGAATTATTGCAACTGGTGTGCCAAAAATCTAATCACATAATTTCAATATGTTACGAAATATGTATCCATTTCCACAACATCTTTGTGTTGCGATATACATAACATCGTTATTATATTGATAACCATGGACAAGCTTCATACTCTCTCAGCCATAGCGAACGACCTCACCGAGGTCATGAGTGCGGAAGATCGTTATCAACGATTATTGGACGCACTCCGCCGTGCCATTCCGTATGATGCGGCAACCCTGCTCAGGGTCGAGGTTGACAAACTGATCCCCATAGCAGCCAAAGGACTCACCCCGGACGTGATGGGACGAGTCTATTTACGAAGCGAACACCCGCGCCTGGAGCTAATCTGCCAATCAGATACACCAATACTCTTTCCTGCTGACAGTCCACTCCCCGACCCTTTTGACGGTATGCTGGCTTCTGCTCCTGAGGCCTTGCAGCACATCCATGCCTGCCTCGGCTGTCCGCTCCATGTCAACGGCAACCTGGTTGGCGTTCTGACCGCCGATTCTGTTAGTGTCGGAGCCTTTGACCGTCTGCCTAAACAGTATTTACAGACCATCGGTTCTATGGCCGGCGCGCAGTTGCAGGTAGCGGATTTACTCAAGGCACTTGAAGAAAAAGCCGAACGCCAGGGCCAGATTGCCTCAGACCTGATGCAGGATGTTGCCCTGCAGAGAGGCTGGGACATTCTTGGCAAGAGTCCGGTCATTGAAAAATTGCGGCAGGAAATTGAGCTGGTTGCGAAATCTGACTATACGATCCTGGTCCTGGGCGAAACCGGTGTTGGCAAAGAGCTGGTAACCAGAGCCATACATCGCCATTCCAATCGACGAGATAAAGCGATGCTCTATCTCAATTGCGCGGCACTGCCGGATTCGCTCGCTGAAAGTGAACTTTTTGGCCATGTGAAGGGTTCGTTTACCGGGGCGAGCAATGACAGAGCCGGTAAATTTGAGCTTGCCGACGGCGGTACGCTTTTTTTGGACGAAATCGGCGAGCTCTCCCGGAAAATTCAGGCCAAAATTCTGCGGGTTATCCAGGAAGGCGAAATCCAGAGAATCGGCTCAGAAAAAATGAAGCATGCGGACGTCCGCTTACTTGCCGCCACGAACAGAAACCTGGAAACGGAGGTTCAGGCAGGCAGATTCAGAGCGGACCTGTATCACCGACTCAATGTATACCCGATAAAGGTGCCGGCACTCCGTGAAAGAAAAGAGGATATCGCCATTCTTGCCGGTTTTTTCGTTGAACGGGCCCAAAAACAACTTGGCCTGGGAGAAATTCGCATAAGCGAGGCCGCCTTACAGCTTCTCGGTCGTTATAATTGGCCGGGGAATGTCCGTGAACTGGAAAATATACTCTCCAGAGCCGTATTAAAGGCGTCCCAGCGATCTCAGGGCGAGGACTATTTAAGAATACTGCCCGAACATCTAGCCGGAGACCTCGGCTCAGCGCTCTACGTGCATCCTGCCCCTGCCTGCGAGTCCCCTGCCACTCCTCGGCAAAATCTTTCTTTTCGTGAGGAGGTAAAATCGTTTCAAATACAACTCATTCAAGCAGCACTCGATCGGAACGAAGGGAACTGGGCGGCTGCTGCTCGCGAGCTCGATATGCACCGCAGCAATCTCCATAACCTTGCAACCCGCTTAGGGATACGCCGATAGGCAAGACAAGCTTTCGGCTTGCCTATTCAATCCTCTGCACCAGATCTCTTATCCGGCCCGTCTCCACAACCTCCAGAAACTGCTCCCCGAGCCTGCTGCTCATTTCCACCGTCTTCTCCCAGGCAGCAACACGTTCCTCATCGCGCCCGGCAAGGCTGACAAAGTGGCTGCGGTTCGGAATCTCGCCCATTGGCAGCTCCGCCACAAATGAGGGGGACGGGGCCAGAAGCAGTACGTCTGAGAGCATCCGACCATCAGCTCTTCGAGCCGGCATGTTTTTATCAAACCAGCCAAGCGTCACCTGGGAGTAGAAGTGCGGATACAGTACAATACCCTCTTCTCCGCTAAGAAAGTCAAAAGCAGGATGATAGTGAAAGAGACCGCCATCTTTGTAGGCAGCGTTTTCAGCGCCGGAAATTGTGTGAACACTTTTCATTACCCAGGGGATGGAACCGCTGGCGAGCAACGCCTGCCGCAAATTTTCAGGGGAAAGCGTTACCTCTCCCGCGGGAAATTCGCCATTCCTGCGAAATGGCGGGGAGTCCCTCTTGTCATAAAAAAGCAAAGGCTCGCAGAACCGGCGAAAAAGGTTGCGGGAAATCCGGTTAGCCAGCCAGGCCATTGCCAGTCCGATCAGTTCAATCTTTGGATTATCAGAGGCAAGCGGACCGCGGCAGAGAACAGCGGAAAAATGCAGGCGGCAGTACGGATGCTGCAGAACCTCTTCAGGAACGCCCGGCCCGACAAATTTGCGCAGGATCCGTTCAGCTTCGACCGCAACCTGAGCAGGGGTTATCCTGCCCTGGTAATACTGATGAATATAGGCTCTAGCCAGGCAGTCAAATGCGGCCTGCGGGTCCAGGCGGGCTGCCGCTGCGGATTTCCAGGATCCGATCGAGGTACCGTACAGATGCAACGGTTTCCTGCGCCCGGCAAACCACTGCCCGAACAACGCAGATTCCAGGCCATGCAGCACCAGCCACTTGGCCGCACCTGAAGCACCGACCACCACTTTCACATCATCGGCACTGAGTCCACCCGATCGAATCCGTTCGTACGCTCTATGCCCGGCTAGAAAAAGTATATCCATCTGTTATCATAAAAGCCTTGAAAAGAGATGCCCCACATGGCACGAGATCCTCCTCTATTGGCGATACGTCCCTGTTACCGCATTATCCTGATCTTTGCGATGCAGGAACAGGGAGGTATCTCTTATAGACTGTATTCGAGGATTTTCTTGCTTACATCCGGGGTAATATCCTGGTGCTCTCCCAAAGATATCATGCCATGCGCCTGCAGCTGCTCGAGGAGAAGCGGGATACTGTCTTTGCCAATGCCATAATCAGACAAGCGTGTTTTTACCTGCATCTGTTCAAAGAAATTACGGGTCATATCAATGGCCGCATTCATTCGCTGTTCCCTGTCGCCTTCTTTAATTCCCCAGACACGCTCCGCATACTGGAGCAACTTTTCTCCTTTATTCTTTTTGCAAACCGTCAGCAGATTAGGAAGGACCACGGCAAGGGTCTGGGCATGGTCAAGTCCATACCTCGCTGTTATTTCATGGCCAATCATATGGGTGGCCCAGTCTTGTGGTACTCCCGCCCCGATCAAGCCATTTAAAGCCAGGGTTGCGACCCACATCAGGTTGGACCGCACTTCGTAATCCTGCGGGTTTTCAAGTGCTTTAGGCCCTTCTTCAATCAACGTCAGCAACAGTCCTTCGGCAAATCGATCCTGGACTTTTCCGTTCACCGGATAGGTGAGATATTGCTCGACAATATGAACAAATGCATCAACCACGCCATTGCTGATTTGTCGGGGTGGGAGCGTATAGGTTTTTTCAGGATCCAGCACGGAAAAAACTGGGAACACAAAGGGACTCAAAAAGGCGAGTTTTGCCTGTAAGGATTTGCGGGTCACGACAGCGCCGCTGTTCATCTCCGACCCGGTTGCCGGCAGGGTCAATACCGAACCAAAAGGCAATGCTTTCCGGACCCCTGCCCCGTGTTGCACCAGAATATCCCAGGGCTCTCCGTCAAACACTGCCGCTGCGGCAATAAACTTTGTTCCATCTATGACAGAACCGCCGCCAACTGCCAGCAAAAAATCAATGGAATTTGTGTGGACCATTTCCACTGCTTTCATCAGCGTTTCGTAAGTGGGGTTGGGTTCTATACCACTGAATTCAAAGACGGTATGATCACTTAGGGCGGCGAGCACCTCATCCAAAGTGCCGTTCTTCTTAACACTCCCACCGCCATAGGTTATGAGCACACGGCTGCTGGCAGGAATTTTGTTTTTTATTTCGGCTATTTTCCCTTTACCGAAAAGTATATGGGTGGGATTTGCAAAGTTAAAATCGAGCATAATAATTGACCTCCACAGGTCCGTAACAGTTACAATGTCTATTGAGTTTCCATCCTGAAACCATTAAAAAAATACCTTGATAGAAGGTATGGGAATGTTGTTTACGATGAAGATCATTCCCCTTAACGACGGAGAAGTTCAACAATACGCAAGGCTGCGGCTGCCGATGAGGCAGGGTTCTGACCCGTTACCAGGTTTTCATCTTCTGCAACATAACTTCCCCAGTCTTCACCTTTACAATACACGCCCTCATTTTGTTTCAGCATGTCTTCTACCAAAAATGGAACGACCTTGGTCAGCTGAACCGCAGCCTCTTCGGTGTTGCTGAAACCGGTTACTTTTTTTCCTTTAACCAAAGGTTCTTTTTGGGCATTTTTTGCATGGCGCAGAACTCCGGGGGCATGACAGACAAGTCCCAACGGTTTTCCTTTTTGATAAAAATCCTCAATCAAGGAGATAGAGTGCGTATCTTCGGCCAAGTCCCAGAGTGGCCCGTGCCCGCCAGGATAAAAAACGGCATCATAGTCGTCGGGTCTGATCGAATCTAAACGGAGAGTGTTGGCAAGCGCCCGCTGCGCCTGGTCGTCTTTTCGAAAACGAGCTGTCGCCGCTGTCTGGAAATCCGGCTCATCACTTTTAGGATCGAGCGGGGGCTGCCCGCCTTGCGGAGATGCCAGGTCAACTTCAAAAGAATGATCTTTAAAGACAAAGTATGGGGCAGCAAATTCTTCTAACCAGAAACCGGTCTTTAACCCCGTATCCCCAAGGGTATCGTGTGAGGTAAGAACCATTAAAATTTTCATCAATTCACCTTATAATTATATATTGTTACAGCTCGTTATTAACTTTGATGACAAG
>AMWB02128146.1_pt1 | contig 17608 bp, 16 predicted proteins | sample 200311 | NCBI WGS metagenome assembly AMWB02 (sample SAMN02737377, study PRJNA173069) | bioreactor metagenome | biome: anode biofilm in microbial fuel cells | place: USA: California | collected 2010-12-16 | reverse complement strand
CTTGACCGCAGCCATCCAGGCTGCGGAACACCGGTGCAAAGGGCATATCAAATCCCCATATAGCTGAGGGTTAGTGGTAATCACATTAAATTATGACAAACAATATTTTAAGAATACTTAGCCTTGTTTTTAAAAAAAAACATTCGTATAATCAAGATATTGTAACTTAGTTGCGATTTGTTATCTCAACTTGTCCCGACGTCCAATGGGAATCAAGCAAGTTGACTGTTAACGATGAGAATTGTGTTCTGAAAAAATATTAAAACTCTCGTTCAAAACTGCATTGCGAAAATGCATCATTACTTTTTTTATTCAGGTGGCAGATAGATGGCGGACACAAAACAATTAGATCCCCAAAAAAAATATAATAAATCCCAGAAATATTTATGGATTGCGGTATGTGTCTTGGCCGTCGCTTTGTCGCCCCTGCTCATCTACTCTTTTATCAATTCCTCGCGATTGGCCAGCTCTGAAGTGGTTACAAAAGTGACCGCTAATGTTGCTGAAAGAGCAGGGGCAAATAGTGAGCTGAAAACGCAGGATCCGAACAGTGGGGATATTACGGAAGTTCAGGATGCCAGCAGCGAAATGGCGGGCAAGTGGCTAGGGCTGTGCAAAAAAAATAGTATTAACTCAGTGGAAGATTTCCAGAGAACGATTCAAGGCGACGTAGTACTGTTAGCCCATTACTCAGGGTTCGACTGGAATAACGCGAGATTAGGCAGGCAAAACGAAGATGTCTTTGCGTTTGTTTCTCACAGAAAAGGTGATGTCATTAAAAAGACATCAAAACCTATCAAATTACCCAAGGGAGATGGCTATATTACTGATGGGACACATACCGCTCGCACGTTTTGCTGTAACGACATCATTTTGGCACCTGCTGCGGGGCCGTCCCCTGAAAAAGATATCGTGCTGGAACCTTCCACTGGTATACCCCCGAAGGAAGAGATCACCTTGGCCCCCATCCCCCCAATCATCCCTCTGGAAACGTCTCCTTTGTATGGAGGAGGTGTTCAGCGAAAAAGTTATCATACTGTCAAGGATCCTCCATCCGAGCCTGTGCCTGAACCAGGGACCTTAATTCTCCTCGGAACAGGCTTAGTTGTGCTTATCGCTGCTCACCGGAGGAAAAATTCTGCAAATAAATACCGGAAGTAAAACTGTATTGTCCCAGCGGGAGCCGAAGCTCCCGCCTGCCCACAGAAAAATCTGATCTGTTATTGTTTTCATGCTGGAGCGTTTGATTGGTTGGTTGTACAATTTATGTGTTCTGTTGCTGAGGATTGTTCACTTCTTATCGAGTCCCATTGAATCAAATGTCACTTCACTATGAATGGAAACGACCAAAATACTTTCAGCTTGCTGCGGGCACAGCAGGAAATTATCGCAGCCATTCATCGATTGCCTTCTGAAATTGTTCATCTTGACGAGGCGTTGCTACGGATCACTTCCGCGGATGTTTCCGCGGTTATACCGCAGCCGTCATTTGATGAATCAACCCGTGATGGATTTGTAATAGGTGGCATTGACGGTTCTGAGCAAAAAATAAACCGATATCATGTTGTGCATGAGATTCCTGCCGGTAGTAAGCCATCCGGAGAAATATTGCGTCCTGGTACTGCCTGCAGGGTTATGACTGGCGGCTGTGTACCGGAGGGAAGCACACGTGTCGTCCCCTATGAAAAGTGCGTTGAAGAAAACGGAGCAGTCAGTATTGCTGACAGCCCATTACAGGCAACAACATTTATACGCAGAACGGGAAGTGAAATAGCACGGGGCGAATTACTTGTAGGGAGAGGGGTTGCATTGCAGGCTGGGCATCTTGCGCTCCTTGCTTCTTGTGGGGTGCATGCTGTTCCGGTGATTGCCAGACCTTCTGTCGGCTATGCCTGTACCGGGAATGAGTTGAATTCGGGGGCTGATGCGCTTGAAAATGGTCAGAAAGTTTCGTCGAATGCATTTCTTTTAGGGGGGCTGCTCACTTCTGTTGGTGCCCAGCCCTTACATATGGGCATAGTAAGAGATAATGCGCAAGATCTACGGAATTTTTTTGCAAAAATTTTAGTAGATAAACAGTTCGATGCAATCATCACCACCGGAGGGATGGGGCCGGGGAAATACGATCTGGTTCAAAAAGCATTTGTTGAGGCCGGCGGCAAGGTGATTTTTCATGCGCTTGCAATGCGGCCGGGGAAATCTTTTCTTTTTGGCACCTTGGGACAAACTCTTTGTTTTGGTTTGCCTGGACCACCTCCTGCCGTTCGAACCCTGTTGAATCAATTGGTCGGACCGGCTCTCCTGGCAATGCAGGGGAGACAAGGCGGATGGCCGAAAAAGGTGCAGGCGTATCTGCAACACCAAATCAATATAAAGCGCAATGATGTCTTGCAATTAAAGGATGGCAGTTTAACGGTGGCGGCGGGGAGGTGCTCTGCACGGTTTACCGAACGGCTGGAAATGGGCAACTGTTTCATTGCCCTGCCGCCGGGACAAACACATCATGCTGAAGGTGACCTGGTTGAAGTGTATTTGGCCCTTGATCAGTGGGTTGGATGGTCAGAAGGGTAACCCGACACCATCACTTTTGGCAATACGGGCAAAAGTAGCTGGCGCGGCCACCAAGTGTTTGTTTCTCAATTTTACCGGAACATAAAGTGCACGTTTCTCCCGCCCGGCCATAGACCTTGAAATTGATCTGAAAATATCCCCGCTGCTGGCTGGCATTAAGGAAATCATTGATGGTTGAGCCGCCACATTCGATGGCATAACTCAGGACTCGGCGAATTTCAGTCACCAGGCGGTCCCATTCTTTCAGGGTGAGCGTCTGTGCCTTTCTTGTCGGCCGTATGCCCGCGCCAAAAAGACTCTCGTTGGCGTAAATATTGCCAATTCCGGCGACGTTTTGATTGGTCATGATAAACAGTTTGACGGCCAGGCTCTTGCCTTTGGCGAGAGCGTGCAGGTATTTGGCGGAAAACTGCTCGCTGAACGGTTCCGGGCCGGCTGTCTTGAAGATCGTTTCTTCTCTGTTGGCCACTTGTTCTGGGGTGAGCAATCGGATGGAGCCGAAGCGACGGCTGTCGTTATAGCGAAGTTCCGTGTCGTTATCGAGGGACCACCACACATGGTCATGTTTGGCGTGCCTGCTTGAGGGTGGAAATATTCCCAGGTTGCCGGTCATTCCCAGATGGATGATGAGCATCGCACCCGAAGAAAGGCTGAGCTGCAGGAATTTTGCCCTGCGTTCGATCATGGTGATCTGCTGGTTGATCACTGTCTGCTGCATGACTTCCATCTCGACCGGATGACGCAGCTTCTTGCCGCTCCAGTGAATGGCGTTGACCGTGTGGCCAATCAGAAACGGTCGGAGCCCCCGGCAGACAACTTCAACTTCTGGAAGTTCGGGCATTGCCAGCCTCCTCGCAAACCAGACAGATCGCCAGCGCGTAATCTTCAAAAATACCAGTTGCAACGGTTACTTCGCTGGGCAACAGGGTGTGCCTGGTGTTGTTTACCCGCAGGGAAAGGGCAGTATAGTCGGGAAATTTTTGGAGTGAGCACATCTCTAAGTCCAAAAAACCGGGCATTTGCCAATCGCTCAAAGCTTTTTTCCCCGCCTCCTTGGCGGCCCATAGAATTGTCTGTCTGGTGAGTACTCCATAGTTGGGCAAAGAAGCTTCAAGTAATCTATATTCCGTCGCATGGCAATATTTTTCCTGCACCTGCAGCAGGGTCGCCTTTTGCATCTGTAAATCAATGCCGCATCGTGATCCGGCTGCTATTGCCACACCGTAGTTGCCACTGTGCGATATTGAAATATCCATCCTGAGCGAATCGGTTTTTTGCCCAAGAAGATGGACTGTTGGACGCCCATTCTCGGCGTTGGCGATTTCAATTTCCGGCAGCAAGAGTGGGCTTGGATGAATTTTGGCCTGGCTTAAAAAACTTTGCACAGCTATTTTGGCACAGATTCTCCCCGTGAGATATTCCGCCCGCCTTTTGTTTAAGCTGTAGCCGTTATAAATGATGGTTTCCTTACTGGTGAGCTGTTCTGTCAGGCCTGCTGCCTCCTGGAGTTGCCCTGCGGTAATATGTGCAGGCAGCAGACGAAGGAGAACAGGATTGAGTGCTGGTTCGCCAAAAATTTCACTTACCCCTTTTTTGAATGGTCCGGGGAAAAGATTCTTGAGCTGTGTGTCCATTTCTGAAATTTTGGTGTTCATGAGAAAAGGCTTGCAATTTCAACAGTTCCTGCTAACTTTTTCGGGTAGGGACGAGGTCCTGAGGCAGGTCAAACCCTGAGAAAAAGGAAAGTGCCTGGGGTAAATTTTTCTAAGGCGCTCATTACATTGTGAGCAGAGGTCTTTTATGCACGCATTTGCAGGTATGACAACATACGACCTGGTCATCTTGGGCCTCTTCGTTCTCCTTGTTGGACGAGGCATGTGGCTGGGGTTGCTCAAGCAGGTAACCGGCTTCGTCGCTCTCTATCTTGGTTATTTTGCAGCCAGCCAGTATCATGACCGGATTTTTCCTGTTTTACGCGACCTATCAGAAAACCCCAAAGTAGTCTTTCTTACCAGTTATGTCATCCTCTTTGTCATCACGTACGTGGTGGTAATGCTCATCGGCAAGGCCATGGGCTTTGTTATTCAAATGACTATTACCAGCTGGTTCGATCATCTGCTTGGCGCAGTGGTTGGTTTTGCCAAGGCGATCATCCTGGCGGTTCTGCTGCATATAGGTCTCGGCACAATTCTCGCCCCGGAAAATCAGATGCTCAAAACCTGCGTGACCTGCGATACCTTGAATAATGCGGCAGAGTTCACCCGGACCTTGATCCGGGATGAAGATGCGCGCAAGTCGCTTCTGCAGCAGAAACCGGCAATCGCTATTGATGCTGTGAAGGATCTTCTCACGCCAACTGCAAAAGAACAGCCTGCAGCCGGAAAAGAGATTGAAGTTACCAAACCCGTACCGAAATAATTACTCTTTTGTGAAGCGCGGTAAAGCCAAAAAACCTGAGTCGTATAGAGAGCGTACATATCGAGCTCTCCCCGAGTCGGGTACTCTTATTTCTTCCTTTGCGCGAATAAAGGAAACTGATCTGCATATCCTGGCGGATCGCGACGTTACCGATCTGGCCCTGAAGCTGGTTCTGCAGTATCGTTTGCAGATTGAGAAATATATTCGGCAGCATCCCGAATTTGCCACGTCACTCTCGCCGCTGCCAGCCGACTCTCTGGCTGCGCCGATTGTCAAAGCAATGCTGACCGCCGGTATGTGTGTCGAGGTCGGTCCTATGGCCGCGGTGGCGGGAGCGGTTGCCGAATATGTCGGCCGGGGGCTGCTGCAAAGCGGCTGCACGGAAGTGATGGTGGAAAACGGCGGAGATATTTATCTTAACCGAAGCCAGGACTGCACCGTGGCTATTTTTGCCGGTGAATCGCCTCTTAGTCTTAATACCGGCGTGAGATTGGCTGGAAGTAATATGCCGATTGGTGTCTGCACCTCATCCGGTACAGTCGGTCATTCTTTGAGTTTTGGTCTGGCCGATTCTGTTACGGTCATTGCCAGGTCGACACCACTCGCCGATGCTGCGGCAACCCGTCTTGGGAATGAGGTTGGCCGGGGAGCAGGCGGCAGTGTGGGGATTAAAAGAGCCCTGGCGAAAAGTCGGGAAATTATCGGTGTGTTGGGTGTGGTCGTGATCTGCGGGGAAAAAATTGGTGCCGTGGGGGATGTTGAACTCATCAACCTGTGAGAATAGAGGGTAAACGATGGCCGATATGGGAAAGCAGCCTGGTAAAATGGTCGAGCGAAATGCCGACCGCTGGCATCTCGTCTATTATCTACGCGTTTTTGATGGACGGAGCCAACAAATTCTCGGCCATGTTGTCGATATCTCCGAAAAAGGGTTTATGTTGATATGTGACGAACCGGTTAAGGTCGGTAAGACCTTTTCGCTTCGCATGAGTTTGCCAAACAGGATGAAAGATCATGATGACGTTGAGCTTTCGGCTATCAGCAGGTGGTGTAAAAGTGATACCGACCCTAACTTTTATCTGGCTGGTTTCCAGTTAGACGATCTTGAGCCGGCCGTCCGAAGCCTGATTGCCGCGCTGCTCAAGGATTTCAGCCAGAAAAAATAATAATAACAGGAAGATAAAATTGACTACTGAATCTCTCTCCTGCTTTAAGGCGTACGACATCAGGGGAAAAGTGCCGGAAGAACTGAATGCTGAGCTGGCAAGGAAGATCGGACGAAGCTTTGCTTCAGTGTACAACTTGAAAAAAGTGGTTGTCGGTCGCGATATACGGCTCTCCAGCGAAGATCTTGCCCAGGCTTTGATTGGCGGACTGCGGGATATGGGGGCGTATGTCCTGGATCTTGGGCTGTGCGGGACGGAGGAGATTTATCACGCCGCTTTCAGTATGGAGTCGGCAGGGGTCGATGGAGGAGTAATCGTCACAGCCAGCCATAACCCCGCCGATTATAACGGGATGAAATTTGTTGTGAAAGGGGCTCGTCCGGTGACCGGGGAATCGGGGCTTAAAGAGATGGCGCGGCTGATCGCGGTCGATAGTCTGCCTCTCCCTGAAACAGCACCTGGCCAACTCGAGTGTCGCAACAACAAGGACAGCTATGTTCGGCACCTGCTTGGATATATCGATATCCCACAACTGAAACCTTTAAAGATTGTGGTCAACAGCGGGAATGGCTGTGCCGGGGCCATTGTCGACCTGCTGGCCGCGCATGTCCCTTACCAGTTTATACGCGTGCATCATGAACCGGACGGCACTTTTCCGCATGGAGTGCCAAATCCGCTACTGCCTGAAAGGAGAGCCGAAACGGCGCGAACAGTTCGGAAGCATGGCGCTGATTTTGGTGTTGCCTGGGATGGTGATTTTGACCGGTGTTTTTTTTGGGATGAAAAGGGAAATTTTATCGAAGGCTATTATATCGTAGGCCTGCTGGCCAGGGAAATGCTTAAAAAAGAACCTGGCGGCAAAATTCTCTATGACCCTCGATTGACCTGGAGTACGGAAGAGCAGGTGCGGCAGGCGGGCGGCATCCCGGTGATGACCAGGACCGGGCACGCCTTTATCAAGGAACGGATGCGTCAGGAAAACGCCGTCTACGGCGGTGAAATGTCCGCCCATCATTATTTCCGGGATTTTGGCTATTGCGATTCGGGCATGATTCCGTGGCTTCTTGTCGGTGCTCTGCTCTGTCGGGAAGGAAAAAAACTTTCCGAACTGGTGGCGGACCGAATGTCTGCTTTCCCGGTGTCCGGTGAAATCAACAACCGGGTGGCTGACCCGGACGCCATAATTGCCCGGATCGAAGAGAGCTATAGCGATGGCGAGAAAGATTACACCGATGGCCTCTCCATCGCCTATCCCCGGTTTCGATTCAATATTCGTAAATCAAATACCGAGCCGCTACTGCGCCTCAATGTCGAAAGCAGGGGCGATATCAAACTTTTGCAGGAAAAGACTGCAGAATTACTCAGTTTTATTGGCTAGCCACAACAATTGTTATAAAATGTAAGGAACCACATGACCAAAATTCAACCAGTGATTTTAGCAGGCGGGACGGGCTCGAGACTTTGGCCCTTGTCAAGAGAATTGTATCCCAAGCAGCTTTTGCGGCTTATCGATCATACCTCGCTGTTGCAGACGACTTTGCTTAGAGTGACGAGTATTCCGGAAATTCTGCCTCCGGTAATAGTTGTCGGGGAAGAACATCGTTTTATAACGCAGATTCAGATAGAGGAGCTGGGCTGCTTTAAAGATTTTTCCATATTGCTCGAACCAATAGGTAGAAATACTGCTCCGGCAATTTGCGGAGCAGCCGAATTCTGCCGGCAACTGGGAGAGGACGTTATCCTGCTGATTCTGCCGGCGGACCATGTTGTCCTCTATGCAGAAAAGTTCGCAGAAGTTGTCCTGCAGGCTGCTCAACTCGCCGAGGACGGTGCTGTGGTCACTATTGGTATTCAGCCAACCGGACCAGTGACCGGCTATGGTTATATAGAACAGGGCAAGGGCAACAGTGTTGTCTCGTTCAAGGAAAAACCGGAGATTACCGTTGCCCGTGACTATATCGCTAAGGGCAACTATTTCTGGAACAGCGGGATGTTTGTCTTTACCACAAAGACCTTTATGCAGGAGATGGAAAAATTTGCGCCAGAAATGCTCTCCTGCATGATTGAAGCGGTGGCAAATGGTACCAGAGATGGACGTTTTTTCCGTTTTGAACAGAGTGCGATGGAGAAGTGCCCGAATGATTCAATTGATTATGCTCTGATGGAGAAAACCACCAACGCCGCTGTTGTTGTCGCCGATCTCGGCTGGAGCGATATAGGCTCCTGGGAGGCCTTGTGGGATGTCCTGGAAAAAGATGAAAACGGTAATGTCACAAGTGGAGATGTCCTGCTGGAAGACACCAGAAACTGCCTGGTAAAATCAGAAAATATGCTGGTCGCCTCAGTTGGCATGGAGGACACCCTGATAGTTGAGACTGCCGATGCCATTCTCGTCGCGCCATTGTCGAGGTCACAGGATGTGAAAAAGGTGGTTACCAGGCTGAAACATGAGCACAGAAAGGAGTTCAGTCTACATACCACCGTCTATCGGCCCTGGGGCAGTTATACGGTGTTGGAAGAGCATCCACGGTTTCAGATCAAACGGATAACCGTAACCCCTGGGGCCAAGCTGTCCCTGCAGATGCACCACCACCGCCATGAACACTGGGTTGTTGTTTCCGGAACAGCCCGGATCGTTAATGGAGAGGATGAAATTTTACTCTATGAAAACCAGTCTACCTATATCCCGGCCGGTACTGTGCATCGATTGGAAAATCCAGGGGTTATTGCCCTGGAGCTGATTGAAGTGCAGAATGGCAGCTATCTCGGAGAAGATGATATCGTCCGCTTTGATGATGTATATGGGCGACAAGGTCTGAACAAATAATAACTAATGGGATCGCCGTTGGCGGTCCCGTCTTGCTATTCCCCTAATTGCTGTCTTCGCTGTCGAAATGCTTCGACGTATTTGGCAAAGACGCGCCTGCCGTTTTTGGTAATCTTGAGAAATGTGATACCGGAAACATAACGTCCGTCAACCGGCATTGAGTGGGTTGTGCGGCCCTCCAGATCGACCAGGTCGTCTTCAATGCCGACAGTAATACGCAGGCGGGTATCGGCTTTAAACGGCGTTGTCGTTTCCAGTTTCAGCCCGTCGATACTGACGTCTATGGTTCGGCCCATTGAATAGACGCCTGGGTTGTCATCTTCATCCAAGACGAGATAATCAAGGAGATGCAACGAATCGTAACGGATGAATTTTCTCTTTTCTCTTTGTTTCATGAGCCTTCCTGGATGCTTGGGAGCCGTTTCGAAATCACATGATTACTTCCATCGTTTTCGTTACGGGTTATTTCCCCCCATAAGGGGATTGAGCGCATTGTCATTTCAAGTATTTCTCCAGCCAGGGTGTTCCTTGGATACGGCTTACCTGTCTGTGCCGTTCTCCGGAAAGAGTCGGTGGATCGCCTGTCTTTCAGCTTTTACCACTCCACGTTCGGTGATGAGTCCGGTTATCAATCTGGCTGGGGTGACGTCGAAACTGTAATTAGCCGATTTTGTGTCTGCTGCGGCTAAAGTTACGGTGGTAATAGCCCCTAGGGGATCCTTTCCCGAGATGGTGGTGACTTCATCTCCTGATCTTTGTTCTATCGGAATGTGCATCCCCTTGTCAAGTTTCCAGTCAAAAGTTGACGAAGGGAGGGCGACATAAAAGGGGATATTGTTGTCTCGTGCGGCAAGTGCTTTCAGATAGGTCCCAATTTTATTGGCGACATCGCCGGTATGCGTGGTGCGGTCGGTACCGACAATGACCATGTCGACCAGGCCATTTTGCATCAGGTGGCCTCCGCAGTTGTCGCAGATGAGCGTGTTGTCGATATTTTCCTGCTGCAGTTCCCAGGCGGTCAGTCGTGCCCCCTGATTCCAGGGTCTGGTTTCATCTACCCAGACATGCACGGGGATACCGGCATCGCGCGCCGCGTAAATTGGTGCAGTGGCGCTGCCGTAATCAACAAAGGCGAGCCAGCCGGCGTTGCAGTGGGTGAGGATGTTGACCGGAGCCCCCTGCTTTTTGCGACTTATCGCTTCGATGATTGCCAGGCCGTGTTGGCCAATCTGTTGACAAAACAGGGCGTCTTCGTCGGCAATTGCGCAGGCGGTGGCATAAGCGGTTGATCTTTTTTGTTCAATATCAGCATCTTTGGCGATTGCAGCGAGAACCCGGTCAATGGCCCAAATAAGGTTGCGGGCAGTCGGTCTGCTGTTGCCGAGAGTTTCCGCATATTTTTCCATGTAGGAAGTAAAACCCATGTTGGGTGCCTGGAGTGATGCGAGGAACATGCCAAAACCGGCGGTTGCACCAATGAGTCCTGCCCCGCGCACATGCATGTCTTTTATGGCGGTGACCACCTGCTCCGGGGAGGTGAGCGTTTCGATAACAAACTCATGGGGGAGTTGCCTCTGGTCTATGATGCAGATCTGCCGACTGTTGTCAGGGTCGGGCCAGATTGTCCGGTAGTATCTGTTGTTTACTTGCATGGGCGAGAAAGTTAAAGAAGTTTGTCGATACGAAAGATTGCTCACTGCCTGGATTATACCACATCCACTGCAATACAAAAAATAAAACTATCCTGCCCGATGTCGATGCAGCACCATCTGGTTTTGCATCATTTTCGTTAAAAAATGAGATTAATGCTACAAAAATGTAATGAATATTGAAGAAAATTACAGTTATGTTGCATATTTCTCGTTTCATTCATGCAGTTTTTTGTGTGAATAGTAAAGATATCAATAATATATATCTTCCATGGCGGGGTGGCACAATCATTGAAAGAACCTGAGATCAGATAATAAAATCAATACGGAGGAAGCATATGAATAAGGCAGATACCGCGTTTATCCTTGCGGCTGCAGGCTTGGTACTTTTGATGACGCCGGGATTGGCCCTGTTTTATGGTGGAATGGTGCGACGGAAAAATGTTTTGGGCACCATAATGCAGAGCCTGATTTTGATCTCTGTAGTATCCATTGAGTGGGTGTATCTTGGCTATTCCATGTCCTTTGGGCCGGATGTGGGTGGCTTTGTCGGTGATCTTTCCTGGTTCGCCTTGTCTGGGGTGACTAATGCGCCAAGTCCTGATTATGCAACGACTGTTCCCCAGACCGTTTTTATGATTTATCAATGTATGTTTGCAATAATAACCCCGGCGCTGATTACCGGGGCTTTTGCCGAGCGGGTTCGGTTTGTGCCTTTTCTCGCTTTTTCACTGCTCTGGGCTGTCCTGGTGTACAATCCGGTCTGTCACTGGGTTTGGGGGAAAGGCGGTTGGCTGGCGAATCTCGGGGTTCTTGACTTTGCCGGGGGGCTTGTTGTTCATGCAACCTGCGGTGCTGCTGCCCTGGCCGGTGTTCTGGTGCTTGGTCCCCGCAAAGGGTATGGCAAAACCAGTTTTATGCCGCACAGTCTGCCAATGACGATTATCGGCACGGGGCTGCTCTGGTTCGGCTGGTTTGGTTTTAATGCCGGTTCCGCTCTTGCCGCCAATGAGGTAGCCGCAACCGCTTTTGTGGCCACCCATTTGGGTGGTATGGCGGGAATGTTGATGTGGGTGGTCATGGAGTGGATCGCCCAGAAAAGGGCAACGACCCTCGGTGCTGCCTCAGGGGCAATTGCCGGTTTGGCGACCATTACCCCCACTGCGGGTTTTGTCGGGCCAAACTCGGCGATTATTATTGGTTGCATCGCCGGCGTGGTCTGTTATCTGGCGGTAAATGCCAAATCAAAACTCGGTCTGGATGACTCCCTTGACGTGGTTGGCATTCACGGAGTAGGTGGCATAGTAGGGACTATTTGCCTTGGCTTTTTTGCCTCAACGTCCGCGAATCCCGGCGGCGTTGATGGCCTCTTCTTCGGAAATGCTTCTCAGGTGGGGAAACAGCTGCTGGGTGTTGTGGTTGTTGCCGGGTATGCCTTCGCGATCAGCTGGATCCTTTTTAAGGTTATTGACAGGACTTTGGGTATGCGGCTTGGCGAAGATGCAGAGGTGCAAGGAATGGATTCTACAGAACATTCGGAAACTGCCTATAATAGCTAACTGGAGCTTGCCGATGTGCAGATAACGATATAGTATGTAACCTTTACCGGGTATAGAACGGGTATTTCGAGGTCAGGTTCTGCGGAATCAAGTCCAATATTTCTAAGATTCTAAAAAGGGAAAGGGTATGAAAAAAATAGAGGCAATTATAAAGCCATTTAAGCTTGACGATGTGAAAGACGCTTTGAACGGTATCGGAATTACCGGTATGACCATGTCTGAAGTAAAGGGGTATGGCCGGCAGAAAGGACATACGGAAATCTATCGTGGCGCAGAATATGTTGTCGATTTCATTCCTAAGGTTAAAATTGAAATTGTTGTGCCTGCAACTCAGGTGAGTCAGGTGGTCGATACCATCAGAATGGCAGCCAATACCGGCAAGATTGGCGACGGTAAAATTTTTGTTGTGCCGGTTGAACGTGTGGTTCGGGTGCGAACAGGAGAAGAAGATCGCGATGCGGTGTGATGTATGATTGCAGTATTTCGTGCCGAACGGGAGTCTCTGCAGAAGAGTTGGATGACAAGCGGAGTCGGCAGTGGCGGCGATACATTTCTCCTCGACCATAGCCGGATGATAGATGAATATATCGTCAACAGCTATAAGCAGGCGGAAATAGCTGATTGCGAGGGCCGGATAGCTCTGGTTGCGCTTGGTGGATATGGGCGGAGGGAATTATATCCTTTTTCGGATATCGATCTGATGATCCTCTATCACCCCAAGTTGAAAAAGCAGATATCCCGGGTAACCGATGCGGTGCTCTATCCGCTCTGGGATACCGGTCTGGAAATTGGCCATGGGGTTCGGACCGTTGCCGAGTCTATCAAACATGCTCAGGAAGAATATTTTTTTTTAGTAGCACTACTGGATGCACGGTTGATCTATGGCTCGGAAGATCTCTTTGCGGAACTGCTGAAGGCGTATCGCAAAAAATATGTTGATGGTCATCGTGAAAAATTTGTCGAAAAAATGAAGGGACATCGGCAGAGCCGTCGAGAACGTTTCGGCAGCCACAGCTATCTCCTTGAGCCTCATATCAAAGAAGGGCGGGGCGGGATGCGGGATATTCAGGCGATGATGTGGACCGCCAGGGTCGTTTTCGGGCTCAATAGCCTCGATGATATCGCAAGCGCGGGGCTGTTGCTGGAGGATGAAAAGAAGGAATTTGCGCAGGCCAGGGATACCTTGATGCGATTGCGCTGTCATTTGCATTTTATCAGTAATCGCAAAAACGATCAGCTCTATTTTGAGCAGCAGGAGGAGGTGGCCAAGGCCTTCGGGTACAGTGCAAAGGGTGGTGTGCGCGGAGTTGAACATTTTATGCGCGATGTCTACAGCGCTCTGCAGACCGTCAGCGTTACCAGTGATCTTTTTTTTGACCATGTGGATGAGGTCCTGGGTTTGGCTGGTAAAGGGAGGATGGCTGCAGATAAGATCATAGAAAATGGCATAGAAATAAGGGCTGAACGAGTGCATCTTATCGCCGGAAGATCGCAGATTCTGGCCAAGCCGCAGATGATCATCAGGGTATTTTTAGCCATGGCCAGGACCGGCCTGCCAATGCACTACCGAACCCGCAAGGCGATCTCAGGATTTCTGGATTTAATCACCGATAAAGAACGCACCTCGCCGCGATTTGCCAAAACCTTTTTTACACTGCTTCTTGAGGCAAAAGATATCGGAATGGTGCTGGAGACTATGCTGGAAACAGGGGTCTTGACCGCCTGTATCCCCGAGTTTACCAGAATTACCAGCCTGGCTCAGCATGATCTCTACCATATATACACCGTTGACCGGCACTCCCTGCAGGCGGTGGTGGAACTGCATGCCCTGGCTGCCGAGTGGACCAATGTGGTGCAGAACATCAGTGATTTGAGAGTGTTGTATCTTGCAGCTCTCCTGCACGATATCGGCAAGGGCTCCGGCCGGGATCATTCCATCGAAGGGGCGACAATGGCTGGAGCAATAGGCGGCAGGTTTTGTCTGACAGAAGTTGAATGCAGCACTCTTGAATTTCTCATCAGGTATCATCTTTTTATCCCTGAAAATGCACTTCGCCGGGATTTAAATGATTCGATATTTATACAAAAATGTGCTGAAACAATCGGTGATAGTGATCGTCTTTCCATGTTGTATCTTCTGTCGGTTGCCGATTCGAAAGCCACCGGTCCGTCAGCCTGGAGTGACTGGAAGGCCAGTCTGATGGAAGAACTCTACTTGAAAGTATTTCCGTTTCTGGATCATGGCCCGATTGAAATTGACGATGCAACGGTCCATGAGGAACAGGGAGTCGAGTGGTTGCGTGCACAGATTCAGGAACTGTTACAGGGAAATGACGACCTGCGGATTGACCCGAAAATCCTGAGCGCCGATTATATCCTCTCTTTTTCTCCCGAAGTTATCGCCGGGCATGTGTTGACTCAGCGAGACAATTATCAGCGTATCCGTCAGAAATCATTGATAATTGCTGGAAAGGCTGAAAAAGATTGGTCATTGCTGATTATGACCAGGGATCGATCGGGTCTGCTGGCCAAGATTTGTGGCGTTATGGCTCTTAACAACCTCTCTGTTGTCAAGGCCCAGATTTTTACCTGGGGTGATGGCACTGTGGTTGATGTGATTGATGTTCGATCAACCAATGGCCTGAGTTTTGCAGAGAGAGACTGGGAGGATCTGAACGAGCAGCTTGATCTTGCCATTGAGCATAGAATGGGTTTGAGTCACCGACTCTACAGCAAGCTTGCCTCTACCTATGGGCGGCGAACGCAGTTGGTTGGGGATGTTTCCTCTAAAGTGGTTGTTGATAATGACAGTTCCGATAAGTATTCGATCATAGAGGTTTATGCGGCCGACCTGCCCGCTCAGTTGTATCATATTACCCAGGCAATGGCTGATTTTGGTTTGAATATTCACAAGGCATATATAGCAACCGAGGTGGAGCAGCTGATTGATGTTTTTTATGTGCTTGATTCAATGGGGAAAAAACTCGTTGATAAAGAGTTTATTAAAGAGGTTACGCAAGGAATGCTTCACTGCATAAGCCACTCGGGGCAGTAGTTTTTATGGGATTGGCTTTTAGTGACTTAGAAATAATTTTCTTGTGTTTTTTTACTAGAAAATTATTTCGTGAAGGAACTTATACCCCTCAGGGGGGCACTGAAAATAGTCCCGCGAAGATTTTTGGCGGGGTTGGTTTCTGCTGAAGAATTCTCTTGTCGTAAAAATGACAAACATGTAATGAAATTTCATTTGTTTGTTGCAAATATTGCCAGAAATGTTAATCAGGACTTGATTGATTCTGAAAGGAACTGTGCTGGCAATGGAAAAAATACTACTGAATAGAAAGGAGATTGTTGAAATGACTAGGGAAGAAATTATGAAGGCTATTGAGGTCGAAAATATACAATTTTTCCGCCTCCAGTTCGTCGATATCTTAGGTTTTATGAAAAATGTGGCAATTCCCAAGAGTCAGATCGAAAAGGCTCTGGACGGCGACATGATGTTCGATGGTTCTTCCATTGATGGTTTTGTTCGGATTAATGAGTCGGATATGTATCTCAAGCCGGACTATGATACCTTTACTGTGCTCCCCTGGAGAAACAAAGATGGTGTCGCAGCCGCTCGAATCATCTGTGACGTCTATAAATCAGACGGTACACCTTTCTCCGGTTGCCCCCGCGTCAACCTCAAACGCGTTCTGGCGGAAGCTAAGAAACTTGGCTACACCATGAATGTTGGAACCGAAGCGGAATTCTTCCTGTTTGAAAAAGATGAAGACGGATGTGCTACCACCGTCACGAATGATGTCGCCGGTTATTTCTCGCTCGATCCCGATGATATGGGCAATGACTGTCGTCGCGAGATCATCGAGACCCTCGAAAAAATGGGTTTTGAAATCGAAGCCTCGCATCACGAAGTTGCCGAGGGACAGCATGAAATTAACTTCAAATATGCCGACGCCCTGACAGCTGCCGACAATACCGTGACTTTCAAGTGGGTTGTTAAGTCGATTGCTTCCAGGTATGGTCTGCACGCGACCTTTATGCCAAAACCTATTTTCGGTATCAATGGTTCCGGTATGCATACCAACCAGTCGCTGTTTAATCTGGATGGCACCAATGCCTTTTTTGACGAGTCAGATCCACTTAAACTATCCAAGATCGCCTATGCCTATATAGCCGGTGCCTTGAAAAATGCCCGTAATTTTGCAGCAGTCACCAATCCGTTGGTCAACTCCTACAAGCGTCTGGTTCCCGGCTATGAGGCTCCTGTGTATTGTGCCTGGTCCGCATCGAACCGTTCTGCTCTCATTCGTATCCCTGCAGCCCGCGGCTTGTCGACCAGAACTGAGATTCGCTGCCCGGATCCGGCATGCAACCCCTATCTTGCGTTTGCCATGATGCTCAATGCAGGCCTTGATGGGGTGAAAAATAATATTGCTCCTCCGCCTGAAGTCAAGCGCGACATTTTCAAGATGAGTGCTGCAGAAATGGATGAGAGCTGCATTGCCGTAATGCCCGGCAGCCTGAGGGAAGCTATCGTTGAGTTTAAGGCCAGTCCCCTGAGCAAGGAAACTCTTGGTGCACATATCTTTGAGAAATATATTGAAGCAAAAGAAAAAGAGTGGGACAGCTACAGAACTGCTGTAACCGATTGGGAGCTTGAAGAATACCTGAGTGTTTATTGATCAATCCATAGATATCACTCCGTTATGATAACCTACCCGCATTCCTCGCTTGAGGAGTGCGGGTTTTTTGTTTGTATAAAGTTCTGCCGAGCTTGTTTTGCTGAGAAGAACGTGTCCGGTTTGCAGGGCTTGCCAAGTGACATTTTTCAAAGTAAAGAGTGAGGATGAAAGTCGTATACCAAAAATGGAGCCGATAATGGCTGGCGGAGTAAATAACAGGGAAAACCGGATATCCAAGGTGCTTCCCGGTTTAATGCATGATAAAGGCTGGGAAAAACAGCTTGATCTGCACTCAATTTTTCCCAGATGGCAGGAATTGCTCGGGGAGGAAGTGAGCAGCCATGCTCAACCACTGAAGATTGAAAGGGATGTGCTCTGGCTGGAAGTGGAGAATTCTTCCTGGCTGCAGCAGCTGCAATATCAGAAAATGGAATTGCTGGATGCGTTAAATAGCAGTTTTCGGCTTTCGCGTCTTAAAGATATTAAAATGATTCTGCCCAAAGGATCGTCGGCCAAGACCGGAAAGTCGGACCAAAAATCTGCCTCTGCGATAGAATTCATCAAGCCAAGTGAAGAAAAAATTGCTGCATTCCAGCGTCAGGTGGCATGTATTGCCGATGAACAATGCCGGGAAGCTTTGATGCAATTCTGGTATCTTGCCCAGGCCTGTAAAAGGAAAACGGAAGAATAGTTTTGATTCCAAATTAACGAGTAGAATTATGTTACATAAAGA
>AMWB02090894.1_pt1 | contig 17652 bp, 22 predicted proteins | sample 200311 | NCBI WGS metagenome assembly AMWB02 (sample SAMN02737377, study PRJNA173069) | bioreactor metagenome | biome: anode biofilm in microbial fuel cells | place: USA: California | collected 2010-12-16 | reverse complement strand
TCCAATTAATACAAATGGATTCTTAAACATAATTTCTCCTTATGCTCGACTTAATAATTGTCTCCAAACATATGATCCTGCTTTAGTGCAAGTTCCAAATTTATTTCCAGCACTTGAGGCTCTATTTCCTGCTCGATTAAAAGACATATGTATCCAAGGTCTATTTCCAGGATATTCTAAAATTAACTGATCGTATGGAAGATTATCCCTTGCCCATACTGCTATATCATAAACTTGGGAATTACTATGACTTGGAAATTGTATATCTACTGCTTGCCCCCTTTCATGTTGTGATGATCCTGAACCATGTCTAAATCCTGATGTTAAAATAAAACGTGGTCCGTATTGAAGAAGTAATCTTTCTAAAATGTTTACAGCTAATCCTTGTAAATTACAGACTATATCAGGAACAGTTAATCCAGCTTGAGCTCTAACTTGATAATGTGAAATTACAGCTCTTGTTGATAATGCTCCCAATGTAAAATTTGGAGACAATTGAAATGTATCAGGTGGTGGAGTTGGAACAGTATCACAAGAAGTAGGAGGAGTTGATTCAGGTGGTGGTTCTTCCGTATTCTGAGCTACAGTATTTTGAGGTGCAACTTCTATAGCATCAGATTTCGCTATCTCTGCTGGAGTGGGTGCTCTTCCTCTAACTGGAGGATATATATTTAACCCATCATTATCACCTTCTTCATCATCCAAATTTCCGAAATCTACTTCTGTAAATTTTACAACTTGCCCTTCAAATTCAATAGCCCAATATGGAGTTGTATCAGAACTTTCAGGACCAGGTGTATTAACAAAATGATTGTTACTACCTGTTACAATTATTCCTATATTACATCCTTCTACCAAATCTCCAACTCTTGCTTTTCCTAAATTATTAGTCTTTGCATTGTGGCTTGCAGTAATAATAAAACCAGGATGCCCACACCAACCTTCTGTTGTGTCTGTCAATCTTGCCTGACCTAAACTATTTGCAAAAACATTTGCACTAGCTGTGATAATCGGACCGCTCATATCCTCACAATCTGGATCATGATGGCAACAACAAATTCCAGTCCAAATATCTGTTAATCTAGCTCCAGCTGGCATGTTTCTCCTTACGTTGCATATTTAGTTAATGTAGTTTGTGATTGTTGTAGCTTACTTCTATTATTCGTTAATATTGTTAATGCTCTCCCCATAGCTTCACTATAAGGTTGAGTTCCATATGTTGCATTTTGTGTCAATGGTCTTGTTACATAGTCACAAGCAAAGTTCCAATCTGTTACTAACTCTGTGATAACTGTATTTCCATCCCATCCAACCCCATTATAGATATAGACAGGAACGCTTGTGGTTGTATCAATAATAGACCAATCTGTTAATGTATTTCCAAAAGTAATAACACCATAATCTCCAGTTGTAGAAACAGCAAATGCAGTGCCTAAAATTTCTAAATCCCAATAACTCATCCATGTGGCACCTTCTTCTGGCTGATTTGTTTCGGAAGAAGTATGTGCCTGAATACATCTGTAATGAGAGGCTGTAGCTCCTACCTCATCTGCAACGATAATGCTTATAACATCATTTACAGAATATGCAGTTCCTGTTATCCATTCATTCTTATATGTCCAAGTAGGAGTCTCAAATTGTAAAGTTCTTCCCTCAAGAATTTTCAATAACTTATTTTTTATTGGATTACACATTCCATTTGTTAATGCATCTGTACTACTGTCTGTTTCGGTTTTCATGCTTTCTAATTGTGATATACTGTTATCTAAATTTTCTATTTGATCGTCAGTATCACGAAGCATACTAGTCAAATAATCGGTTGATGTGCTCATAGTGGGAAGAACCCTCCAATTCCAGATAATGACTTCACAGAACTTAAGGCAGAATCTATAGATGAAAACACTCTAGCTTTTTCTCCGTCGATTGCTTCAACAGATAAATTTATCAAGTCTTGATCGTCTTGAGAAACATTTGCATTATTCATCAATAATGGTAGATCAAATGTTCCATAACCAGAACTTGATGGATTATCATTTATATTCATTTCAGCATATAATGTATTTAGTGTATCTTGAAATTCACTAATCTGCGAAGGATATTCTCCACCACAAAATGCAGTTAGACAATTTAAAAGTTTATCTAATTTTTTAACAAGCTCAGTAATTCCAGCACCATTTGCAGAAAATAAATCATTTATTGCACTCATTACTTTTGCTATACTAAATTCAGGAACACTACCAGATAGATTATCAACAAATCCATTTAGTTTATTAAGAATTCCGCTAGATGATCCTATTAGTGCAGCAGCAGGATTTGCCCCATTTAGATATTCACATTGTTCAATTAAATTTTTCAATGCGTTCATATCCTCTGGATTTCCAGCAGGAAGATAATTTCCTACTTGACTTTGTAAATCATTTATTGCACCGTTTACAGTAGATTGAGCAGACCCTGTATGGTTATTCAATAATGATTGTAAAAGATTTTTTTGCCCTCTAACTCCAGCTTTTGCATTTTGAATTGGAGCTACAAGACTATCAAAATCGTAAACCATTTTTTCGCATTGAGATCTAACAGTTGTTACTGCACTCATTATGTATCACGACCTCCTTGTGGATTCGCTACATCAGCTCCTTGAGCTACTTGGCCTGCTACAGCTTGACCACATTGATCGTTTACATTTCCGCCTGCATCATTATTGACATTTCTACCTGCTAAATGATGAACGCTACCTGTAGCAGTTATTTTCGCATCCTTATTAGCAACAGCACTAAAATCTGCACCACTTGAAATTCTTACTTCATCTGCTGCATACGCCTGTATTTTTCCAGCATTTGCTTTCACTTTAACATCTCCAGCTCCTGCTAATATATCAATATTTCCATTTGATGTTAACTGAATTTTTCCATCGCTTCTTATTACAATGTCGCTTGCAAAATATGCTTGTAATTTTCTATTGCCAATATCAATATGTAAAAAGTCACCACTTTTAGTTCTAATCAAAATCTTTTCTTTACCGGCTCTTTCATCTAATAGAATTGTATTTTGATTTCCATCAATAGTATATACAGAACCAGTTGACCCGGTAGGACCGTCTGCAAGATTATCTTTCTTTCCTGTTATTTCAACTCTTGCATCGGAAGGATCATCAGATATGATTATTGTTCTTCCTTCATGACTCTTAAAAATTGTCCATTTATCTTCGTAGTTTTGACCAACCTGATTTTCAGGAAGAACTTGTGTATTTTCTAAATCAAGTGCTCCAAAATAATAAGGTCTGTTCATGTTTCCTGCTTCAAAGAAAACCCAGACCCATGAACCCTTTTTTGGAATATAACAAGAACCCATATAATGATGTTCGGGATCCCCTTCAAGGTTTCTTCCACCCACAGGATTGTTCGCAGGTCTTGCCCATAAACCAAAATCCTCTGAAACAGAAACCATTATGTCGGGGATCCACACCATCGCACGCCCGCATTTTAAAGGGTCTTTATTATCGACAACCTTCGCTCTATAATTTCCATATAATTTAGATTCGCTTGAAGATTGTGAGTTTAGTTCCATTTATTTTATTTAAGCTCCAAACATAGATTTTAGATAACCCAACAATTTTGTTGTGTTGCTTGATAGAGCAAGTTCTGCTGCTTCTTTCTTTTTTAGAATATTTTCAATCCTTTTCTTTGTTTCAGGATGTGTAGAAATTGTTGAATCAATTCTTTCTACTATTTTACAAAATCCCTCACACTTTTTATTTCCCTTTATTTTGGATTCAATTTTTTGTATTTTCTTAAACGCTGAAATAAGATGATCCCCATACCCATATTTTAAAGTATGTTCATCAGCATTGTATTCTTGAATTTTTCCAAACATTATATTGTATGTGATTTCTGGTATAGAGAATATCATATTCAAAATTAAAAGTTTTAAAATAACATATACAGGAGCTAATGAACTTAACAACAAAGCTGGAGCTCCAGTCGCTGCTAAAACAGAATAAAAAATTCCTAAACAAATAAAAAGAAATGGGTATCTAAAAGACATTTCTTTTAGAATATGTAATGCTCTTGAATGATATACTTCATGAATTAATATAGCTATAATTTCTTGCTCTGTTAATAAATCTTTCAATCCTTGAGTTATATATAATTCTTTTCCACCTAGAGTGAAAGCATTTGGAATCTTATCCTTGAATACTCTAACCTTGTAATGATCTAATGGTTTCTCCAAAACTCTATTTAATTTGACTGTTAAATTTTCATCTAATTTCATTCTAAGTTTTAGAAGAACAGAACTTCTATATAAAACAAATAAATCATGAACTAGAGCGATAAATGTTACGCCACCAGCTATTAATAGAGGATCAATTTCTTGTAACTGATCTTCTTGAATACAATCTAAATATGTTTCAGTAATAAGATCATTCATTAGAACATCCTCTTTGTAATCTCAATTATGTTGTAATACTCTCTCTGATTATATTTTTCTATATAACCTGGAACAATACTAGAGCTAGGAATATTAGATACTAAAATAGAACATAAGAATCTAGATATATCCTCAAATGCAGCTATCATTTCAACTCCAAAAAATCTATGAACTTTAGTTGTGAATTTTATTGGAGTCAATCCGGGTGCTACTTTTAAATCAGAAAGAGACTTAATCAGGTCTACTATTCTTGTAAAATCATATGACATTAGAATATCTTCTTCATTTCTATAATTATATGGTGCAGTTGTTATTGCTTTCTTTAATAATGATGGACCAGGACTTGCACCAAAGAATGAAGCATGAACATAACAAGAAATTAAAAATCTCAATCTAATAACCATTCCAGCATATGTAGAATCTAAACCATATTCTTTTCCGAACACTTGAACAAACATGGATGTTAGATAACTAACTATTGTTCTTGCATAACTATCTTTTATTGCAAATTTTCCTGTTACCAATTGTGAAAATGCGTATGCATAAACTATTGCTGCATATAAATCATTATATGACATTTCAGTAATATCTGATTTTTGAAATGGTTTTAAATTAACAATCATTTGCTTTGTTGGAATATTATATGTTGCAGACAAGACATACGATTCAAACTCAAAAATTTGAAGCGTATCTCTTTTCCCAACATCATTAAGAAGATCAAAGATTTTTTTATTAGTGAAATGAGTTAGATTTTTTCTTCTTAATTCCAATACTGATCTTATTTGTTCAAAACTATTTTCTTCATAAAAATAAGGTTTTAATGATGAACTAGGAACATTTAGAACATTTGGTGTTTTACTAATTAAGTTAAATTCTTTTTTAATTAACATTTTAATCTCCTTACCAAGTTATTGTTTCTAATTCATCTACAGGAGGATTTGATGGAAATGTATCTCTTAATATTTTAACAACTGAATCTAAAGATGGAATAATGACCTTATCTAAATTTGCAAATTCTTCTGGTCGACTTATTGCATTTACAAACATAATAAGTTTATCCAAAACAACTGTTCCATACTTATCAAAAGATAGATAATCAGGACGATAATTGTATTGTTGATCGAAAGGAATTTCTTCCGAATTTCTTAAAAGATAAAATAAATTATCCTCTAATGTTTTTAGAGTAGGACTTGGAAACGTATAATATCCATTATCTGTTTTAAGTCTTTCTCCCATTCTTTCAAAATCAACAGGAGCAATTACGAACTCTTTTGCTTCTCTATCTATAGTTCTTGCAGCCATTATTTAGCTCCAACAGCAATTTGATAGTTATCTCGGCTCCAATTTGTATTAGAGTGTTTTACAGCTAGACGAGCTTGCATTTCTTCTATATCAGCTTCATCTAAATGTTTTGAATATTGATTGATAAAATATTGATAATCCCCTCTAACTAATTCGATTGGAATAGAAAGATACCCATTATGGAATTTTTCATGCATACTTTCTATAAGGGTTACATAACCAATTTTATTTTTAAAATGTAGTTCAATTACTTCTGTACAAATATCAAATGTACAAAAAGATTTATTCTCGTTTAACTTTTCATTTGTAATGGCTTTAACTACAGTTGCTAAGGCTGGAATATGATGATGAACATCAATTGTAACTTGACTCATATGCTCTTGAGTTATCATACATTTATCAACACCAAGAATATCAACTATATACTTTCTCCATAATTTATATTCAACAGACTTTCTAATCATATTCTTACAGTTATTAACAAATTTCTTATATTCAGCTTCATTTTCAAAATTGGTTATTCTTAATGCCAAACTAAATGGGTAATTATCACTATATAACTCAAGTGCCTCAACATTAGATTTTACATCAGGGCATTTTTCTTCTTCCATAGTTAACCTCTTTATGTTGTAGTAATAGCGGTAGTTGTCGATCTAACTCCGTCTGTAATACTAGCCAATAACATTTTAGTTAAACCAAGAATACCCATAATTGCTGCAAATATTCCAATAAAAGTCCATGCGTTAGTTGCAACTAAATATAGAACAGTAAATATAGCAGTTCCTATTGTGGAAATAGCAACAATTCCAATTGCAGCTTCCATTGTGTGATATATAGCAGCTCTTGGTCTTTTAGAATCTTTATTTTCTAACTCTTCTTTTTGTTCATCATAAAATGATTTTACTTTTGGAATATAATCTTCAAGTAATTCTTTCATAGCTTTTCTTGTGCTATTACCATATTTCTTTTTTCTTAATGAAGCAGCAAATGATAAATATTTAGAAACTGCATCAACTAGTTTTTGATTTTTCATTGTTTCTCTTGGAAGAGAATTTTTCATTACTTTGATTGCTAACTCTTGTGACTGTTCTAATTCAGGATCCTCGATCTTTCCTTTTTCAAATGCTGTATTCATAAAATCTTCTTTAATTCCAAATGTTTTAAGAAGATTGTAAGCACCTTTAAAATCATTACTTTTTACTTTTTCAGAAATATCAGAAGAAATACTTTTTATTTTTACAGCATTTAATTTATGAGGAATATCCTCTAAACCTAGCTCTAATAGAAAACTATCATTTTCATTCCAAATATATTCACTCTTTCTATTGAAGGCAATTGTTTCCCCTATTAATCTTCTTAGACTTGGTCCTGTTTTAAATAATGATGCATTTTTCATTCTTGCTTGTTCAATGCTATCATAAACTTGGTCTTGTCCTCCAAGTGCTCTATACATCATTTGATAAGGAATAGAATTACACATACCTCTAAATTTTTTCATACAAAAATGAGCATATCTATTTACATCGTCAGCTAATATTAAATTATCCCACCCAAGATTTTGCATCTTATGGATCTGACCTGGAGTTTTCATAAAATTTTCGCTCATTTGATTTTTATCAACCAAAACTATTCCTTTTACATTTTTTCCTTTATCCCTATCTGAAAAACCAGATCTGGAATAAATAATATCATGCCTTGCGTCTCCAGATGGAGTTTGTCCACCGGCAAATCTTCCAACATATTTATCATATAATTTATAAATTAATCTCAAGGAATATCTTCCCATTGATACAGCCATTCCCATAATATAGTTTAGATCACTATCTTTCTCAAGATAATATGTAAAATCAATGTCAGATTTAACACGAATAGGAACAACTTTAACACCAACAACTGCAGTTCCATGCTTTGTTGTTACAGTAACATATGTGGGAGCAAGTTCTATTGTTGGTTGTGAGACATCCATTTTCAATTCCATTTTATCTTTTTTCTTATCTTTATCATCTTTAGTAATATTAATTGTATCAATATTTATTGTATCTATTCTTGGACTTGGATGCCCTGATTTATTACCACGCCCAGCTCCGGGAGGAACTCCATCGACTTCTAGCAATTGATCTTCTGTTAACTTTACTCCCTCTTCAAAATATTCATTATAATCTTTTAATATATCTGTCATATAATAAACTATTAAATATCTTTCAACTGTTTTAGAAATAGCTGGTAGAGTAGATTCAGCTATTGATCCTGAACATAACATTGGATAAATGATAATCATTTTAAGTTCCTCCGGTTATAATAAGAAGACTGGTTTCTTTGGGTCTTCTTTTTCTACTTTTTCTTTTTCTGGAATATTTATATATGGTGGATTAATTTCTTTAAATCCATCTTTTTCGCAAAATCCTTTATACAAACAATACTTACAATGATCTATTTTAGCTCCTACAGGTTCGGGAACAATCGTCTTTTCAAGACAAGATAACAGAACAGGTGCTCTTTCAAGGTGGGATTTGGCGAGAGAATTATCAATGGGAAGATCGAATGTTAATACCCTTTTTAAACTTCTTGGAACGTAGATTAAAACTATAGTATCTATATTATATGAGTATTCAAAGTTAAGGACGTAAGCATAAACATTAGCCTGAATGTAGTGCTCTTTAACATAGCTCTTTCCGATTTTTTCGTCTTTATCATCATAAGTTTTAATCTCAAAAAGGCAACTCTCCCTAATCCCGTCCAATCTACCTTTAACTTTATATTTTTCACTTACAACAGTTTTTTCTACTTCGTTAAAGTTATATATGTCTTGAACTGCTTCGTGAACTTCATCCCCAACTCTCTGAATCAAATATAAATAAGGAAATCTATAAAGATCATTTAAATTTACGGGATATCTTTTTCTAACATAATAATTTTGTCGTAAACAATTATATAACTCAGAAACTGAAATATACGGTCTTTCGTAGCTGTTCAATTTCTTATGCTCATCAATAAGTTTAGCCCGCATCATTGACTCAAAATGTTTTAAGTCAAATCCCTTCTTTTTTGAAGAAGGTTTTGATGGAACAAAGCTATGATATTGTGAGCTATCTAGTAACTTTTTTGTATCCTCTAAAACCTTTTCTTTCTTTTCTTCTTTCGGTATTTCGACCTTGGCTTCTACTTTTTGAGGTTTCGGTAAAGGTTTTTGCTGTACAGCTAGCTTTCCTTCTGTTTTTTGATCTCTTAAATAATTAAGTAATTTATCATATTCGTCTGCTAAATTACTCATTATCCAAAATCATCATAGCTGTTTCGCAAAGGTTATCTCTTAGAACCTTATATGAATCCTCAAGAATTCTTCCAGTCCAATCATTTAACGATTTAACTGACTTTGCCTCAGCCAAAGGTCTGGCAACTAGAAGATTATCAACTGCCAATCTAAATGCTTTCTCTCTAATCTTTGATTCAACTAGAGCTGAAACATCTAGTTTTGCATTTTCACTTAGAGCATACTTCAATTCAGACTTAATGTCTTTTCTTGCTTGCTCTGTTGTGACAATCTTTCTTGCTGCGTATCTAGCTGCTCTTGCATTTTCAATAGCAACTTTTGTTACTTTTGAAAAGTCCATTTTTTCAGAAAGAGTTTTAGGAGAGTGCTTCATGTGCTTTAACATCTCAACATGAACTGACATTAGAGCACCCTTAATTGCTAGATATTCTTCCTTAATTAGTGGGCAACAGTTCTGAACTTTCGCCAATCTTTTTCCAAAGAAAATATAGTCTAGGCTATAGAAATTCTCTAGAACATTAATTTTAGACTCTTTTGATAACATTTTTAGTCATCCTCCCTATTTTTACTAATAAAGCTGGAATTCTCGTCCTCAAGAACTTCAATTAAAACTCTTCGAGAATCAGCCGGAAACTTAGTATTTTTAATTGCTAAACAAAGAATTTTAAGGGCTTCTATTGTTCTTCCCTTACGTCCTATAATTTTTCCACAGTCAGCTTTTGATACTGAGATCTGAGCGATTAGAGCTTTTGTTGAAGTAGAAACAGTTACTTTAACTTCCTTTGGGTTATCAACGATCATCTTAGTTGTTTCTTCAACATACTCTTTTAACATATCAGTCATTCCTGCCATAATCAATTCTCCTTTAAAAATTTCAAGATCTTACAACTAGTTTTTAACTTTGTATTTTGTTCTCAAAAAACCACAGTGACTTATTCTTCTATGGTTGAACTATACTTTTCAATAATATCAGTCTGAATTGCTTCTTTTACAGCAGCATCCCAAGCATTTTTAAAGTTTTCATTTTCATTATACATTGTAAGAGCATCTTTAGTTCTAAACTTGCCTTCCGGGTAAGAAACTAAATAATTCCAGGCACCTGTGGTTAAACGCTTAGTATCTTTAAGAAATTCAAAATTTGTCCAGAAATTTGAAAATCCTTCTACGAATGAACCAACAAGATGAATTTCGATATTTGGAGAAAATAGCTTATTTTTGACACACTTCAAACTTGAAATTACTCCATCAAATCCATACTTATCTCGATCAACAACTGATTTTACTTTCATTTCAATAAGATGGAACGCATTGAACTTTAGAGAATTTCCACCAGGCATATCTTTTTGTTGAGACATGAACTTTAAATCCTTTGCAACTGGATACAATCCCATTTGAATAAGATCTCTAAGTTGATTGATAGCTATTAAACAAATATTGCTTTTTGCACACTTAGCTATATATTTTGGAATTAATAGAGATAACAACTTGGGTTTATAACCAATTACATTCTTTGGATCTTCTGCTTCTCTTTCTTTTTCAGATAGAGTGTTTGCAACACTATCCCAAATAACAATAGAAGGGTCTTTAATATCCTTCTCTTGTTTAAACAATGCAAGCCCTTCTAAAAATCTAAAAACCTTCTCGATTGTTATATCATTATATGGATCTATTTGTGGGTATCTAACACCCAATTGAGCTAATCTGTTTTTTGTTGTTGCTTCCTCTGAATCTAATACTGCCCCTAAAAGTTTTCCTTTATACAACTTTTGAGCATTTCCAAGAGTTTGATCCGCAATCATTGATTTCCCACTACCCGGAGCTCCAACGATAACAGCCAAAGTTCCAGCTGCAAATCCACCACCAAGAATTGCATCAAGTAGGTCAATTCCAGTAGGAATTAACTCTTTAACCACAACATCTTGTGCAATATCAGCCTTAGCTTTTAAAAACGCACTAAACTCTGCGTATAGGTCTTGAGTTAGATCAGGACTTTCAACTGCTTCTTTATCCTTTTTCGTCATTCTAACCCTTTTCTTTTCTTTCTTAATTTCTTCTGCATCTGGTTCTGCATCTTTTAATTTCAACTTACTTTTCACTTCTTCAACATTCAATTCAACATCTTTAAAAACATCTTCTTGAATTTCAGGGGTTTCGCTTTCAGTTACATCGCTAATTACTTCGCTCATTCTTCCTCCAATCAAACTGGTGAGTTTACACCTGGAATTTTGATTCCTTCTTTTTCTAAATCAATATCCTCGACTGAATCCATTCTTTGTTTCTGTAGTTTTGTTTTCTTTTTCTTAAAACTATCGAGACTTTCTGTTATTTTTCTAACATCTAAAATTCCTTCAAGTTCTTCAAGTTTCAACTCTCCGGTATCAACTTTCTTTCTTAGCTCAAATTCATCTTTAAGACTTTTGATTATTTCTTTTCTCATGTCAAGAAGAACATTAAAAAATGCAGTCATTGTCTTCACTTTTTCTTCAAAAAAGTGGCTATAACGACTATCCATCCTCTCAGGAAAAAGTTTTGAAATATTTTCTTTTAAAACCTCTATTTCTGTTACCATTTTAACAATTTCATCTCGTTGATGTTTAAATTCTTTTAATAACTGTTCTGATTTTTCCTCTTTGGACATTACAACTTCTTGATCTTCTTCCATGATATACCTCTTTTATTTTTTGTTCTTATTATTCTGGAATTGTATTAGGTTTTCGGAACTCTGAAAGTTTAACCATTTCATATTTAACAATATCTCGTAAAATCGACATCCATGTTTCAGGAGACAAATCACCGTCTGCTAAATCATTTCCTCTTCTCCACGATTCTCCTGGTCTTTCTTTTCTAGCAGAAGCCTGACAACCCAAGTAGCTATTTTTATCCCTTTCGATTGCAACAATTTGATACATATGTTCATCTGTATAAATTGAGCACTTAAATAATTTTTCTTTAGGACTTCCAGACTCTCCAGTTACATGAACAAACTCTTTGAATTCACCAGGATATACCAAATCACTTATCCATTGCTTCAGTTCCTGAATCGTTGCCATAATCAAATTCCTCCATTTCACAAACAAATTTTGTATTTCTATTTTCTAATGCCCCGTAACAGGGAATGTTGTAAGCATTGGAGTTATGTTTGCATATATCCTTGAATTTACAAACTTCGTTTGGTTCTAAATCCATTATAATTCACAAGCCCCGCTTGCACACTTTACATCTTCTTCTGCAAATGAAGTAGTAGTGTTTTGTGATTTTAGAAATTCTCTTGCGGTTTCTTCTGAAACTTTATTTAAAGGTTGTTCACCACGACAGCCATCACGATAAACAGTTACACCTTTTAGATCATAAATATACTCAAGCAATAATGAACTCAAATCTTCTTTTGTGGTTTCTCTTGGAAGATTGATGGTCTTGCTGACAGAAGCATCACAATACTTTTGACATATAGCTTGTGTTTCTAAATGATCTTTTGGAGATAAATCATATGAGTCAACAAGCCATTCAGGAACAGATTCATTTGATGTTAATATTTCTTTGTATCTTGGATGAATATACATTCTCTCGCTAACACGATCTGCTCTCATATATGCTTTTGCAAATAGAGGTTCAATTGCACTCATATAATCAGTTAGAAGAGAAATTGTTCCTGTTGGGGCTAGAGCCATTAATGTGCAGTTACGAATACCATGTTTCTTAATGTCCATTCTTAGCTCGGCGGGAAGTTTTCTAATGAAAGATGCTTTGCCGTATGCAACTGGTTCAAATTGTGGGAAAGCTCCTTTTTCAATAGCTAATTCAACTGATGCTTGATAAACAGAATCTCGAATAAATCGCATCAATCTTTCTACTTCAATAAGAGCTTTTTCTGAACCATATGCAACTTTCTTTGCAAATAAATAATCTGCTAAACCGAGAATACCAATACCAACTCTTCGTGATTTATGTACGTTAATATCAATTTCTTTTAACGTATATTTGTTTACATCAATTACATTATCTAAAAATCTAACAGCAGTTTTGATTGTTGAGTCAAGTTTCTTCCAATTTGTATTTACATTTCCAGTAATAAAATTTGGAATGACAAGAGACCCAAGATCACACGCCTCATAAGGACCAAGTGTAGTTTCTCCACAAGGGTTAGTTCCCATAACGGGAGAAAAATAATACGAATTATTTTTTGAAAAATTTGACCAGTTGATCAAACCAGGTTCTGCACATCTAACCATATTAGCAACAATTTTATCCCATAGTTCTCTTGCTTTAATTTTTCCATATGTCTTCTGTTTAAATTTAAATTCCCAATTTCTATCAGCTTCAACACATTCAAGAAAATCATTATTAACAACTACTGAAATGTTAATTCTTGGTAATAATCCACGTTCTAATTTTGCATCAATAAAATCAATAATCTCAGGATGACTAACATCTACATGACCAATAATAGCAGCTCTTCTTCCTCCACCACTTTCAATAGTTTCTGCAACACCATCTGTTGCTTTAATAAAACTAACGAGTCCAGATGATACACCTCCCTTTCCTAAGATGGGGTCACCTTTTGGCCTTAGAGGTGAAAAGTTACAACCAACTCCACCTCCCTCTGACCAAAGAATAAGAGAGTCTTTAATTAAGGTTCCAATTTCTTCAATATTATCTCCGATAGGTAAATGATAACAATTAAAAAGACTTCCTTTGGGTCTTCCACAATTTCTTAGAATTCTTCCACCTGGAAGAAAGTCCATATTTGCTATCATTTCTTCAAATGCATCTGATGTTTTTTGTTTGTTTGTTGTTTCTGCTTCTGCAATTGTAGTAGCGACTCTTTTAGAGCAGGCTTCCCAATCTTCTCCTACCCAGTCTGCTCCTTTTTTCCATTCATCTGTATTACCCATAAAATATCTTGCTCTCGCTACTTGTAACGCATTTTCCGACAATTGTTTTTTCATGTAGTTTATCTCCCTGATTAATAATCTGTTGTTATAGTTAAGTGGAAAGGATTATCTATACTATCTCTATTAAGCCAAAGCCACGAATCAATGTCCGCCACATTTCTTCCTGTCATTTTTGATAATTTATCACAGGCGAGAATAGTTGCGGATCGAATTTCACATTCCTCAAGAGAATTTTTGGGGATTAGGTGATTGGAGTAAATCTTATTAAGAAGGTTTGCATCATACTTAAAAACTCCATGACTTAGTAATAATTTTGGTAGCTGATAATCAGCTGGTACAAATAATTTTTTCATATCTTCTTTAAACCATCCAAATGTACGATATAACTCAATAAAAAATAAAGAAGCTCGCTTCAAAAACATATCTGAACTGTAACCTTTAAAATAAAACAAAAGTCCTTCCATAAGTCTTTCTACTGGTTCTTCATGATGATCATATAATGTAATCGAAAATTCCATTCCGTTTTTTAAAAGTTCATTCAAGTGATTTATTCTTTCAGGAATTAATGGGAATCTTTCTTGAATTATTTCTTTTTGAATTTTTCCAATTACATTTTGAAAAGGAATTTGAGGATCCATATATTTATCAACGATTTTTCCTAACTTGCTTGCACATGAACCATTTGGACGAATATTATACTTGCCATACCAATAACAATAGTTGATTGAATTTTTTATTAGAATAGATACCACTTCAAGTTCTGGATTTTTTATGTTTTTTTCTGGCCAGGAGGGAACTGGAGTCATTTGGATTTTTTCTGCCAGAAGAAATAAACCGTTATTATCTATGTTTACATACTGTGGCGTGTTCATAAAAGAATTCGCTAAATCGAATACGTTTTCGATAAAATTCATCTACTGATTCCCCTTTTTTTATTTTTTTGTTCCAAAAAAATAAAAAAATTACCTTTTCTTATTTCTTGCTTTTTCCATCAATTCTTTTAAATTAGATTGTTTCTTTATCAAATCCATTTTAACTCCAGCCAATCTATGATTAAGTTTTTGTTTACATTCGACTGGATTTTTTGTTGAACTACAAACATTTAGTCCTCTTTTAACAACTCCTAACTCCATTCTCTTAACCATTATTTCTTTTTTCAATTCACAAATCTCTTTTTGAACTCCAACTAAATTTTTACATTCTTTCGACCCTTTAACTAAATATCTTTCTCTTATCATCTTTGTTGCTCTAATTATTAATGATATAACAATAACTACAGCAACAACTTTGGCGCCCATATTTGCACCAGATACTACATCATCATATACTTTTGTTATTGTTGCTTTAGCATCAGACCATTCACCGCCAGTAACATCCTTATAAATGTAATTCCACATCTTTCCAACTATCTGATCTGTTTTTTCTGTTGCCCAACTACCAAACCCTTCTTTTACATACAAATAATTATTGAAGTCTCCACCTGTTGATAGAAAACTCCATATCTCTTCAATTTTTGATTCTTCTACTTTTTTAATTAAAAAATCTTCATCTTCTTTATTTAGATGATGAAGTTTAATGTAAATTTTTGAAAGGTCGATTAAGTCGTTTCTATCCATTTGTGAATACCTCAATTAGTCTTTTATTCCCGCTTCTTCTTCCATCTTTTTTAAGCGAGTATAATAATCAGGAATTTCTACTAAATGATCTTGAGCGATCTTTTTGGCGATAGAGGGTATAGTAGTATGTTCCATTTCTACTTCGGATCCCATGACTAATTCATTTTCGTCATAGTGACCACTATACCCTTTTGATTTGCCTTCTGATAGAATATCGCCAAGTATCATATAAATGTGAGTATCTAATTCTTTGACATTAAGACCAAGCTCTTTTCCAAACTTCTCCTTATCTTCATCAGATGGTTTAGGATTTGTTTTTAACCATTTGATGATTTCTATAACAAGGTCAGCAGATTCTCTATCAATATCCTCTTTTATTTCATTGAGGATTACTGCCTTACTTTCTTTGACTTTATATTTGCTTGGTCTTAAGTCAGTATTTTTCAAAATATTTATATAGTCTTTATGATCCATTTAATATACTCCTATTTCAACTAAATAATCTTCTAACTTTAGACTCTTTAGTCGAATTTTGATAAATTCAGATATTGTTGGAGAATATGGTTTTCTTTTCATATACATTTTTGCCTCAGAAGGAGTTCTGTCCTTCTTCTTTGCATTACAAGTCTTACAGCAAGTTACACAGTTATCGAAATCACTCTTACCGTTCTTTGAAATAGGAATGACGTGGTCAATGGTCAGAGTATCTGTAGACTCGCAATATACACATTTATATCCATCACGAATCATAACATTTCTCTTGCTGAAAGGAACTCTATTTCTATAAATCATCCTTACGATCTTTATAAGTTTTAAGACCAAAGGAATCTGCATAACTTTTCCTTCTGCAATTGTGATAACTTTATCTGAATACTTCAATACTTCAGCTTTTCCCTTCATGATCATGCATATAGCACGACGCCAAGAAATTAGGTTCAAAAATGAATAATCTCCGTTAAGAACCACACATTTCTCCATTGACCTTCTCTTTAACCTCCTTGTAAAATTTTTTATGCCATTCTCTATTTCCATTTGCTTTAGCATTGCAGATATGGCATAAAACTATTAAATTACTTGGGTGGCAATTTTCTTTATTATAATCTATATGATGTGTTGTTAATCTAAAACTTATTTTTTCACATTTTGGATTTTGGCACTCATTATTATATTCTCTCATTTCTCTTGATAGATGCACCCACCCTGAACAGTAAGCTAATTTAGAAATTCCTCCTTTCCAGTTTGGGTTATTTTCTCCAGTCATATCAACATAATCCATAGGATTATTATGTTTCATAAATTCTGATTGCTTAGGTCTTTTAGAAAATTTTCTTCCTTTTCTTGCCTCAGATATTTTTCTTTTATGTTCATCAGAAAATGGAGGCATTTTTCTTCCTGTATGAATAATACTTAATTTCTTTCTTGTTTCATCAGAAACTATAGTGCCTTTTTTTGATCTTTTTATTTTATTTATAGTTTCAATAGAATGTTTTTTACCTAAAAATGAAGGATCTTTTCCTTTTAGTTTTAAACTATTCTTTTTTCTAAAAGCTAAACAAGAATTAAATTTTTCACAACAACACCATTTCCCATTTCTTAGTTGATATTTTGCTTCTAGTTCACATCCATATTCACATTTCATATTAATTTCTTTGCTGTATGAGGTATTTCAGTCTTATCATGTTTAAAAATATTCTTAATAAAGAATGATTTTGTAACAAGTGACATAGACTTAATCGCCCCAAAGTCCTCCCCTATTTTATAAATTGTGGCAGGCTTATAATTGCCATACATTTTTACATCTGCAATATAATGTCTTTGTGGTAATCGTGAATCATGATATAAATCAATATTATCTTTAAACACTTTACTTTTTTGTAAAAATTTTATTGTTATACCATTTTCACCAGAAATTTTAACAGGAACTTTTAATTCTATAGTTTCTAATCTGTTATCCATATCCATCATATCTAAAAGTTCATTTATATATTTTTCATCTCTTGTTGAACCCGCGCCTATCATTGAAACAATATATTTTCCGTCTTCTACTTCTGTCATAAATTGAAATAATAGATACCCATCTTCAAGAGTAAGAAAACAAATATAATATTCTCCTGCTAATTTTTTTCTAAAAAATCCTTTAAATTTA
>AMWB02012352.1_pt2 | contig 17654 bp, 16 predicted proteins | sample 200311 | NCBI WGS metagenome assembly AMWB02 (sample SAMN02737377, study PRJNA173069) | bioreactor metagenome | biome: anode biofilm in microbial fuel cells | place: USA: California | collected 2010-12-16 | reverse complement strand
CCAGGGATGGGTTTATGGCGTCCCGTGAAAAGGGCTCCTCATATCCCTCTGGAACTTCTAAGCTGAACTTGAGTGGTAATAACAAAATAGAATCGGTATTTTTCAAGGTGAATGTCAATTTTTGATAATGTATTGTAACTATATGCTGAAATTGCGCTGTTGCTAAAATGAGCATATTCAAAAGTTAGGCTAAAACTATCTGAAAAATACAAAGTCGGTTTGAATGTGAAAAGAACAGGCATTTAAAATTTTCTAAATAAACCTTGATAAACTAACTATGCATTATTATTATTTGCTAGCTATACTGAAGTTATGAAGTATGCAATACCAACACAGTCAAATTAAGAGGATCAGGAATGAATGACTTTTTGAGAATAATTACCCATGCTCGTCGGTTTAAAAGTGCCATAAAAGAATTGGGTGTAGAGCAATTAGAAGAAATAAAACTAAAACTTCAAAAAATTATAGATGATCGAATAGCCGAAGAAGCAGCAGCAAAAATCGAGAATGCCGAGAAAATTGAAAAAATTCGTAAATACAAAGAATTACTTGCCGCAGACGGCATTGACCCCCTTGATTTGCAAGAAGGTTCTTCCGCTGAAAAACAGAGCAAGCGCATGCCACGTCAGCCAAAATATGAAATCTGGAATGAAGCGGGAGAATACATTACCTGGACTGGTCAAGGACGTATGCCTAACGTTTTTAAGGCCCGTATTGATGCCGGTGAAACTCTCGATACTTTTCTTATTGATCAGTAAAATATAATAATAAAGAAAGGCTTTCTCTTTTGCGAAAGCCTTTCAGGTTTGTTCCCGCCTGAGTGTACTCTTCAGCACGCTTGAAAAAATTCTTTAAACTTCTTCTGTTTCATCCATAGCTTTTCACTGGAAAGAAAATTGATTACCCCCCTCAAACTTAGTCCACCTTGGTTCAGTAGCTGAACTTCAGCCGCAATCAGAAAAAAACAATTCTGCCTGACTGCAGGCATGAGAATGTTTACCTGTTAGTAATTCGAGCAACGGTGACATTGGAAGAGGTCTTGCTCGAATTTTTATTATGAATGATTATTATAGTCAGGATGTAACGCAATTTCACTTTCCAGAGGATCAAATAATCTCAGGGCATACATGTCAAACATTCTTCTACAAGCTGAAAATCTATCTAAATATTACTATCTTGGCGACCAGAAAATAATGGTGCTGGGAAATGTCTCACTGACTGTGAACAGGGGTGAGTTCGTGGTTATTGCAGGCAGCAGCGGCAGCGGTAAGACAACTTTGCTGAGCGTGCTCTCCGGGCTCGACAGGCCGAGCATAGGTAGAATACGTATGGCAGGCAGAGATATTACCGATTTGACCGAGGATCAACTGGCGCCGGTACGCAACACGTTGACGGGGTTTGTATTTCAGGCCTTTCATCTCATCCCCTCTCTTAACGCTATTGAAAATGTCATGTTTCCGGCGGAGCTGAAAAAGGATCCCGAGGCCAGGAATAAAGCACAGTCGCTTCTTGATCAGGTTGGATTACAGGATCGGGGGAAAAATTTCCCGGAACAACTCTCGGGAGGAGAACAGCAGCGGGTCGCCATCTGTCGGGCTCTGATCAATGATCCGGAAATTGTCTTTGCCGATGAACCGACCGGTAATCTTGATTCCGAGAACAGTGAAGGTATTATCCAGTTACTGGTCGATCTGCATAAAGACAGGAAGATTACCCTGGTCATCGCTACCCATAGTCAATCTCTGGCCAGTCGTGCCGATAGAATAGTTCGCCTCCATGACGGCAGGATTCAAGAGGGGTGAAAGACGCGATGAATATTCGGTTTTTGATACGGGAGATCTTGCATAGTAAAAGTCAGGCGGTTGTCTTTATTCTCTGCGTGGCGTTATCGCTGGTAAGCATTGTTGCCATTAACAGTTTCCGCAGCGATGTCCAGCAGTCCATTGCCCGCGATGCCCGAGGGTTGCACGGCGGTGATATTATAGTTCATTCGCATTATGATTTTTCTCCTGCTTTGCAGCAGGAGATTGCCGCTCTGGCGAAAAAACCTGGGATCCAGGTTGCTCGAACCTGGGAGTTTTATTCCGTTGCCAGAAGAGCTAATGGGCGGGACTCACTGTTTAGCAATATCAAGGCGGTAGAAAAGGGGTATCCTTTATATGGAAAGGTGGAATTGCTTTCCGGCCGGGAATTTTCGCGAGTTCTGCAACCGGGCAAGGTCGTTGTTGCCCCGGAGCTGCTCAAACGCCTGGGACTCGCTCTGGGTGACAAGCTGCTGCTCGGGAATAGTGTGTTAGAGATCGTCGATGTGATTGGCCGGGAATCGTTGCGGCCGGTCGATTTTTTTAATTTTGGCCCAAGAATTCTGGTTGCTGCTGCTGATCTTGCCCAGATGGATTTAGTTCAAAAGGGCAGCAGGGTACAGTATGAAGCCCTCTTGAAAATCGCCGATGCCAGTCAGATTGACACCATCGCCGCCGGGTTGCAGGGAAGAGCCGTAACCGGGCAGGAACGGGTCGCCACCTATGCGACGGCGAGTTCCCGGGTTAAGCGGTTCTTTGACAACCTGCTGTTCTTTCTCTCTCTTGTTTCCGTTTTTACCCTGCTGCTCGCCGGGATCGGTATGCAGAGTTCTCTTGCCGCGTTCCTCCGCCGCAAGGAAAAGAGCTTTGCCATCCTCCGTTCTCTGGGGGCTACCGGATCGTTTCTACTGCGCCATTATCTGGTGATAGTCTTTATTCTGAGCTTCATCGGATGCGCCGTTGGCATTCTGACGGGACTGCTGCTTGAAAAGAATTTTTCCACCCTCTTCGCCGGGTTGCTGCCGGATAATATAGTTCTTGGCGGCTCGATTTTTGACGTGCTGGAAGGAATCGGACTCGGCCTGGTGGTGGTGACTTTTTTTACCTATCTGCCGCTTAGCAGGATTAAGAACGTAAAACCGGCGGCCGTGTTCAGAAAGGAAAACGATAACGGGCGGCAAAACAGGGGGTCTTATGTGCTCATCGGCTGTGGGATCATCCTGCTCACCGGACTTGTCGTCCGGCAACTCAATGACCTGCGTATCGGCCTATACTTTCTCGGCGGTGTTTTGGCCCTCATTGCGGTAATCTCGGTGTTGATCGGCATATTATTGCTGCTGCTTTCCCGATTGCAGATAGCTTCCCTGCCACTCCGGCAGGCGGTGAGAAGTCTGCTGCGACCGGGCAATGCCACCCGGCCGATAGTCGTGACCCTGGCCTCGGCTCTCTCGGTGTTGCTGACGATTTATCTGATGGAGTACAATCTCCATGCTACCTATATCGCGTCCTATCCGGCCGATGCACCCAATCTTTTCTGTCTGGATATTCAGAAGAACCAGCAGCATGACTTTCGGGGGCTCGTCGGTCAGGATGTGGAGCTCTTCCCTATTATCCGCGCTCGTCTCACTTCTATCAATGGCGAAAGGATTCACCGGGAAAGCGAGATGAAAAAACGAGGTGACAGTCTTGCCCGGGAATTCAATCTAACGTATCGCCCCAAATTGCTCAGTGATGAAGTATTGATCAAGGGAGATTCTCTTTTTGGCAATGTGTGGGAAAAAAGCGGCCTTGTTCCGGTTTCTCTTCTTGATACGGTGGCCGAGATGGGCGATATGAAGATGGGCGATGTCCTGATGTTTAATGTGCAGGGTGTCCCAATGAAAGCTGAAGTGAGCTCGATACGAAGTCGTACCAAATCCATGCTCTATCCGTTCTTCTATTTTGTCTTCCCGGAAGAAAATTTACGTGCTGCCCCGCAAACCTTCTTTGGTGCACTGAAAGTGAAAAAGAGTGAGATAGCTCAACTGCAAAATACCATCGTCAACCGTTTCCCCAATATCAGCACCATCAATGTCGGCGAAACGGCCGCCGAGCTTGAAAAAATTCTGCAGAAGCTCTCCACGATCATCAATTTTTTTGCCTCTTTTTCGATTCTTGCTGGGGCGTTAATCCTGGTGAGTTCTGTTCTCGCAACAAGGATGGCCAGAATAAAGGAGGCTGTTTATTATAAGGTTCTCGGCGCTGACACCCGGTTTGTGCTGCTGGTCTTTTTCCTTGAAAATTTTATTCTGGCCCTGCTCAGCAGTGGATGTGCTATTCTGGTTGCGCAGGCCGGCAGCTGGGGGCTTTGCCGATTCTTCTTTGACATCGATTACGATCCGAGCTGGCCGGTGAGTTTTGCGATGCTGGTGATGACCGTCTGCCTGGTTGTCACCCTGGGGCTGCTCAGTTCGGTGTCGATTCTTGGCCAGAAACCGATACGGTTTTTAAGAGAGCAGTCATGATGCGAAAGCGAATAAGAAACATTAAAATTGGATGGGTACTTTAAATATGGTAAAGACGCTTTGTGTGATTATGTTCATAACATTCTGGTCTCTTGCCGGCTGCAGTCCAGACCAGGAGGAAACCCCCAAGGCAAAGGAAGCAGGTGGAACGGTGAAAACAATTGTGGCGGTGGGGGACAGCCTTACAGCAGGCTATGGACTTGATGAAAGCGCCGGGTATCCGGCGCTGCTGGAAAGAAAGCTGCAGGCAGACGGGTATGATTACCAGGTTGTGAACGCAGGAGTGAGCGGGGAAACCAGCAGTGGAACGCTGAGTCGCATGGAATGGATCTTGACCCTGGCACCGGATATTGTTTTGCTGGAGACAGGGGCAAATGACGGTCTTCGTGGTGTTGACCCGGAGGTGGCCGAAAAAAATATCCGCAACATCCTGCAGATTCTCAAAGATAAAGATGTGGTGGTCCTGCTGGCCGGGATGAAAATGGTCTGGAATATGGGACCGGCTTATGTGGCAAAATTTAATGCCATCTATCCAAAGCTGGCAAAAGAGTTTGATGTGGTGTTTGTGCCGTTTTTTTTAGACGGGGTAGCGATGAAAGGCGATTTGACCCTCGGGGATGGCATCCATCCAAATGCGCAGGGGTATAAAATAATAACGGATAATCTTTATCCTTATGTCGTGCAGGCAATCAAAAAAAGAACAGAACGATGAAAGATTCCTCATCAATAACAAAAGCCGCCAATGAAATAATTCTCGAATCCATTTCTGATGGCGTTTTCACCGTTGATCATAACTGGCGCATCATGAGTTTCAACAGGGCTGCCGAAGAAATCACCGGTACCAGCCGGAAGGAGGCCATCGGCCGCTACTGCTGGGAGGTCTTCCGTTCTAATATGTGCGAAGGCAACTGTGCTTTAAAGCGGACCATGAAGGAAGGCAAATCCTTCGTCTCAAGTTCCACATATATCATCAATAACCGGCAGGAGCGGGTCCCTATCGCTGTCTCGACGTCGCCTTTGCGAAATGAGGATGGAGAGATTCTCGGCGGGGTTGAAACCTTTCGCGATCATAGTCTGGTCGAGGAGTTACGGCGCGAGCTGGTCGGCAACTTCGAAGTCGGTGATATGGTCAGCCGCAGCAAGGGGATGAAAAAAATATTCAATATCCTGCCACAGGTGGCGGAAAGCGACAGTACCGTACTGATCGAAGGAGAAACCGGTACCGGCAAGGAACTGATGGCGTCCGCTTTGCATAACCTCTCATTGCGTAAAAATGAACCTTTTGTCGCGATCAACTGCGGTGCCCTCCCGGATACGCTTCTTGAATCAGAACTGTTTGGCTATAAAGCCGGAGCCTTTACCAACGCCGAAAAGGATAAACCCGGTCTCTTTCAGGCTGCCGGGAAGGGAACTATCCTGCTCGATGAAATAGGCGATACCAGCTCTGCTTTCCAGGTCAGGCTGCTTCGGGTGCTGGAAGAAAAAGAGTTCCACCCCCTGGGCAGCGTGGAAAAGATCAAAACCGATACCCGAATCGTTGCCGCCACCAATCGAGACCTGAGTCTGATGGTTGAAAAGGGTCAATTTCGCCGGGATCTCTTTTATCGAATAAATATCATTCGTTTTCAGCTACCGCCTCTGCGCGAACGAAAGGAGGATATCCCCCTGCTGATTGAGCGATTTATCAAAAAAATGAACCACATCAAGGGGCGATATGTGTCCAATGTGAGCAAAGAAGCGATGGCTCTGCTTCTTGCCCATGACTATCCCGGAAACATCCGTGAGCTGGAAAACATCATTGAGCATGGCTTTGTCCTCTGTGCTGAGGGCGAGATAGAGGTAGCCCATTTGCCGGGGTATCTGGCGCAGGCTGAAAAAAGTCAGGCTGTGCATCGATTATCCATGGAAGAGAGTGTGATCATTAGTGAAAAAGAGAACATTATCAAGGCCTTAAGGAATAATAACTTCAACAGACTTGCCGCTGCAAAAGAGCTGGGAGTGCATAAAAGCACTCTTTTCCGAAAGCTCAGTAAATATCAGATCACCCTGCCGGAAATCGACGGTCGCTCGAGTCGCAAAGAATCTTAGCTGAGTTGCAACGGTGCGACTTTGTATGGTCGCATTGAGTCGCACTGAAGCGACTTGCATCCCTCCAGTACCACTGTTTTTATCCCGTCTGTATTCTGTAATATCCCGAATAAATTAATAAAAAAATATTTGCGTTGGAAGTGGCGCGCTCTTTGCTCTCTTTTGTGTAATACAGGAAAAGGAGTATCGGCTATGAATGTCGCCATTACCGTATGGGGTAATCGAATTTCACCGGTTTTCGATTCGGCGCAAACTTTGTTAGTTGCCGAAATCCGGGAGAAACAGATTGTTGATAGAAAAATACAGCGTTTTCAGGCAACCATGTTCAGCCGTTGTCTCGGGCTGCTGCAGGAATTAGATGTTCGAGTTTTGATCTGTGGGGCCCTTTGCGAGGGGCCGGTCAGATTGCTCGAATTTCATGGTGTCGAGGTTATCCCATTTGTTACCGGAGAAGTGGAAGAAATATTGGCATGCTTTGTTGAGGGGAAGGACTTGAAAAAATTTGCCATGCCCGGTTGTGGTCATGCGCGATGCTGTCGGTGGCGGAACGACCTGCCGCTGCAGCAGGAATTAAAAAATAATGTGTGAGATCTTGTAACAGAGCCTCGCAGTACGTTCGTTGGGCGTGCAGAAAAAGGTAGGAGGGCACCAAAACATGTTGAGTATATTGTTGGTTGGCAAAGATCCTGGTGGCTTGGCTGATTTATCCACGGCATTACAGAACGAAGAGGGAATAAGAGTAGACAGGGCTGCTTCCGGGCAGGAAGCGTGGGATTTTCTTGCCAATCATCAGGTGGATGTTGCCGTCATAGATGAACAGTTGGCTGATGGGGAAGCACTGCCTTTTGTCAAACAGCTGGTTAAAAAGAACCCGCTTATTAATTGTGCCATGGTGAGTACTCTTGCTGCAGAAGATTTTCATGAGGCAACCGAAGGCCTCGGTGTTTTTATGCAGTTACCGGTGCATCCGGGAAGTGAGGAGGCAGCGAATATGTTGCAGCTGCTACAATCGATAGGCGCACTGATGGCTCAGCAATAAACACAGGAGAATAAAGGTAATGATTATCAGCATAGCGAGCGGGAAAGGAGGCACAGGTAAGACAACGATTGCCACCAACCTTGCCTTGTCCTTGGGTAAAGGCACTCGATTATTGGATTGTGATGTGGAAGAACCCAATGCCCATCTTTTTCTCCATCCGGAGATAACCGAGACTGAAGAGGTGAGCACCGTTATTCCCATTATTGATGATGCGCTGTGCACGGGATGTAAAAAATGTGCAGAAATTTGTCGGTTTCGGGCATTGACGGTGGTCGGTAAAAAAGTACTGGTCTTCCCCGAGCTCTGCCACAGTTGTGGAGGCTGCATGGAGGTGTGCCCGGAAGGTGCTGTTACTGAAGGAAAACGTCAGTTGGGAGTGATGGAATCGGGGCACTGCGGCGAGCTTGGTTTTAGTCAGGGTCGCCTACGTGTCGGGGAGGCGATGTCGCCGCCGCTTATCAAAAAAGTTCAAAAAAATCGTGATGATGCCAGTACGATAATTATTGACGCCCCTCCTGGTACTTCCTGTCCGGTCATTGCCGCCATGAAGGGAAGTGATTTCGTATTGATGGTAACCGAGCCGACTCCTTTTGGCCTGCATGATTTGAGGCTTGCCGTGGAGGCCGTGAAAATTTTGGGCATTCCCAGTGGCTTGATTATTAATCGCGCCGATATCGGTGATGATCGGGTGGTTGCATATGCGAAGGAAGAGGGCCTGCCGATTCTTATGGAAATTCCCTTTGATCGGAAGATTGCCGAAGCATATTCCTGTGGCATACCAATTGTCGAGGCGATGCCGGAGTGGAAGAATAAGTTTCGCAGCCTGTATGGCCGGATAGAAAAATTGGTTCCGAGTGGAGGGCAACCTCAATGATTAGAGAATTAGTTATTGTCAGTGGAAAGGGCGGAACAGGGAAAACCAGCGTGACTGCGGCCTTTGCATCCCTGGCACAAAACAGTGTGCTCTGTGACGCCGATGTGGATGCGGCGGACCTTCATCTGCTGATGGCACCGGTGGTGCGAAAAAAAACCGATTTCATGGGTGGCAGTCTTGCGGAAATCAGAAGAGAAGATTGTGTTGAATGCGACAGGTGCCGTGAGCTGTGCCGTTTTGAGGCGATCTCTGATGACTATCTGGTCGATCCGATAAGTTGTGAAGGCTGTGGGGTCTGTGTTGACTTCTGTCCTGAGCATGCCATCGATTTTCCGGTGCAGAAGTGCGGCGAATGGTTTATCTCCGATACCCGTTTTGGACCGATGGTCCACGCCCGTTTAGGTATCGCTGAAGAAAACTCCGGCAAGCTGGTCAGCCTGGTACGCCAGGAAACGAGAAAACTGGCAGAAGCTAGGGGGTTTGATTTGATTCTCACAGATGGTCCTCCAGGCATTGGTTGTCCGGTGATCGCCTCTGTCGGAGGCGCCGCAGCGCTGGCAATCATTGTCGAACCAACAGTATCCGGTCTGCATGATATGCAGCGTGTTGCTGAGCTTGCCGTGCATTTTAAGGTGCCGGGCCTGGTCTGCGTTAACAAATTTGATCTCAATCTTGAGATGACGGAAAAGATTGAGGCGTATGGACGGTCACGCAATATGAATTTGCTCGGGCGCATTCCCTTTGATCCGATCTTCACAAGAGCGATGATCGAAGGAAAGAACGTAATGGAATATGCGCCGGATTCGCAGGCGGCAGTTGCAATACATGATGTCTGGGAAAAAGTTATGGCATTCCCGGCCATGAACGTGATGGGAATTAAGGATTTTTCATCAATAATTAAATAAAAAAGTAAAAGGAGTAAAAAATGGCACTTGTACGTATAGCAGTACCTTCAGAAGGACAGGGTGGTCTTGACGGTTTACGCGCTGGACATTTTGGACATTGTGATGTGTTTACCCTCGTTGATGTTGAAAACGGACAGATCAAGGAAGTCAGCATTCTGGCCAACAAAGAGCATGTTCAGGGCGGATGCATGGTCCCTGTACAGTTGCTTGCGGAAAATAAAGTACAGCAACTGGTTGTGGGCGGTATCGGCATGCGACCGCTGATGGGATTCAAACAGGTCGGCATAGACGTATTTTATGACGGGGAACGCCGGGAAATTCGTCCGGTTGTTGAGGATATGATTTCCGGCGCCCTGGCAATGATTGGTGACGATCAGGTCTGTGGCGGCGGAGGCGGTCACTGATACTGTTTGCCAAGATTGCTGGCTCCCATACATTGATGGGAGCCAGATAACGGCGATGACAATGAAACCTATGTACAAGGAGATGACATGTTAGTTGCGGTTACGGCCAAAGGAACGAACCTCGCTGCTGAGGTGGATCCAAGGTTCGGCAGGGCACCCTATATTTTGATCGTTGATACGGAGACGATGGACTTCGAGTCTCTTGATAATAGCGAAAATGTCAATGCTTTTAAGGGAGCAGGCATTCAGGCGGCAACTATGGTTGCGGATAAAGGCGCAGAAGTTCTGTTGACCGGCTACTGTGGACCAAATGCATTTAAAACCGTTCAGGCGGCAGGGATGAAGGTGGTCAGCGATGTGACGGGGACTGTTGAGCAGGCGGTGAAGAAGTTTCTCGCCGGCAACGTTACATACAGTGATAATGCCAATACGGAAGGGCATTGGTAGAAATGTCGTTGAAGGAACATGAATAATGGACGATCAGGAATTTGATGCACTGGTAAATAAGATCCAGAATGAGGTTTTTACCGAGGCGAAAAGTGCTCTTGGTGAAAAGGGTTTTGACCGATGGCGTAATCCCAAGTTCTGCGGAGTTATGGAGAATGCCCAGAGTCATGCACGAATGAAAGGCAGCTGTGGCGACACTATGCAGATGTTTCTATCAGTTGATGATGGCCGGGTCACGCAGGTCAGCTATATAACCGATGGCTGCAGCTCCAGTTCCATTGCCGGTTCCTTTACGGCTGAGCTGGCTATGGGCAGGACTTTGACCGAGGTTCTCGATATGACCGGAGCCGATGTCCTCAAAGAAATCGGTACATTTCCAGAGAGCGAGGAGCATTGTGCCTATCTTGCTGTGGGCACCCTGCACGAAGCCGTCAATACTTTTATGGCGGCGCAGGTACAAGGAGAAAAGCAGAGAGCGTAAGCAGGTCCAACGTGGTGCCGGAATGCAGCTTCTCCGGAAAATATAACCCCACTTTGCCAAAGAGGGGACGGAAAACCGGGATTGTCCTTTGCACGATTCCGGTTTTTTGTTGCCGTTAATCATTAATTCTTGAGTATAACTCAAGGGAAAACAATCAATACTGATTGACAACACTCGCCGGTTGTGGATATATAAAACCTGTCACTGACTATTTTTTGATCGGATATTCCTATCTCAATTTCATAAACCTCTGCAAAAGGAGACAGTTATGAAAAAAGACATGAAGAAGATATTGGCAGGTCTTGGTGTGGCCAGCTTGATCAGTGCAGGTGGAATCTTGCCGGGAGCTCATGCTGCAGGAAGTGGCTGAGGGGCGAAACCCAGCGCAGGTAGCGCTGAAGTAAGCAAGCCCGCCGCGGCAAGTGGCTGAGGGGGGAGCAAGGCAGGCGCCGTGAGCGCTGACCAGCAAGAAGCTATTGATAAAGCAGCAGAAGAAGTTAAGAAGACTACTGAAGAAAAGGCGAAGGAAGCCATGCCTGATGCCACGAAAGAAATGAAGAAAAAACCCGCCAAAAGTGGCTGAAGCGGTTGACAGTTGAGTGCGGGCTGCACTCTAATTGGTCCTCAGGCCGGGACTCAGCAAAGGTCTCGGCCTTGTTTTATATCTCCACGGAGTTTCTGTGCGTAACGAGCTGGAAATTATTTATCCTGTGAGCGCAAAGCTTCTTCCTGAAGGGCTTCCCTGTGTTCCAGCTGCACATCTTGCTGCTTACCTGAAAAACTGTCCGGAAATTTACCCAGAAACACCCTATCTCGCTGATCTTGCGGCAATTGAACTGGCAGCATATACCATGTCGGTCCATCCTGTTGCCGTGCCGCATAACGTCAAACAAATAAGAGTGCATCCGGGGTTGGAACTCCTGGAAGTTGCCTGGCTGGGTCTGGTCGATTTGCTTGAAGGGCGCCGAGTCACTCCTGTTCCCGGCAAGGGGTATATTCTGCTTGTCCCGGGCAGTAATGGTGATGGCATCCGAATCTTAAACGCCAGTAACTATGATCTGCTGGCTCTTAAAATTATTGCCGAAGAAATTGACAGCCACACGGCAGCACGTGAAGCTCGGGTCAGTGTCGGCCTGATCGACAATATTGTCTACAGTGCCGGGCAGAAAGGACTGCTGCGTATGCCGCCGTCAAAGATCGTTCGGCCGCAGGGATTTTGTGACGAAAAAATCGCTGCAGAAAATATGTGTTCGATCCCTTCCTTTACCCTGCAATGGCATATAACGCAAAACTGTGATCTTCATTGCCGTCATTGTTATGATCGTAGTGACCGGATCACCATGACCCTCAAACAGGGGCTGCAGGTACTGGATGATTTCTATCAGTTCTGCCGGGAGCATCAGGTCTATGGCCAGGTAAGTTTTACCGGGGGTAATCCTTTACTTTTTCCGCATTTTTTTACCCTTTACCGGGAGGCGGTTGAACGTGGATTCCTTACTGCGGTTCTCGGCAACCCGATGGAGAAATCATATCTTGACCGGATGCTCGCAATCAATATGCCGGAGTTTTATCAGGTGAGCCTGGAAGGATTGCCGGAGCACAATGATTATATCCGGGGGGAGGGGCACTTCGACAGGACCATGGCCTTTCTGCAGCTGCTGCGGGAGATGCATGTTTTCAGCATGGTCATGCTTACCCTAACCAGGGAAAATATGGACCAGGTGCTTCCACTAGCCGAAAAATTGAAGGACAAGACCGACCTGTTCACCTTCAACAGACTGGCGATGGTGGGTGAGGGGGCAGCACTGGCCTCGGTGGACCCGGCGCTGTATCCGGAATTTCTCGAAAGCTTTATCAGCGCTGCAGCCGACAACCCGGTGATGCGCTTAAAAGATAATCTCTGCAACCTGCACCTGCACCGCCAGGGTTTGCCTCTGCAGGGCGGCTGCGCCGGTGTTGGCTGTGGTGCCGCCTTTAATTTTGTCTCCCTTCTCCCCGACGGTGAGGTCCATGCCTGTCGCAAGATGCCATCTCTGCTCGGCAATATATACAAGAATTCTCTGACCGAGATTTATCATACCGCCCTTGCTGAACGCTACAGAATGGGCAGTTCAGCCTGCCACTCCTGCGCCATACGTCCGGTATGCGGCGGCTGCCCCGCAGTGGCTCTTGGTTTTGGACGGGACATTTTTACCGAACTCGATCCGTATTGTTTCAAAGAGAATAAGTCATAGCGAAGTGACCGTCGTGTTAACCGGTTGTTGGTTCTCTTGACCTTGCCGGCTGCGTCTTTTGCGGCTGCAGTGGGCAGTAATGCCATATATCACCTTTGAATCGAAATAGCGATTGGTGCTGAATCGCCATATCGACCTGAAGAGCCCACCTTTATTTTACTTTCAATTGGTCAAAAAGGATGGATACTGTATAAGTAGAGTCCGCGCGGCGAGTTGTCCGGCGATTTGTAAAAGCGCATTTTATATTCCATTCACGATGTGATACAATAAGCCCATGAAAATAGAACAAATCATCAGCCCGGACGGGTATATCAGCGATATTCCCGGCAAGGTTGACGGGACAGATATCCTGCAGGCACGATTTTCCTTTCCCGATGTGTCGGATTATATTCGGGGGGCAATCAGGGAAGAAAAACCATTTATCTTTTCGGGCAGAAGCGGCAATGCCCAGATCGGTATAAAGACGGATCTTTTATCGCCTAAAACTGTTCCGGTGGTCGACGGGATGGATGTGCACCTTGATGGCAAGCTGCAAAATCTTAACCCCCTGCTGGGGGATGCGGTGAAGCTCTTTAAAATCGGCGACGAGATTGGTCGGCTGGTTGTCATGGATCCTGAACTCCGCATCCACGATGTACGCCATTATCTGCACAAACGACTTTTCGTCGGCCGGGAAAATAGCCTGGGCCATTATGACGGGTTTGAGATAAAACAGGAAACTGATCCCGTTACCGGCAAGCAAAGCGATTATATCCTCGCCGACCTGGAACCTTACCAGTATTGTTTTGAGCCAGGGGCACTCAATGAGTCGAGCATTAATGATGTTATTAAAAAAGGACGTCTTGCCCTGGCGAAAATTCGTTCGAGAACCTCGCTGCAATTAGATCAGGCGATGCTGGAGCCGGGGGGCCTCTTTATCGGCGCGATTAAAATTTCGCTTGGTGATATCTACGGAATTATAGATGCAGTGACCGCCCCGGCAGACCTGGATATTGTCCACCTGCCCGCCAGAGTCCTTGATCCCTTCCGTACCTTTCGCGATCGTCAGGTGGAACTTTATCATTTTGGCAACACGCCGGTACCGCTCAACAAAGTGCGGGTGATAATACGTTTTTTCAGGGCGAAGAATCCGCTGACCGTGCCCCTTATCAAAAATAAGGTAAAAGACGGCTACAGGCTTTTCGATCTGTTGACCAATGCCGAAGTGAGCAACCTCTTTCAGTTTGTCGACGAAATGTCGCTGGGGATGATTCTCAATAAGAATAACTTTATTCAGATCGCCTCCGCCATTGACCCGCAAGGGCAGGCCCAGCTTGAAATTATCAAAAATGCAGTCGTGGAGAGCACGGCTCGAAAGCCCAAACAGTCTTGCTTGATAGGCGAAAATGGTGAGTTTACGAAAACCCTGGAGAAACTTTCCGTTCTCGGAGGAATCAACAGCCGGGTATTTATTGCCGATACCTTTCCGTCCTCTGAGGTGATTGATGTTCTTCGGACCAGCGGGGTCAGAACCTTTCTTATTAATACTGACAACCCCTCGTTTGAAGATGATTATGTCAAGAAAATGATCAAGCTCACCCATGCGGTTTCCTCGGACTGCGAGTTCTTGCGCTACGATGCGGAAACTGACAAGCTCTATACTTTTTATCACGGCTGCTTTATTGAACCAGACGACCGGGAGCGATTCGATGTGGTGCGCTACTGGTTTGCCTTTTACGGGTCACATACCAAGGAGGCGGATAATCAGCTGACTATCGATCTGATCAACAAGCTTGCCCTTAAATTCGGCTCGCAGATGGGCATTGTCCATGGCGGTGGGCCGGGCCTGATGAAGGAAGCCAACGATCTGGCCAGGGAACACAATATAATGAGTGTTGGTGTTGCCATTGACCTGGAGGGAGAACATCAGCTCTCCTTAACCACCTGTGATGGGTTGATTAAATATCGGGAGGGGTTGCGCCTGGCCCGTCAGGACCATCTGCAGAAGCTGAGCAATCTGCCGATTATCAACACCGGCGGCTATGGCAGTGCAGAGGAACTGTCCATCACCATAACCTCGATGAAACTCCACGAGAATCCGCTGGCCCCGGTCATCTTGCTGGATCCGGATAATCTCTGGGCCGAGATGCAGGCCCAGATTACTGAAATTGCCAGGAATAATTACGGGCCGCAGTTTATTCCCAACCTTGTTAAATCATGCCGTAATGGGGAGGATGCCCTTTCGGAACTGGTGCGATTTTGTCTGGACCCGGATACCTGGTACCAGGAAAACAACATCCCTGAACACAGTATCCAGACGGCCAGGGGCAAATCAAGACGTATCCGCGCGGAAACCCTTTATCAGGGCTACGTGGAAGTCTTCGACAGCCCCAATCCCCGGCTCGCAGACTGACGAAGGCCACCAGTATTGGTAAAGATTGGTAATCTTCGGGCAGCACCAGCTTGCGCCGGGGAAGGCCGCGGTGTCGTCAAAAGTTGAAAACCTTCGCCTCGGCCGCCATGTCAATGAGATGCGGGCCGCCATCGAGGACCATATTGCTGTTAAAATTCGCTTCGTCGAGGTTTCTGTTTTTGGCACAGGGAGTACAGACTCCGGTGGGTATTTCTTTTTCAATCAGATACGGGAGATAATCATTGACGCAATCGCCTGTTACTGTTTTCTGGCTTCCGTCTTTTCCTTTTACGGCCCAGTCAACGCCGCTGTCGATCAGAAAGATATTTACTTTATGGTTTTTGGAATGAGCGATTTTTGCAAATTGAAAACATCGGGTTGCTTTCTCGTTATCGTTCGAGCTTAATACAAAGAGAAAATTGGCCATGACACCCTCTCCTGAACTGTGTGAATTTAAGATTCAAATAAACCTGTTCCTATACGTTAGGAATTGTGTCCAGTAACATACCGTATCGGGAACTTTTTTTAAAGCGTAATTATATGGTTATGATGAATTCGTTTGTTTTTTTCGGGACCCTGTAAATTCACGTATAATATACTCTGTTATTTTGTTATTACATTGTGGCACATCGAGGTTCTGTGGAGCTGTTGCCCAAGCGGATAGTTGTACGGCGAAATTGGCTGAGCCTTCCTGAAAAAAACAGACCGGGGGAAACTAATGGTGTTTGGGAGCTGCATGGAGAGAAGAGTGCTCCTGCGTCTTAAAAAAAGTGTGAGAGCCTGATACTCTATGACAAATCTATCTTCAGGGCCGGCTCTTTCAGAGGTTCGGAATATCGGCGGCTGGCTGGCAGTTTTGGGTTCGGCCTTCTTTTTTTACCTGGCTACGGTCATTATTCGCTGGGCAGCTCGCTATGTAGAGATAGCCTCTGCCTACTTTGTTTTCAGCCGTTTTTTATTGGGCTTTGTCGTGGTCGTTGCGACCATGCTGCTTCGCAGGCAGCGCCTCGCCCCCCGGCGATACCATTACCTTGTCGGCCGAACGATAGCCAATACCGTCGCCGTATTCTGCTTTTACAAGGCAGTGGAAGTGGGAACGGTCGCGGAGGCCAATATTCTTAATATGACGTATCCTTTGTTTGTTGCGATTTTCTCCTGGTTTTTTCTACGTGAACAGCGTGAAGTCTTTTCCCTGGTTATCGTGGCGGTGGCTTTTGCCGGGGTATGGCTGTTGTTGTCGCCGGGGGAAATCAATATAAGATGGGCAAACCTGTGGGGACTCTGTTCCGGTATCACCGCCGCGTTCGCCATGATATATCTCAATATCAGCCGGCGTTACCATGATTCCCAGACCATTCTTTTTTTTATGTTTGGTCTGGGGACAGTGCTTATGCTGCTCTTTTTTCATGATGCGATCTTCTGGCCCAATGCCACTGAACTTTTTTTTCTCCTGAGCTGTTCGGTTGCGGGTGTGCTGGGCCAATATCTGCTGACCTATGGATTTTTGTATGTGACCGCAGTGAATGGTTCCATCATCTCGTCCAGCAGGATATTGATGGCTGCCCTGCTTGGGCCATTGCTGGTGGCTGATCCACAATTAACTTTTGGCGGCTGGTGTGGCGCTTTGCTGATCTTTGCCGCCAACGCGGCGCTTGCCCTGAGGCGTTCGTGAGCCATTATTCCCTTGATAAATTATCCATTCCGAATTAATTGGCACCACTAAAGCAAACAGAACCCGGCGGATAAAAGGGCGTTATCGCCCAGCGGGGACACTCGATTAATAGCGCAATGCATCTGAGTCTGCAGCCATGAATGAGAAGACCTTTTTTGAACACCTCCTGAAAGTGATTGAGCATTACCGTTCAGGACAGCGAACCGGAAAATTTCTCGATTACCACAGTCCTGCAGAATTGAAGAGAATTCTGGATCTTGAACGCCCGGACAAGACCGGAGACTGGCCGGAAATTTTGCACTGGATTGAGACCTATCTTGCCTATTCTGTAAAAACCGATCACCCGGCATTTCTCAACCGTATGTGGGGCGGTGCCAATCTTCCATCTATAGTCGGAGAAATAATTGCCGCGTTGACCAATGCATCCGCCTGTACCTTTGAGTCGGCGCCTGTTTCAACCATCCTTGAAAAATATATGATTGATCAGATGCTTGATCTGGTCGGCTTTGTACAAGGTGAAGGGCAGATGACCACCGGTTCGAGCAATGCCAATATGATTGCCATGATGGCAGCAAGAAATAATGCGAACAATTCGGTAAAGCAGTCCGGGCTTTTTGGGCAGCAGAAACTTTTTGCCTTTGTCAGTGCAGATGCGCATTACTCGATGGATAAGGCGGCAAATATTTTAGGTATAGGTACGGATCAGCTGATCAAAGTGCCGCTCGATCGGTATGGCGCCATGGAGCCGGACGCCTTGGCGTCAGCCATCGGCAGGGTCCTGGTCAGTGGTGGTGTGCCGTTTTTTGTCGCGG
>AMWB02147236.1_pt1 | contig 17667 bp, 17 predicted proteins | sample 200311 | NCBI WGS metagenome assembly AMWB02 (sample SAMN02737377, study PRJNA173069) | bioreactor metagenome | biome: anode biofilm in microbial fuel cells | place: USA: California | collected 2010-12-16 | reverse complement strand
GCGACCCCAGGGCCATCTCCAGCCATGAACAGGCCGGCGACAGCCGTCTCGAGGTTTTTGTCGGTGGCCACCTGGGTGGCAAAAAACTTTATTTCCGGCGCATACAGCAGGGTTTCGTCATTGGCTACGCCGGGAATAACCTGGTTGAGCTGTTCAAGTCCGTCTATCAGATTGGTGAGGATTCTCTCTGGCAGGGCCATAGCTATGTCACCGCAGGTCACACTCTTTAGGGTAGGTTCAATATAGCTGTTTTTCACCCGGTTCCAGGTGGATCTCCGGCCACGTTTGAGATCGCCATAGCGTTGGAGAATCGGCTTGCCGCCGCCGATGAGGGTTGCCAATTTGCCGATTGATTCGCCATAGGCCTGATTGTCCTCCACTGGATCGGTGAGGACGACTTTGGATAAGAAGGCGAAATTGGTGTTATGAGATTTTTTATCCATGAACGCATGGCCGTTGACACAGACAAAGTTCTGATAATTCTCCAGGGCTACATAGCCGCCTAAATTCGTGCAGAAGGTTCTGGTCTGGTCGTCATATTTTGAAGTGCGCACAAAAAAAGTAGGGTCATAAATTATTTCGCAGAGATCCTGCATGATTTCATTGTGCACCTCGACCCGAACTCCTACCTCAATACCTCGCTGGGAAACCTCAATTCCATGCGCTCTTGCTACATTGGCAACCCATTCCGCGCCGACACGGCCCGGCGCCAGGATGACGTTTTTGGCTTTGTATACTCCCCGGTTGGTTTTTACACCTTTGACTGCGCCATTTTTAACCAGCACTTCTTTGGCCTCTTCGGAGTGGTGAAAAATAACGCCTTTTTCTGCCACATAATCAGCCATTTTTGCTATATGATTGGGAAGATTATCGCTGCCAAGGTGTTTTTGTTTGATGATCAATAGATCGATGCCTTGCTTTCTGGCTTCTTTTCTGATGTTGTTTGCCTTTTCCATATCGGTTGGGAATACCTTACCATCCATGTCGAACCGATTGAAAATAGCCTCTGTTTCGTCGATCAAGGCCATGGCGTCAGAAATATCCATGAACTGAGTAAGGTCAGTCTTACCAAGTTTATGGATAAAGTTGAGCTTGCCGTCGGAGAACAGTCCGGCACCGCCGATACCGCACAGGATGTTGCATGGTTTGCATTTAATGCACCCCCCGTCTTTTATCGGACATTTTCGTTTTAAAGGCGCTTTGCCTTTTTCGATAAGCAATACTTTGAGACTGGAATGTTCTGCCAGGTAGTAACTCGCAAAAAGGCCGGCAGGACCACCGCCAACAATAATGACATCAAAATTTTCTTCTGCTTCGCTCTGCTTTTTAGGAGACAAGAGTGGATCCTCGCTTGGGGTGAATAAAAGATAACGGCAACCGACTAAAACGAATACCCCACCTCTTCTGACAGAGTCAAGGTAAATGTCTTGCTGTGCAGGCCGTGCGGCGTGAGGTGTGGGATGGGCTGGAGATTGTGAAAGCGTTGCTCTTCATAACCTGAAATTGCTGGCGACCGGGTTCAGCAAGCAAGTGTCTGAACCCGGGTGAAGTCCAACGTATTATTCTGCCGGCAGCTCGGCTTTATCAACTGGAACTGCTGGCGCAGCGAGCGGGACGGTCGCTGGTGCCATGCCGTAAGCCATACGTACCTTATTTTCGATATCGAGGCACATCTCCGGCTGGTCGGCGAGAAAACGCTTGGCATTTTCGCGGCCCTGGCCTATTCGCTCTTCATTGTAGGAATACCAGGAACCGCTTTTTTCAATTATTTCCAGGTTCACCGCCAGATCAAGCATATCGCCGATCTTGGAAATACCTTCGCCGTAGACAATGTCAAATTCTGCTTCCTTGAACGGAGGCGCGCATTTGTTCTTTACTACTTTCACTCTGGTCCGGTTACCAACCAGATCCTGCCCGTCTTTAAGCTGGCCTATTCGCCTAATATCCAGGCGAAGAGATGAGTAGAACTTCAGTGCGTTGCCGCCTGTGGTGGTCTCCGGGTTGCCGAACATCACCCCGATCTTCATTCTGATCTGGTTAATGAAGATCAAAATTGTATTACTTCGACTGAGAACTCCGGTAAACTTACGCATGGCCTGTGACATGAGACGAGCCTGGAGGCCAACATGGTGATCCCCGACATTACCGTCAATTTCCGCTTTGGGGGTGAGAGCTGCAACGGAGTCAATGACGATGACATCAATACCGCCTGAGCGGATAAGAATTTCAGCGATCTCCAGTGCCTGTTCCCCAAAATCGGGCTGGGAGACAAGCAGGTTGTCGATATCAACGCCCAGACGCTGGGCATATTTGGTGTCAAGGGCATGTTCTGCGTCGATGAAGGCGGCTGAGCCGCCTGCTTTCTGCGATTCGGCGATGACGTGCAGGGCGAGGGTGGTCTTACCGGAAGATTCAGGGCCATAGATTTCGGTGATACGCCCCTTAGGGATGCCGCCGACACCCAGAGCGATATCTAGACTCAGGGCCCCCGTCGGGACAACGGGGACATTCTCCGTTTCCCTGGAGCCAAGACGCATGATCGACCCTTTGCCGAATTGCCGCTGGATCTGGCTGATAGCGTTCTCGACACTGCTGCTTTTATCTTTGTTGGTGCTTACTGCCATATGATTCTCCACAATAAATGATGATGGCCTCGTGAAATAAGTGATTCAACTTTTCACGAGTTCCTTAATGGTTAAATTCCGTGTCAGAAGGTGAATGCTTTCCAATACCATACAATGCATAATAAATAAAAATCTTACCGCCTGTGAAATTTAAAAGTTATCCGATTGGTAAATGTTGTTAATGCGTGAGTTTCTGCAACAGATATTTTCTTATCAGATCGAGTCCGCTTTGGGCGGTAATTTCCCTGATCTCGTTACGATCCCCCTGGAAATGAAATTTTGTGACCCAATTTTCCTCGGAGGTGGCGATAGCTATATACACTGTGCCAACCGGTTTATCCACACTGCCGCCATCCGGTCCGGCAATGCCGGTTACGGCCAGGCCGATATCCGCGCCGCTTTTGGCTCGAACCCCGACCGCCATTTCTTCAGCAACCTCTCTACTGACCGCACCATGCTGTTCCAGTGCCTCCGGAGAAACGGAAAGATAAATGACCTTGAGGGAATTAGAATAGGAGACGACGCCGCCGAGGAGATAGGCTGAACTGCCGGGCGAATTGGTGATTTTCTGGCAGATCATCCCCCCGGTGCAGGATTCGGCCACAGCTAGTTTGAGGTTGTTTTCCAGCAGCAGTTTGCCGACAACTTTTTCCATGCTTTCCCGGTCACAGCCGTAAATTGAGTCGCCCAGTACCGTATTGATAGCTTTGCAGGAGGATTTGAAAAGATGTTTGGCATCATTGTTTTTTTTATCGCGTACGGTAAGGCTCAGGTGGACTTCGGGGAAAACCGGGTAGTAGCCGATATGCACATCGGGACTGAGATCCAGGGTTTCGATACGGCGATTAACTTCAGTTTCCGGCAGATTAAAAATTCGAAAAATTCGCTGATAGGTGGTCAAACGATGGTTTTCATGCCAGGTAGAGAGTTTTGGCAGTACCTCTTCGATGAGCAGCTGCTGCATCTGGCTGGGAATCCCAGGCAGAAAGAAGATCGGTTTATCGTCATGGATAAGCATATATCCAGCCATCCTCGATCGAGGATTCAGGGCTTCCGCCCCGGATGGAAGCCAGGCCAGTTTTTCCAGTCTGCCCACCGGCGAGGCGGTGATCTCATCCAGATGTGTGCGGATATTGGCCAGTATTTCCAGATTGGGCATGGTCGGCCGATTAAGAGCCTTGGACACCGCCTCATTGGTGAGATCGTCATCGGTGGTGCCGAGACCGCCGGTAACGAGAACGGCATCCACACGACCAAGCGCCTGCTTCAGTGCCTCGCCGATGAGGCTGGGGGTATCGCCAATGGTGTTCATGGCATAAATATCATAGCCGGCTTCATAGAGATTTCTGGCCGCAAAACTACTGGTGGTGTTGAGGATTCTTCCGGATGTGAGTTCGTCGCCTATGGCTATTATTTCAATTTTCATAGTGCTCTGCTCTTTCTCCAATCACACTGTGATCTTTAAGTAACCGGAGCCTGACGGCGGTAACGCTGTTTAACAAATGATCAGGGCCGGCAAAGTGGACGGCAATATAATTATCGGTATAACCTTTCAGCATCCCGTCGCTATCGCGCCTGCCTTCGACCAGAACCGGCCGAATCCGGCCAATCTGACTCTGATAAAAAACATTCCTTTTCTCATCGCTCAGCAGGCGCAGGCGGGCAACTCTTGCATCTTTTATTTTTTTAGGAACATGCTTCATAAAGCCAGCGGCCACGGTCCCGGGACGAATTGAATAGGGGAAGACGTGCAGATAGCTAAAAGAAAGGGACCGAAGAAAATTCTCGGCCGCCGTAAACTGCTCATCGGTCTCGCCGGGAAATCCGGCCAGGATATCAATACCGAGAGCAGCATCCGGCAGGTATTGCCGACAGAGGCGAATAACCCGTTGAAATTGATCGGTGGTGTAGCGACGGTTCATCCTGGTCAGGATCTCATCACTGCCACTTTGCAGAGGAATATGCAGGTGGGGCTGGATATTTTTGCGTTCCTGCATGAGTGACAGCAGGGATTTATCAATTTCAAGAGGTTCCAGTGAGCTGATCCGGTAAGAAGCCTCCGGGGTGGCCGCGGTCAACTGGTCGAGGAGGGAGACAAGATCAATGTTGCCCGTCAGGTCTTTGCCATAGTAACCGAGGTGAATGCCGGTCAGGACGATCTCCTTATGGCCCTCTTCAACAAAAATTCTGGCCTGGTCGATCACTTCACCGACCGGCAGGCTCCGGCTGGGCCCCCTGGTATAGGGAACAATGCAGTAGGTGCAGAAACTTTCGCAGCCATCCTGGATACGCAGATATGCCCTGGCGCGTTCACCAAAACGGCGTACCGGCAGGCGGCATATCTCTTTTGCTGCATCAATGGTCCCCATGACTATCTGTTGACTCTCGGGATCATTTTTTAAGGCACCGGCAACCAGGGTATCCTTTTTGCTGTTGCCGACAAGCTGATATGTCCTGTCCTGGAGTTCTTGTGCCTCTGCCAGCTCTTTGGCGGCAATTTCAGCATAGCATCCGGTGATAATGATTTTTGCCGCAGGATTCTGGCGCAGGGCCTGCCTGATAGTCTGGCGCGATTGCGCTCCGGCTCCGGCTGTGACTGCACAGGTGTTAATGACGATCAGATCCGCCTTCTCGCCTGCCCCAACGACCTTCAGGCCTTGCTCAATAAAGCCGGTCTTAAAGGCGGCGGATTCGAACTGGTTCACCTTGCAACCCAGCGTTGCAATGAATACATTTTTCATATTTATCAACTATCACTCAAGTATAATGCCGGAGCCGAGAAGCTCGGTATCATGATATATTACGGCAAATTGTCCCGGCGTAACCGCCCGTTGTGGTGCATCAAAGATAATATCGCCACACCCTTCGTCATCGACAACCAGCCTGGCTGTTGCCCCTCGGTGGCTGTACCGGATACGGACCTGATAACTGCTGGTCAGATCAGGCTTTCTGTCAGCCAGCCAATGGAGGTTTTGCACCCGTATCCGTTTTTTGAACAACTCCTCGTTGCTACCGACAATGACCCTGTTTCGTGGGGCATCCAGGCCGATAACGTACAGTGGCGCTGTACTGGATATGCCCAGACCTTTTCGCTGACCGATAGTATAATGGAACAGGCCCTGATGATGGCCGAGCACTTTACCCGAGGTGGAGACAATGGCCCCCTCCGTGTCTTTGCTTCTCGCACGGTCTGCCAGGAAAACAGTTATCTGCCTGTTTTCGAGAAAACATACATCCTGACTTTCCTGGCCGTGGAAATTATCAAAGCCATGCTCTTCGACGAAACGATAGGTGTTCTTTTTGGTTGTCTCGCCAAGGGGAAAAATAACCTTGGCCAGTTGCTGCTGGGTGAGACGCGAGAGAAAATAGGATTGATCTTTTTGGGGATCGTCACCGCAGTGCAGATGATACCTGTCTTCACTCTTAATTATTTTGGCATAATGACCGGTCGCCATTCTGTCCATTCCGGCGTGGAGAATGGCTTCCATAAATAAGCCGAATTTAATCTCTTTATTGCAGATGACACAAGGGTTGGGGGTGAGACCTCGATGGTAGCTGCCGGAAAAATAATTCAGCACTCTTTGTTCAAACTCCTGCTGCAGGTCGATAATCTGCAAAGGGATGCCAAGTTTATCGGCAACAGCCTGGACCCGGGTCTTTTGTGCCGCAAAATCCGGTTGCGCGAGCTGCATGAAAAATCCCTTTACCTCGTGGTGTTCACGCAGTAAAAGGGCGCATGCCGTAGAGTCAACACCACCGCTTAAGGCTATGCCTATTTTTCTTTTCGTCACTGGATGGCGTGTAATATTTGATAAGGTATATCCAAAAAGAGTTGAAAAAAGCACTCTCCATACATACCCATGTACTGGAAATAATTAATGGACAAAGTTCAATTATGACGAGTGATACACTGGTAATAATTCGAATCTCGAGATGGCTAAGGAAAAACAAAAAATTATAATACCCGACCAAGATGAAAAATGAAAGTCGCAAAGAAGAAGCTCCTGTCATGCCTGAGTTGCTCGCCCCAGCTGGTAATTTTGAAAAATTGGTAACCGCCGTGCATTACGGAGCTGATGCCGTTTATTTTGGCGGGAAAAAATTCAGTCTTCGGGCCAAAGCCGGTAACTTTGATGAGCAAATGATGCACCAGGGCGTGCAGTTTGCCCATGATCACGGCGTAAAAGTCTATGTCACAGTGAATATTATTGCCCATAATCAGGACCTTGACGACCTTGAAAAGTATCTTTCCGGGTTGAAGGATATGCAGGTCGATGGCATTATCCTCTCCGATCCAGGCATTCTCAGCTATGCCCGAAGAGTTGTGCCGAGTTTGCCCGTGCATCTGTCGACTCAGGCAAATGTCACCAACCATGCATCGGCTTCCTTCTGGCTGTCTCAGGGAGTTTGCCGACTGAACCTGGCCCGGGAGCTGTCGCTTGCAGAAATTCGGGAGATTCGTCGAAAAGTTGCCGGCGAACTGGAAGTTTTCGTTCACGGCGCGCTGTGCATCTCGTATTCCGGCAGGTGCATGCTCTCCAACTATATGACCGACAGAGACGCCAACCAGGGCAGTTGTTCCCATCCCTGTCGATTTAGCTACACCCTGCTGGAAGAAAAACGCCCGGGCGAGTATTTCCCGGTCGAGGAAGATGAAAGAGGGACGTATATTTTTAATTCCAAGGATCTCTGCCTGGTGGAGATGCTGCCGCAGTTGGTGGCGGCTGGAGTTGATTCCTTGAAAATCGAAGGCCGGATGAAATCAATTTTCTATGTCGGTGGCGTCGTCCGGGTCTACCGTGCAGCCCTTGATTATCTGGCCCAGCTGCCAACGGATGCCTGGAATGATCCGGCCGGCATTCGCATGCCCGATCATTTTATGGAGGAGATCCTCAAGACCGGAACCAGAGGAACGACGGAAAATTTCATCAATCAGCGACCAGGGAGCAGTGAGATGATCTATACGTCTTCCAGGGCGGTTCAGAGCTATGAGCCGGTAGCGGTTGTTCGACAACCGGGAGAGCCCCCCCTGGTCGAGATACGCAATCAGCTGACGCCCGGGGAACATATTGAATATATGCAGCAGGGCATGGGCTTGACACCGGTTCGAATTGTCTCGATGCAGGATGAATCGGGTAATCCGGTGATAAAGGCTAATCCAGGCAATCTGATTCTCTTGAAAACCGAACCGCAACTCTCCGAAGCAGTTGCTCATGGCATTTTACGACGGCAGAAGGGATCATCTGAGAGGAAGATCAAATCTATTTGACCGGAGAACGATTATTCTTGACGAGATGGAGGTTGTGCGTTTTCTTCACTTTTTTCCAGAGTTCTTTTATAATTACCATCGCCGGGTCCTCGTACACATCGTATTCCCGTCCCTGGTAGCTCGAACAAGATTGCAGCAGTTCCGTATTGCCGTTATAGAGACCAAACTCCTTTCTTATCGTTTTAGCCAATACCAGATAAACCGATGCATCGAGTTCATATTCCGTTAGATGAGCCATTGTTACTTTATCTCTGAGTGATATATCATCGTAGAGCAGCTCAACAACTTCATTTACTGTGCTGGGGGAGGAAATTGGGTGAAACTCATTTAAAGGTTGAAACATCATAACTTTTCTCCTGCTGTCCGCAACTGTTCGCTTTGCTTTTGGGGGGTAGTCTTTTGGAATCTGTGGCCGGATGGGAATGTAGAGCACTATAGGCCACCAAAATTGACCCAGCGGTCTCAAGCCTGCCGTTTTCCATCATGGTAAAATTATATACCAGTTCAGGTATCTGTCATCTCTCAGGTATCTAAAAAATATTGATACATTTCATAAGACCCTGAATTTCAGAATAACGGGTTAATGGATTGGGAAAAAATAATATGCTCCACATGCAGCGAGCCAGACCAGTAAGGTAATGAAATAGATGCGGAAACTAATGAATGAGAAGATCAGGGATTGAGCAAAGACATTAAGTCGCTGCTCCAAAGTGGCGGTTCCCTGTTTTATGCGGAGCTGGCTGTGGGAGAGGCGACCAATAGATTGATTCTGGTAATATATCGCGGTGCAACTGGCGAGCAGACTGTTGCCGAGAGCGACAAGTAGAAAGGAATACAGCAGAAGCAGCAACCAATTTTCATGGATCATTCTGTAAGCCTCATTTAAGAAATGGGTGTCTTTTCCCCGAAGGCAGGATGGGCAAATATACCAGTATGAACCATCCCGGTATATTGAGGAAACCTTTTAAGATGTTACGAAGTTTTTCACAATTGTTCAACAACCACCTGGCAGAAAACACAGACATCTGCGGAAAATGTGACTGGAATGCCGTGAAAGCGTCGAGGAGCGGGGGTGAGGGAGTCGGCCGGAAGCTGAGGTTGAAACTGTGTATTTTAGAGAATACCCGCTTTTATCCAGTACCCATCTATTTCAAGTTTTTTTCGTAAGAATTCGAGAAAATCGTCATGGGTAAAATCCTCCCGGTAATGTTTGTGAAATTCCTCCAGGATGGTTTTTTGTTGACTGGCGTCATAGAGGTTCCATTCTATTAATAAATCTTCTTTCTGAGCTTTGGTTAAACGTTTTGTTTCTTGCATAAATCCCGTCGCATATGTCGGAGCGTACCCCGAAGAGCTGTTCTGAAAAAGAGCAGTGACTACTGAAAAGGTTCGCGCATTATTTAATCATGGCCATCTTACAGAAATCTTACAATGACATAAAAGCTGGAAAAGTGTTATTTGTAAACAGCAATAAAGCGGTATGGTGGCAGTTGTCGGAAATTACCCCCGGTAAACGGGAAGAAAGCTTGGGTTTTAAAGGAAAAGAGAGGAATACCATGCAAAACGTTTTTGCTGGAAAAAAGATGGTCATTGGCGTAACCGGCTCGATTGCGGCCTTCAAGGTAGCCGGGTGGGTGAGCGATCTGGCTAAAGAAGAGGCTCAGGTCTCGGTGGTGATGACACGCTCTGCAACAGAATTTGTCAGCCCACTGACCTTTGCCGCCCTCTCCGGCAATGATGTCCATACCGACATGTTTTCCGCCGCAAAAGAGAATACGATGGCCTATATCAGCCTCGGCCGGGATGCCGATGTGGTGTTAATTGCGCCGGCAACCGCCAATACCATCGCCAAGCTCGCCGCCGGAATGGCCGATGACCTCCTTACCACGACGGTGCTTGCCACCAGAGCCAGGGTGTTGGTCTGCCCGGCCATGAATAGCCGCATGTATTCCCACTCTGCCACAGAACAGAATATTGCCAGGCTCAGAGAGCTTGGCTACACGGTTGTAGACCCGGATTGCGGCATGATGGCCTGCAAGGAGCATGGCGACGGCCGCCTCCCTGAATGGGACGAAGTGAAGGAGTATGTCGCCCAGGCCCTTACCCCGCAGGATTTGCAGGGACAACGGATAATGATAACTGCCGGACCAACGAGAGAGCCCCTTGATCCTGCCCGTTTTTTAAGCAACCGTTCTTCCGGTAAGATGGGCTATGCCCTGGCGAAAAGCGCGTTTCGACGGGGAGGGGAGGTGACTCTGATCAGTGGACCCAGCAGCCTGCCAGCTCCTGCCGGAGTCACCATGCAGAGAGTGCAGACGGCCCTGGAAATGTATGATGCGGTACTTGAACATGCCGGGCAATGTTCAGTAATAATCAAAGCAGCAGCTGTTGCTGACTACCGGCCGGAAAAAAAATTTGCCCATAAAGTGAAAAAGGACCAGATCGATACCCGGTTGCACCTCGAGCGCAATCCGGACATTCTTTTGGAGCTGGGAAAAAGAAAGAAAGAAGGCCAGATATTGGTCGGATTTGCCGCTGAAAGTCAAAATCTCCGGGAGGAAGGGATGAAAAAACTACAGCGCAAAAACCTGGATTTCATCGCCGTCAATGATATCAGCGGCGATAGTACAGGGTTTGAAGTTGAGAGCAATCAGGTGTTGCTGCTTGGCAGATCGGGTGCGGAATTGCTGCCATACACCAGTAAAATGCACACTGCCGATCTTATCTGGGACAGAATTGTCGCTCAGCTTGCTGCCCTTTGAACAGAGCTATTTTGCCAGACAACAACGTTTGAATTTTTGGCCGGAACCACAGGGGCAGCTGCTGTTTCTGGCAATTTTTTCTTTGGTAACCTGGCACTCTCCCTGGAGATAATACCACAGACCATCTTCCTGCAAAAATTGACTGCGTTCGTGGAGTTTGCAGAGTTGGCCTTGCTCGAGATAGCGGCAGGTGAAATCAACGGTTCCGTCATTGTCGCTTTCCTGACCCTTGCTGCAACTATGGATCTGCAGCCCAAGCCATACCGCCGGATGGTCATCGAAGTTGAGATTTTTGGGACGGGTCCTGATATGCCAGCTCGCTTGAATATGTTGGGCATGGCGCAGAACAAATGCCGTATACCGTGAGCGCATGAGCATTTCTGCGGTTACCGCCATACGGTGGTTGTCAAGTACCGGTTGACAACAGACGGAAAAAGCTGAGCCACTGCCGCAGGGGCAGAGAGAGTCTTTGGTCATAGTTTATATTGCCGCCGAAGATCAGCAAAAATTTGGTGAAGGAACGTATGAATGATAAGAATTTCTAGTTGCAACGACGCCTTGTGCAACACGGGGAGACATACAATAAATGACCTGGCGGATCAATAAAAAAAATGAAGCGCGTCCTGGTTCTTGAACCGTATTTTGGCGGTTCTCATAAACAGTTTCTCGAAGGCCTGCAAAACTATGTGCCGGCGGAGTATGTGTTTTGCACGCTGCCGGCCAGGAGTTGGCAGATGCGCATGCAACTTTCCGCACCCTGGTTTATCGAAAAAATAAAAGACCTGCCGGTGGACAAGCGATGTTTTGACTGTGTCCTCTGTTCTACCTTTGTTGATGTCGCGGTATTTCGCGGTCTGCTCAATAACATAGACGGATGGAATCATCATGCCAGGATTCTTACCTATTTTCATGAAAACCAGTTTGTCTATCCATTCCGCTACAATGCACAGACACAGCATCAATATGCCTCCATTAATTTTCATTCGGCCCTGGCCTCCGATAGCATTGCTTTTAATTCCGAGTATAACCGGCAGACTTTTTTCCATGGGTGTTGCAAAGGACTGGGAGCTGCACCGGAAATGAAGCTCTCCGGCCTCGTCACGGACCTGGCTGCAAAAAGCATTGTTCTTTCTCCCGGTATTGAATTTTCTGCAATCGATACAATCAGGTGGAAAACGACAACAGATATTCCGGTCATAGTCTGGAACCACCGCTGGGAACATGATAAAAATCCGCAGAGCTTTTTCCTCGCATTGGAATGCCTGGTACGGCGTGGCTTTGATTTTCGTTTACTGGTACTTGGCCAATCGTTTGCAGGCGCTCCCAACTGTTTTTATGACGCCGAAATAAAATTTAAAGATAAAATCATTCACTTCGGCTTTGTTCCATCCCGTCAGCGATATGCAGAACTGCTCAGCCAGGGGGATATCGTCGTCTCGACTGCACTGCATGAATTTTATGGTATAGCCATAATCGAGGCAGTCCGGGCCGGTTGCCTGCCGGTATTACCGGACCAGCTGTCATATCCGGAACTCTTTGATCGGAAATTTCTCTATAGTGCGAATTGCCTACAGGAGAAGCTGGAGCAGGCGGTGCATAGTGCTTGCAGGCTCAGCCGGTCGACAGCAAAGGAGATAACCGATCACTTCAGCTGGCAGAGTCTGCAGGGGCGGTATGCCCAATGGCTGCAGGTTTGATCTGCAGCCGGCAGGATGTTATTTTTTCATATTCTTGGCAAAATCGAGCATCCTCTGGATAGGTATTCGGGCCTTGGCGGCAATTTCGGGGGATATGTGGATCTCATTTTTTCCGGTTTCCAGCAGTTCTTCGAGGTTGTGCAATGAATTCATGCCCATCCAGGGACAGTTGGCACAGCTCTGACAGGTTGCACCTTCACCGACTGTGGGTGCTTCAAGAAAGACCTTGTCCGGCGCCAGCTGGCGCATTTTATTGAAAATACCGGCATCGGTTGCAACGATGAACTCTTTATTCGGTAAAGTGGTCACCGCCTTGATGAGAGCCGTGGTCGACCCAACCACATCGGCCTGAAGGACGACTGCCTCCGGTGATTCGGGATGGACCAGGATCGCCGCCTCCGGATGGAGTTTGCGCAGTTTTTCCAGAGCCACGGAACGAAATTCTTCGTGGACGACACAGGAACCGGGCCAGAAAATCATCTCGGCTCCGGTAAGTTTTTGCACGTAAGCCCCCAGATGTTTGTCCGGCGCCCAGAGGATTTTTTCTCCTTGTTCAGCGAGGTGCTTAATAATAGGCAGCGCTATGCCGGAGGTCACCACCCAGTCGGATCTGGCTTTTACCTGGGCACTGGTATTGGCATAGACGACGACGGTGTGTTGGGGATGGCGATCGCAGAATGCATTAAACATCTCATACGGGCAACCTTCATCAAGAGAACAGGTGGCACAGAGATCAGGCATAAGGACTCTTTTTTCGATGTTGAGGATCTTTGACGTCTCGCCCATGAACCGAACCCCGGCCACAACCAGGGTCTGGGCCGGGTGTTCCGTGCCGAAACGGGCCATTTCCAGACTGTCCGCAACACAGCCTCCGGTTTCCTCAGCCAGATCCTGCAGCGCCCCGTCGGTATAATAGTGGGCGACAAGAACCGCATTCTGCTCTTTAAGAAGTCTTTTAATCCTCTCCTTTAAATGTGCAGTCTCCACTTTGGACAGGGATGGCCACTGAGGATGCGGAGGCACTATTACGCCGGGAATTTCAGGAAGGGAAACGATATGTTTTGGTTCAGTCGTCATGGTATTATGTGGGTTGATAAAAGTATTTAATGCACCGCGGGCCAATCAGCCTATCAAAATGGTTATGGTAAAAGAATATAAGACGAACTCGTAAAAACTCAAAGAGAACTTCTGTCGCGGGCTATCTCTATTGCCAGATTGATGAAGTCTATGCAGGTGAGCGTTTCCGGTCGGGAGTTGGGCTGGAGGTTGGCCCTTTCGATTGCCCGGCAGGTACGTTCTTTATTGGCGACTTTATCTTGTTTTATCGAATCACCAAATAAGCCCGCCCCGGTCAGGGTATTGAGAATGGTTTTTCGCCGTTGATTAAATGTCGTCCTGACCAGCTGGCGCAAAAGGGCGAAATCATAGTGCCCGGCGTCCGATGGCCGTTTGACGCCCTGTCTGAAATCGAGGGTGACGACCACTGAATCGACTTTTGGTCGTGGGTGAAATTCGCCGGGCTTCAGGGTCATCAGCTTATGGACGGTGGCACAACTGGCAAGGAGCACAGTCGGGACCCCGTATTCCTTGGTATTGGGAGCTGCCATTAATCGGTCGGCAACTTCTTTTTGCAGCATGATTGTGGCAGTGCTGATGAGCGAGGCATTGTCGATAAGCTTGAAAATAAAGGGGTTGGATATTGAATAGGGAAGATTCGCCAATATTTTCAAACTACCGCCGCATTGTCGGGCAACTTCCTGAAAATCAGCGCTGAGTATATCCTGATGCACCAGGGTTACGTTGTCCGGGAGATCCTTTTGTTCCTGGTGATAGCGGATAATACCGCTGTCTATTTCGTAGCCGAATACATGTTTTGCCGTCGCCGCAAGGGGCGAAGTCAAGGCGCCAAGCCCAACTCCGACCTCGAGAATAGTATCGTTGCTGCATACTTTCCCGGCACGAACGATGGCTTCAGCGGTCATTTTATGGACGAGAAAATTCTGTCCGAACCGTTTCTTGGGTGCCAGTTGATTGTTTTGCAGCGCTTCTCGCGTCTGGTGTCCATATTTCGTCATAATTTTTTATTTTCAGAGCCCTTTTTCAGAGCCAATTAGTTGAGCACATGCTTTTTCATTCTTTTTTTCTTGATGTGCATAAAAAATATCAGGGCTGGATAGTAACTGGCTATGGCAACAGGCAACGCGACACACAAACCGCCAACCCCCATCACGACCAGCGCTTCGTATCCCGATCGAAACAGGATGGGTAATGCACTTTCTATGCCGCCTCCGGCCACTGCAAGCTCGAGAGCACTCTGAAAATTTTTCAGATTCAAATCATAGGCAGTAAGATGGTTGCCAACCAGTGCCGACAGATAATAGATCGGTAGATAGGTTAATGGATTGCAGACTATCCAGCTGACAATAATGCCGGCAAGGGCGGATGTTCTTGTGATAATACTGAAAAAGATGATCAGTGCGGTATGAAATGGAATTGTCGGCGTAAGGCCGACAAACACGCCGATCGCAGTGCCTCCGGCCAGCGCCTGCGGGCTTCCCTGCAATCGTTTAAATTTGATGAAATAATATTTAATATAACGCAGAATGTTTATGGGATGCATTGTCAACCAAGTGCAGAGCGGGAATAGACATCTTCATCAAGGGAAACAGGGCCCGATTGGTTGTATGAATGATATCCGGCGAGTGCAATCATCGCTGCGTTATCGGTACAGAAAATCGGCTCCGGGGCGTAAAACAGGAGACCTTCGCTGGCACATCGAGCGGTGAAAAAATCGCGAATTCTGGTGTTTGATGATACGCCGCCTCCGACAACAATTGTGTTGATATGGTTTTGCCGGGCGGCAGAAATTGTTTTTTCAACAAGTACCTCGGCAACAGCCTCCTGGAAGGAGGCGCAGATGTCCCCGATGTTTGGCTGAATGCCTTGTTGCCGGCAGCTGTTAACATGATTGAGGACCGCCGTTTTTACGCCGCTGAAACTGAAGTCCAGAGAGTTTTCATCGAGCCAGGCTCTTGGAAAGTGAACCGCCTGCGGGTCGCCACCTGCAGCCATCCCGGCCACCTGGGGTCCGCCGGGGTAGGGAAGACCAAGGAGTTTTGCAACCTTGTCGAAGGCTTCTCCGGCCGCGTCATCTCGAGTCCTTCCCAGCAGTTGAAAATCGTTATAACTTGTGGCAAGGTAAATTGCAGATGTGCCGCCGGAGACAATAAGAGCAATATAGGGGAACGATGGTTTTTCCTGGCCGAGAAAAACTGACAGGATGTGGCCGGCCATATGATCCACTCCGACAAGCGGAATATTGCTAACGTAAGAAAGTGCCTTAGAGTATGAATATCCAACGAGCAGCGAGCCGATCAGCCCTGGTCCGCGGGTTGCGGCAATGAGCTGTATCTCGGTGAGATGTTTGCCGGCTCCTGAAAGCGCGGCTTCAACCACGGGATGGATGGCCTGCAGGTGCTTTCTGGATGCCAGTTCCGGAACTACCCCGCCAAATTTAGTGTGGATCTGGTCCTGGCTGGTGAGCACGTTGGAGAGAATGACATCATCGTCAAGAACCGCAGCGGCAGTGTCATCACAGGAACTCTCTATACCTAAAATAAGCATGCGGGGGCTTCTTTTGTGGTTAAACGTAATTTTTGATTGTGTTACTACTGTTATTCAGAGTAAGAAACGGTCAGTTAAGCGGAAGTGATTGACGGACAATGGCTTCTCTAATGTGATAATAAACAGCAGACTGTATATCGTGAACGAAAAAATACCAGCAATTTCTCCTCTTGTCGACCAGTTTTCCCGGACCATATCCTATCTGAGACTCTCTCTGACTGATCGCTGCAATCTCCGTTGCTCATACTGTATGCCCGGGATCCCCGGGGAGACCGAAACCACAACCGGTAATGTAAAGACCGGTATATTTCTTGCCCATGGCGACCTGCTCAGTTACGAGGAATTGCTGCGCGTCGTGCGGCTGGCGGTTTCTATGGGGATGAATAAATTGCGTCTGACCGGCGGAGAACCCTTGGTCAGGAAGGGTATCCTGACTTTTATTCATCAGCTTTCCCTGCTGGATGGTCTGGAACAGGTGCGGTTAACTACGAACGGGGTGCTGCTGGCTGACTATGCCGAAAGGCTTTATGCCGGTGGAATTCGCCATATTAATGTCTCGCTCGATACCATGCAGCCGGAAAAATTTAAAAAAATAACCGGATACGATTATTTTGCCAAAGTATGGCAGGGGCTCCAGGTGGCTAAAGAAATCGGTTTTCGGATAAAACTTAATGTTGTTGCCATGAAAGGTGTCAATGACGATGAATTTCAGGATTTCGGCAGATTGGCTCTAAATGAGCCGTTTCAGGTGAGGTTTATCGAGTTTATGCCCGTTGGTTCGCAGAACAGCTGGCAGAAAAATCAGTTTATCAGAGCGGACGAGATTAAATCGCATATCGCCGAACTGGGAGTGTTGACCCCTTTTCATAAAGAGCATGGCGAAGGGCCGGCTCGAATGTTTGATCTGCATTCTGTCGATAAAAGAAAGGGGGCGGTCGGTTTCATCAGTCCCATAAGCCACCATTTCTGTGACCAGTGCAACAGGCTCAGGCTCACCTCGGAAGGAAAGCTTCGTGCATGCCTGCTCAATGACAGTGAGACCGATCTCAAATCATTGCTGCGCGGGGGGGCTTCCGACCAGGATATCATTGACAGTATCCGGCAAACTATCCTCAATAAACCGCAAGGTCACACCTTACAGGACGACCTTACGGTAACAGAGCACCGGTCATGCGGTGGGCGGATGTCACGAATCGGTGGTTGATGGATCCCCCTGCGGATAGGAACCCAGCCATTCGAAGTACGAACACATTGCTTTAAGCATATCGCAGCCCCGCCGTATCTTGTCATCCTCGATATGGCCAAGCATATCCAGAAAAAACAGATATTTCCACTGCTTGCCTTTGATGGGTCGGGATTCTATCTTGGCCAGATTGATATCTTCTTCGGAGAGGGCGGAAAGGACGTCATTGAGCGCTCCCGGTCTATCCATCAGTCCAATCAGCAGCGACGTTCTATCCTGTCCGCTTCGCGAAGGTGACTTTTTGCCGATCACGAGAAATCTGGTTGTATTGCCTCGATAGTCCTCAATACCCTGGACGACAACCTGAAGTTCGTAAGTTTTTATCGCCAGAGACGAAGCGATTGCCCCGATGTTGGGGTTGTTGGCCGCCATCTGCGCGGCGGCCCCGGTGGAAAAAACCGGCAGGGTGGGTGTTGCCGGCAGATGTTTGCGCAGCCACTCGCGGCAC
>AMWB02090276.1_pt2 | contig 17717 bp, 13 predicted proteins | sample 200311 | NCBI WGS metagenome assembly AMWB02 (sample SAMN02737377, study PRJNA173069) | bioreactor metagenome | biome: anode biofilm in microbial fuel cells | place: USA: California | collected 2010-12-16 | reverse complement strand
AAGCCGCGGGGAACAGCCGCGGTTGTGGCGATGGCCGCAGCCGCAATTCGTAAGATCGATCCAGCAGGTGTGATTGCCGTGCTCACTGCGGATCATTTAATCGAAAATACTACGGGTTTCCAGCAGAAATTGTCCGCAGCTTGCGAAGTGGCGAACAGGGGATTGATCGCCACCATGGGGATCAAGCCAACTTTTCCATCTACCGGCTATGGTTACATTGAAAGCGGCAGTGAAATCGGTTTGTTTTCCGGAATCAAGGCATTTCAGGTCAAACAATTTATTGAAAAACCACAGGAATCCTTGGCCCGGGAATTGTGGAAACAGGAAAACTATTCCTGGAATTCCGGGATGTTCATTTGCCGGGTCGATGCGATTCTCGCGGAATACCGGAAATATATGCCAGAATTATTCGCCACCATTACGGTCCTGCTCCCACAGCTGGGAGAAGACCATTCAGATCTGAATTTCCAAAACACCTGGAACTCCATTAAACCCCAGACGATCGATTATGGCATTATGGAAAAAACAGACCTGGCAGCCGTGCTTCCAGCAAGTGACCTTGGCTGGTTCGATGTCGGCAGTTGGGATTCTTTTTTTGACATTGCCGATGCTGACGAGAGTGGTAATATTGTCATCCAGGCCAGGCATGTTGGTATTGACACACAGAATTCGCTGGTGGTTTCGACCATGCCTGACTGTTTGATCGTTACCCTGGGGATGAAAGATGTAATCATTGTTCAAACCGAGGATGCTGTGCTTATTTGCCCGCGTGGGGAAAGCCAACGGGTGAAAGAACTGGTTAATTATCTGAAAGAAAAGTCATACACTCTTTTCTTGTAGGAGAGCTATTGTGGAAGCCTATTGCGTAAAATGCAAAGAAAAACGAGAGATTGCCGATGCCAAAGCTGAATTCAATGCATTGGGTTCACCGGTGACACGAGGAAAATGCCCAGTATGTGGCACCACGATGTATCGCATCGGAAATACCCCTGCTCACGCTGACATGGAACGCCCCGTACGTCGGAACACCCGTCCACGCAGTGGAAAGTTGGTCATCGTCGAATCTCCGGCCAAAGCAAAAACAGTCGGCAGGTTCCTTGGAAAGGGATACACCGTGCGTGCTTCTGTGGGTCATGTTCGCGATCTGTTGCGGTCTGAGCTTTCTGTGGATGTGGAAAATGATTTTCTGCCCAAGTATCGCGTTCCGAACGAAAAACGTCCGGTTGTGAAGGAACTGAAAGCCCTGGCAAAAGAAGCCGAAGAGATCTATCTTGCAACTGACCCTGATCGCGAGGGTGAAGCGATTGCCTGGCACCTGTTGGAAGCCGCAGATATTGATCCTGAATTATCAAAACGCGTGGTCTTTCATGAGATCACTGATCATGCAATAAATGAGGCTTTCGCCAATCCGCGAGAGATCAATATGGATCTGGTGGATGCGCAACAGGCTCGCCGGGTGTTGGATCGTTTGGTAGGGTATTCCATCAGTCCTGTGTTATGGGAGAAGGTGCGCAACCGTCTGTCAGCCGGGCGTGTACAGTCTGTAGCATTAAGGTTGATTGTTGAGCGTGAGAGGGAAATTGAGGCATTCAATCCGGTTGAGTATTGGTCCATACACGCCGAACTCACCCCACAAAGCAAGAAAAACAGGTACATGACCAAGCTGGTAAAGATCGACGACGCGGAGCCCGATCTTGCTCAAAAGGATGTGGTTGATGGCTATCTGGGGGATATTGAAGCATCTCAATTTGTAATTTCCAAGATCAAACGCAGCGAACGCCGTCGCAAACCCTCTGCTCCCTTCATCACCAGCACGCTGCAACAGGAAGCATCGCGGCGGTTGGGTTTTACTGCCCGACGGACCATGATGATCGCCCAGCAACTTTACGAAGGGTTGGAGGTGGGCGAGGGTGGCGCAAATGGTTTGATCACCTACATGCGTACTGATTCTACGAATGTTGCAGATGTTGCGCAAAACGAAGCGAGAACTTTTATCAAGCAAAACTACGGTGGGGATTTCCTGCCGGGTACACCGCCTCAATACAAAACACGCGCTGTTTCAGCCCAGGAGGCGCATGAAGCCATCCGACCAACCTCGGTGATGAGGCAACCGGAAAAGATCAAGGAATTCCTTTCTCCTGAACAATTCAAGCTTTACCAGTTGATCTGGAAGCGTTTTGTGGCGTCCCAGATGGAATCGGCGGTGTACGATACTTTGTCAGTTGATGTCACCGCGATAGGCAAGCTGCATCATTATCTTTTCAGGGCATCAGGATCTACGATCAAGTTTCCCGGTTTTCTTATTCTGTACGAGGATGCAGCGGACGAAGACTTGAAATCTGACGAACCTGAGAACGTCCGTATCCCTGCCGGTTTGGAAGAAGGACAACCTCAAAAACTGGAACGGTTATTACCAGAGCAGCATTTCACCCAGCCCCCACCACGATTTACCGAAGCAAGCCTGGTGCAGGTGCTCGAAGAGTATGGCATTGGCCGACCTTCCACTTACGCACCCATCCTATCCACAATTCAACAACGCGGGTACGTAATACGCGAGGCAAAGCGCCTTTCCCCCACCGATATTGGCATTCTGGTCAATGACCTTGTTGTAGATCACTTTCCGGATATCGTTGACTTGAAATTCACCGCCAAAATGGAAAGCGAACTCGATCAGGTGGCGGATGGTAAAGAAGATTGGAAGAATGTGATCAGAGAGTTTTACACTTCATTTGAACCTGAAGTGAAACGCGCGCAAGCTGAAATGCCGGTGGCAAAAACCGAACCGGAAAAGGTGGGCCGGGCTTGCCCGGCCTGCGGGCATGACCTTGTGATCCGCTGGGGGCGTTACGGTAAATTCATCAGCTGTTCCAATTTTCCAACTTGCCGACACACGGAAGCCTTGTTGGAAAAGATCGGGGTAACCTGCCCGAAAGATGGCGGTGAACTGGTTCAGCGCAAAACGCGTAAAGGACGCATCTTCTTCGCATGCTCCAACTATCCTGGATGCGACTTTACAAGTTGGAAGCGTCCGGTTGCTGTGCCTTGTCCGAAATGTGGGGGTTTGCTGGTGATCACCAACAAACGCGAGGTCCAATGCACCCAGTGCAGCGAAACTTTCCTGATCGAAGCACTTGGCATACCACTACCCGATTAGGCATAAATATTGCAACAAGTTCCTTGATGTAATCGTACACACGATCATCTACCATCGATTGTGTAGGAGTCAAAATGGATAAGATCAAGGAACTTTATTACAAGTTGGTGCAAAAACCCCTGTACACGTTCATTGCCGGGCTGGTCGTTGGATTGATAATAGGCTTGCCTGTGCTTGGATGGGGATTGTTCCCTGTTAAGTGGACAGATGCTGATCCGAGTTACCTGCGGGCTGATCTCAAAAAACAGTATGTATGCATGGTTGTTGATTCTTATGCCGTGAATCGAAATGCCACTCTGGCTGCTGAGAGATTGACGGCGTTGGGAATTGAAGATATCAATAACACAAAAGGTATCTTCAAGGATCTGCAGGAAGGCGGTTGCAGTTACGCTTCCAGTGACCCTGTAATTCAGGAAATGAAGAAAACCTTCAAATCCATGGTTCCAGCTTCTGAAACGGTGGCTTCAGTTGAAAAAGTAGAAGAGGCAACACAAATCCCGATACCTCAGGAAACTCCGCAAAAAGAGAAAACCGGGATCGGCAAGGTATTGCTATTCCTTTTATTGGCACTCCTCCTGCTAATTGGCGGAGCATTGGTATACATCTTCTTCATACGCAACCGTCGCAATCTCGATTCTGTGCCCCCGGCTGTGGACGAGGAAGGGGAGTACATAGAAGAGGAAGAGGAAGGTATTTATTACGAGCCGGATAGAACCGATGAACTACTCGATGAAGAAGAAACCCCTGTGTATCAGGAAGAATTTGTACCGCCAACAACTTCGGTTGAACCAGCCCATCTGACGCCTATCTCTCCCGCCTTTGTGACTCCAATTACTCCTGTTCCGGTTGTACCCGTAATGTCAGCGCCGACCTTTGCAGGGGAACCGGTCGCTCATTTTATGACCAACTACGTGATCGGCGACGATCTTTACGATGATAGTTTCAGTATTGACGCTCCTAATGGCGCATTTCTGGGTGAATGTGGTGTGGGCATCTCTGATACGATCGGAGTGGGTGATCCGAAAAAGGTTACTGCGTTCGAGGTTTGGTTGTTCGATAAAAATGACATTCAAACCGTGACCAAGGTGTTGATGAGTTCACACGCGATGAATGACTCCGCCATCAAGCAACGCCTCGCTTCAAAAGGTGAACCCGTTCTTCTCGAACCAGGTCAACAACTCTTGCTTGAGACAGCAACGCTGCAACTTGAAGCTAAAGTTGTCGAGATGGTTTATGGACAGGGTGCGTTGCCTACCGGAAGTTTCATCGAACGTCTGACACTGGAACTTTCAGTGTGGCCGAAGTAAGAAAAAAATAATCCGGGATTTTTCCCGGATAATTTTTATTTTACGCTCAATATTTTTAGGTGAATCTCTCCATCCGGCGTAATGGCGGTCACGGTGTCTCCAACCCCATGTCCTATAAGCACCAGACCGATCGGTGAATTATAGGAGATCTTACCATTACGGGGATCAGCTTCCTGTGGTCCGACCAGGTGAAAGGTCTCGGGGTGTTCCTTGCCCTCCTGGATAGTAACGGTTGAACCGATCTCGACCAGGTGGGTATTGGTCCGGTTGTCATCGATGATGACCACATCCCGCAAGACTCTGGTTAATTCCTGAATCCGCCCTTCAACAAAAGCCTGCTCCTCTTTGGCTGCAGAGTAATCTGCGTTTTCTGAGAGGTCACCCATCTGGATGGCTGAGCGCAGCCTTTTTGCCAACTCATCCCGGACAGGTCCCTGCAGATGCATTAATTCAGCGCGAAGTTTTTCAGCTCCGTCTTTGGTTAAGTAGGAAGGTTCGTTCATGTTTTCTCCATTCGACAATGTTAAGTGTGTTACGGTAGTAGCATGGGATCAAACAGTTTCTGATATTCATCCACAGCAAAGCGGTCGGTCATCCCCGCGAGGTAATCACAAATCGTCTGTTCCTTTCCTTTCATTTCAATCTGCTCCTGAAAATGCATTGGCAGCATCAGAGGTTCATTCAGGTAAGCGTTAAATAATTCTGAAAGTACCCTTTCGGCTTTTTTCTGCATGCGCACAACACGGTAGTTCCGGTACATGTTGTGAAAAAGGAAATCCTTTAATTCCCGATTGTGTTGGCGCATCGCGTCATCAAAACCAACTACATTGTAGGGTTGGGATTGCAGCTCAACAAGTGACTTTACGCCACTATTTTCAAGACGTACGCAAGAATCTTTGATCATGCTGTCTACTTCCAGACCGATCAATTCACGGATGATCCCATGCCGGGTCAGATCATCCAATTGGCAGGAACTTATCTCCAGGTTATCGGCCACCATATTCCAGAGATCGATCTCGCCAAGCATATCTGTGGTAATCATTCCAGAACGCAGGCCGTCATCCAGATCATGTGAGGTATAAGCCAGTTCATCAGCAACATTTGTGATCTGTGCTTCCAGGTGTCCGCGCATGTGACTGTCGAAGTCCAGAGCATCCGTCTTGTCATATTCCGTCTCGTGTTTGACAATACCCTCCAACACCTCCCAGGAGAGGTTCAACCCCGGGAATTGCGGGTAACGTTGTTCAATTTCTGTGACAATGCGGTAGGACTGGTGATTATGGTTGAATCCACCATAGTCCGCCATCAGTTGATTAAGGATATGTTCTCCTGAATGTCCGAATGGTGGATGACCCAGGTCATGCGCCATGCAAATCGATTCGACCAGGTCTTCGTTGGCTCCCATTGCCCTGGCAATTGTGCGACCTATTTGGGTCACTTCCAAGGTATGGGTCAGGCGGGTGCGGTAGTAATCACCCTCATAGTTGATAAATACTTGTGTCTTATACTCCAGCCGACGAAATGCAGTCGTGTGCAGGATGCGGTCCCGGTCGCGTTGAAAACAGGTGCGGTACTCCGGTTCTTTCTCAGGGTATTTTCGGCCTTTTGATTGGCTGGCGTGCACCGCGTAAGGTGCGAGCGAACCGTTTTCCATTTTCTCGAGTTGTTGTCTAGTAAATTTCATTGTTTTTTCCTTTCAGTCAAAGCTGATCATTGTGCCCGCGCATTCTCCTGCGAGCGCATTCAGGATGCTCTGATCTTCCAAGCCGGAGAAGATACATACTTCGCGGCAATGCCCTGCTTGAACCAGTTCGAGCATGCTCATCACTTTGCTGCGCATGCCACCGGTAACGTCCGGACTTTCTGAAGCAGCCAGATGAGCTGAGAATTGCTGCGTGTTTTCGGGAGTGATTCTCTCGAGTAACTCTGTCCGCCGGGGAAAGTCCTTCCAGATCCCTTTTTCAATCCCGGCCAGCAGAATACGGGTGGGATGTAATAATCCGGCAAGGTACTCAAATTGCTCTTCGGTTGACAGGATAGTCCCACCGATCGCTTCATCAAAGACCACATCACCATAAATGACTGGTATCAGTCCATGTTCAAGGGATGCCCGGATCTGCGAGATGTTCCAGGTGATGATCTTGTGGGAGCGGGTTAAGACTTGTGCACAAGGAGGAAAGGCAATCACTGGTAAACCTGCCTCGATCAGGCTTTCCATCACGATCTGGTTCAGGGCTTTGGCTTCCCGCCACACCTCGGCGAAACCAAGCCAATCAACATCGGTTTTCACTCCATCCCGGGTGCAGTATTTATGCGCAACAATGTGGCCGAACGAACCGGAACCGTGCCCGATCAATATCTGTCGATTTGGGTCAATCTGCATTGCCTTTTTGATCTCTTCTGCGATTCTACCGATCACTTTCGTCCTGGCTGTATGCGCGACAGTCTTTTCTGTGATCAACGAGCCGCCCAATTTGAGAAGGATCAGTTCATCCATGGATGCCATCGTTTCTGCTGGAAATTGCGGTAACAATGATATTTCTGGCGCCACTGCCGAAGAGCGCAGCGCTTACCCGGTCAACTGAGCCGGGAAGTACGACAGCGATGATGTTACCACCGCCACCTCCACCTGATAATTTCGCTCCACTCGCTCCTGCCTCAAGTGCAGCATTGACCATCTGATCAAGTACTGGAGTAGAAACACCGATTTCACGCAGTAATTGGTGATTTTCTGTAAGCAAAACGCCATTGTTTTCAAGGTTTCCATTACACAGTGCTTCATAAACTTGCGTGGTCACAGAAGCGATCCGCTCAAACATGCGATCGTACTTTGCTTTGTCCTCTTGCCACCGTTCTCTAACCCCTTCCACCATCTCTGCGGTGGAGCTGGCTGTGCCTGAGTCTGCAATCACTAGGTTGAATCCATTAAGTATGTTCAGAAATTCGATCGGGTTGCCTTTCTGGAACAAAATGGGTGCCCCGTATGTGATTACCGTATTATCAATCCCGGAGGGTGTTACATGATGGATCTTTTCGACCTCGTACGTGATGCGGTTGATGGAATCATCCGGAAGGGGTTGCCCCAGGAAGTTGGACATTGCCCTGGCAAGAGAGACTGTCACTGATGCACTGGATCCCAAACCGGCACCTAAGGGAACAGTGGTTGTAATGCGGATCTCGCATGCAGGCAAAGCATTGATATGAAGTTCCTGTTCCACCAATGCGATGGTCTTCCGCAGCGGATGTTCTTCGGTTAGTTCATTCATAGAAGTATTCAGGTTGATGCATGGGGCGATTATTTGCACCTTGCCTGGAATTGCAGCTGGCTTGGCAAGGATCGTGGTTTTTGTTCGCACCTGTGTCACAGGCAGAGCAATCGCGGGTTTTCCGTAGACTACTGCATGTTCACCACAAAGGATGATCTTTCCGGGGGCTGTTGCGTAGATGGCTGGCATTGGATTAATAAAGATAGAAGATGGCCATTACCGTTATTGCCCAAAGGAGCACTGTAACCTGGATGGGCCGATCATTAAGCAGTATCTCTTCTGGTTCTCCGCCTTCGTTGCGCATTTGGATCAGGTACAGATAACGCAGGATGCCGTAGAGCACGAATGGGATTGTGAGCATCATGGCATTATTGTCAGGCAGGTTTGCACCGGAAAAAGTGTAAAGCGAATAGGCAATAATCGTTGATGCAGAAACAACAGTGATGTACTGATCAACAAGCGCAATCGAATATCCGGAGAGAACCTTGCGGTGTGATTGTGGACTATCGTTGACCAGAACGGACAACTCAGCGCGCCGTTTGCCAAAGCCAAGATACAACGCCAGTAGTGTCGTGACCACGTATAGCCAGGGTGAAAAAAGTTGCACTTCGATGACAGAAACTCCAGCGGCAACGCGCAGAACAAAACACGCAGCAATTACCAGCACATCGATAATTGCCAGATGCTTGAGCCACTTTGTGTAGAGCAGGTTCAATAAAAAGTAAGCGGCGCAAATGACAAAGAATCCTTTAGACAGGAAGAATGCACCAATCAGGCTGATTAGCAGCAGCACAAACGCGGTGACCAGTGCTGTACTAATGGGGAGTTTTCCTGAGGCAATCGGACGATTCTTTTTTACCGGATGGTTGCGGTCTGATTCACGATCAAGCACGTCATTGATGATGTAAACACTGCTGGCCAACAAGCAGAACAATAAAAACGCCTCCAGTGTGTCCAGAAATGCATCCTTGTTCAGAAGCTTCCGATCGAACACCAGGGCGGCAAAAATGAAGACATTCTTTGTCCACTGGCGGGGTCGCATCGCTTTGAGAATGAACTTCAACATGCATTTAATATATCACAAGACCGAACTTCGATTGTAAAATTGGGGAATGGAGAAGATCCGGCTTGATGTATTGATCGAACAAAGAGGCCTTGCGCATAGTCGTTCACTGGCGCAGCGGCTTGTAATGGCTGGATCTGTACGCGTGAACGGACAGGTGATGCTGAAGCCCTCCACACAGGTGAATCCAGCGGACAAAATCGATATTGCAGAACATGCGCGATTTGTTTCAAGAGGTGGTGAGAAGCTATTAGCAGCGATCGAGGAATTCGGGTATATCGATCTGACCGGTAAAATCTGTGTAGATGTGGGGGCAAGCACAGGTGGCTTTACCGATTGTTTGTTGCAGCACAAGGCAGCCCGGGTTTATGCGATAGACGTAGGTTACGGTGTTTTGGACTGGAAGATCCGCAATGACCCACGTGTTGTGGTGATGGAAAAGACCAACGCGCGTTATGTCACCGGTTACGACGATCTGATAGACCTGGTGGTGGTTGATGCCTCTTTCATCTCCTTGCGAACATTACTACCGGTAATCAAAACATGGTTTATCAATGAAAGTGGATTGGTGATTGCGCTGATCAAACCACAGTTTGAAGCAGGGCGGGCGGAAACTGCGCGCGGCAGCGGGGTGATCAGGGATCCTCTTGTCCATATAGCGGTACTCGAAAGTATCCTTACTTTTGCCCAATCAACAGGTTTCCAGGTGAAGGGATTGATCCGCTCTCCTCTAACCGGACCTAAAGGCAACATTGAGTTCCTGGTTCACCTCGCTCTTCCAAAGACCGATGACCGGGAAATAACCGCGCTGGTACAGGGATTAAATCTTGAGCCGGTAGAAGATCAGGGTACCCTGCCAGGTTCGTAACTTCAAATTGAAATAAGGTATACTTTAGCCGATATGTCTGCAGAACTGATCCGTAACTTCTGTATCATTGCCCATGTGGATCATGGTAAATCCACTTTGGCTGACCGTATGCTTCAACTCACCGGGACTGTATCGGACCGGGAAATGGTGGCGCAGGTGTTGGATACCATGGACCTGGAGCGTGAGAAGGGCGTTACGATCAAGGCTTCCGCGGTAAGGATGAATTACGCCTACCACGGTCAGGTATACGAGTTGAACCTCATTGATACCCCGGGGCATGTTGATTTTAATTATGAAGTCAGCCGCGCTCTTGAAGCCTGTGAAGGCGCACTGCTTGTGGTGGACGCCACGCAAGGGGTTGAAGCCCAAACATTGGCCAACCTTTACCTGGCGATCGGATCAAACCTCACCATACTACCAGTCATTAACAAGATTGACCTGGCATCCGCAAGGCCGGATGAAGTAGCCGAAGAGATCGAAGCCTTGTTGGGCGTCCCGGCTGAGTCGATCCTTAAGGTTTCAGCCAAGGATGGTATTAATGTCGATCAGGTCCTTGAAGCCATCGTAATCCAGATCTCTCCACCAAAGGGCGATGATCATAAACCACTGCAGGCGCTGATTTTCGACAGTCATTACGATTCCTACAAAGGTGTTGTGGCTTATGTGCGCGTGATGGAAGGCTGCATTGAACCGGATGCAACCCTGCGCCTGATGGCCACCCGTTCGGATATCAAACCGGTTGAGATAGGTGTCTTTTCTCCAGGCATGATCCCGGTACAAGTGTTAAATGCCGGGGATGTCGGCTATGTGGCAACCGGCCTCAAAACGGTAAAAGAGTGCCGCGTAGGCGATACCTTTACGCTCGCTGCCCAACCGGCTGAAAAACCTTTGCCGGGTTACCGTCATCCCAAGCCAATGGTGTTTGCTGGTATCTACCCGGTTGAGGGCGAAGATTACGAAGAGTTGAAAGAAGCCCTCGATCGTCTACAATTAAATGATGCCTCCTTGACCTTCGAACCCGAAACTTCCCAAGCACTCAATTTCGGTTTCCGTTGCGGCTTCCTGGGATTGTTCCATATGGAGATCATCCAGGAGCGCATCGAACGGGAATATGACCTGGATATTGTGGTTACTGCACCATCAGTGGAATATGAAGTGGTGCTCCTGAATGGTGAGATCGAACGGATCTCATCACCAGCCAGGCTGCCGGATGAAAGTACGATCGCTGAGGTTCGCGAACCATGGATGCGTCTTGAGGTTATCTCGCCGACCGAGTTTTATGGCACCATTATGGATCTTGCCATAAAGCGCCACGGTACCTATATTTCTCAGGATTATCCCGCGCCGAACCGTGTGCAGCTGAATTATGATATTCCACTTTCGGAATTGATCGTGGATTTCTTTGATGATCTTAAATCGCGCACCCGCGGTTACGCATCAATGGATTACCATTTTCTTGAATACCGTCCCGGTAACCTGGTGAAACTGGAGATCCTGGTGGACAATGAACCTGTAGATGCATTGGCAGCGATCGTTCACAAGGAAGATGCCTACCACAAAGGCCAGGCGCTCATCACCAAGTTGAAAGCACTCATTCCGCGTCAGATGTTTGATGTGGCGATACAGGCTTCGGCTAGCGGGAGGATCATCTCAAGGGCAACAGTAAAAGCCTTGCGTAAGGATGTTCTGGCGAAGTGTTACGGTGGTGACATCACCCGTAAGAAAAAACTGCTTGAGAAGCAGAAAAAAGGCAAGCGCCGCATGAAAATGATCGGTGATGTGGAGATCCCCCAGGAAGCGTTTATGGCCGTGTTGAAGTTGGAGGATGATTGAGCGAACCCTCTCAACGCAAACGTGGAAAAGTGCTTCGCTGGTTACCCGGAGTAGTCATCAGCGCCATTGCCATTTATGCGGTCGTTCGTTTTACCCACGGTCAGGATTTCGGCACGGCGCTCCGAGCAGTTAAACCCTGGTTTATAGTCTTTCAGGTTGTGCTATCCATCCTGACCCTGCTCACCCGTGCGCAGGCGTGGCGGACGATTTTAGGCAGGCGTGTGAACCTGAAAATCTGTTTTTTTGGCATTAGCGAGGGGTATTTCCTCAACAATCTGTTTCCCTTGCGGGCTGGTGAGATCGGTAGAGCATTGTTCGTTGGCAGGTCATCCGGATTGGGTACTTTGCACATCCTGTCTACCATCCTGATCGAGCGGGCTTTCGACATTTTTTTTGCCGCCAGCATCCTGTTACTTACCCTTTCAAAAGTGGTGGAGGCTGAGTGGATCAAGCCGGTTGCATTTACCGCTTTCTTTTTGGTGATTGCGGGCCTGGTTTTCCTTCTTATTATTTCGATGAACCGGGAAAAATTTCAAGCGTGGTTACAGGCTCGGAACTTTCACTCCGGATTCATAAATAATCGCATCCTGCCACAGATCAACAAGATCATGGATGGTTTATCAGCCCTGGTACACCCCGGGCAGTTTTTTCTGAGCCTTTTTTGGCTCGGGGTAAATTGGGGTTTATGGGTGGTGATGTATTACGTTTCGGTTGCTCAGCTCGTACCCGATGCACCCCTTTGGTGGGGCGGATTCATTGGCAGTGTTCTTGCGCTCGGTGTAGCAATCCCCGCAGCACCCGCTTCTGTGGGTGTCTATGAAGCATCCGTGATGGGTGCTTTTGCTGTGCTGGGTGCCTCCGGAAGTTCAGGACTGGCTTATGCCATTATCCTGCACCTGGTACAGATCGTCGTCACCACCACCTTTGGCTTGTGGGGGATGATTCGGGATGGACGCAGTCTTTCATCGCTCTTAGCATCCGTAGGTGAAAAGCAGCGCATCGATTACAACAAGATCAACGAGGAGCATTAATGGCTGGTTACACTTTGATTACCGGGGGAGCAGGTTTTATTGGATCCAATTATGCGGCGCGTTGCCTGTCTCGTGGTGAAGAGGTTGTGATTTTTGACAACCTTTCCCGCCGTGGGGCTGATTCAAATATTGAATGGTTAAGCGACCGCTTTAATCGCAAGTCATTTGAGCTGATCAAAGAGGACATACGCGATGTTGATGCAGTAAAAACGGCAGCGAAGGGAGCTGATCGAATTCTGCACCTTGCTGCCCAGGTGGCGGTCACAACCTCGGTAACTGATCCAAAAACCGATTTTGAGATCAACGCCAATGGAACATTCAACGCTCTCGAGGCTGCCCGGGCATCGGGTAGAAAACCGGCTTTCCTTTATGCGTCTACGAACAAAGTATATGGGGGTATGGAAGACGTTGCAGTAGTGGAACTGGAAAGTCGTTACGATTACCAGGATCTTCCCGATGGAGCTTCAGAAAAACAGCCGCTTGATTTTCACTCTCCTTACGGTTGTTCAAAGGGCTGCGGCGATCAGTATGTGCGGGATTACTACCGGATTTATGACCTGCCGACCGTGGTTTTCCGGCAATCATGTATCTACGGAACACGCCAGTTTGGGGTGGAAGACCAGGGCTGGCTGGCCTGGTTTATCATTGCTGCCATAACAGGCCACCCGATTACCATTTACGGGAACGGAAAGCAGGTACGAGACGTTTTATTTATTGATGACCTGTTGGATGCCTATGACGCGGCTTTTGGACACATTAAGACAAGCGCCGGACAAGTATTCAATATTGGCGGCGGTAGAAATAACTCGATCGCCGTGTGGACTGAATTTCGACCGTTTTTGGAGAATCTGCTCGGAAAACCGATCAAAACGAGGATTAGGGAGTGGCGCCCGGGGGATCAACCCGTGTTCATCTCTGATATTCGCAAGGCTCAAAGTCTCCTGGGTTGGCAGCCAAAGATCGGCGTGGAACAGGGCATCCGGCGCCTTTTCAATTGGGTGAAAGAGAACCAGAGTCTTTTTGAATGAAAGTACTGATCGTTCTAACTTATTACAGACCGCACATTAGCGGATTGACCATCTATGCCGAGAGGATTGCCAGGGCGCTGGCAAAACGCGGTAATCAGGTGACAGTTCTTACCTCGCGATTTGATCCCAGGCTACCCCTTGAGGAAATCTGCGATGGTGTGCGCGTGGTCCGGGTTCCCGTCCTTGCGCGCTTGAGCAAGGGGGTGATCATGCCTTCCTTTGGTCGGCTGGCGAGTAAACTGGTCAAAGAACATGATGTAATTCAATTGCATCTACCGCAATTTGATGCCGCTGGTGTGGCGTTACGCGGCAGGTTGCACAAAAAACCCACGCTCATTACCTACCATTGTGACCTGGAACTTCCACCGGGATTGTTCAACCGGATCGCCAACCTTGCCGTGCTCGCCATGAATGAACTGGCAGCAATATTCACCCATGGCATCGTGACATATACGGATGATTACGCCAACCACTCCAGGTACACCCGCCGTCACATGCAAAAGGTAAAGATCATTCCTCCACCGGTGGTCCTACCCACCATATCCGAGGATGAAAAGGCAGCTTTCCACGCCGATCACAACCCGAAAGATCAGCGCCCGGTGATCGGTATGGCAGCCCGCCTTGCCACAGAGAAAGGTGTGGAAGTTCTTCTCAAAGCTCTGCCGGAAGTATTGAAGAAATTCCCGCAAGCTCTCGTCCAGTTTGTTGGTCCTTACCAGAACATCATCGGTGAAGAGCAATATTTTAAACACCTGGAACCGGAATTAAAAAAATATGAAGCGAGCGGTAATTGGCAGTTCCTCGGTTCGATGTCACCAGCTCAGATGTCGGCATTTTATGCCAATCTGGATTTGCTAGTGGTTCCCAGCCTGAATTCGACTGAAGCATTCGGTCTTGTTCAGATCGAAGCGATGATGAATGGTGTTCGTTGTATCACCTCAAATCTGCCTGGTGTCCGTCAACCGGTAAAGATCCATAATATGGGTGCGATCTTCCCGATCGGCGATGCCGGCGAACTGGCGCAGCGAATACTGGAAGCGTTGGATCACCCGGATTATCTGCAACAGGCAAATATGGATTTCTCTGCATATGACCCTGACAAGGTTGCGGTTCAATATGAAGAATTATTTGCTGAGATTGATGCCGGATTAAGAACATCACCCTGATCCCTGCCGGAGTGTAGAGAGTGTCGGCTGAACCCGCAGAACAGAAGCGTACACGTAATCCAAAATCCTTAACCAAACCTGTACCAAGCTGGGTATGGGATCTTTTGTTGATCCTTGTACTGGTCATTGCCGGCATATTGCGCTTTACCGGCGTCGAGTGGGATGGAAACCAGCATCTCCATCCGGATGAACGTTTCTTGACGATGGTGGAAACGTCCATCAGTCCGGTCAGCAGCCTGCGCGAGTATTTTGACACAGCGACTTCCAGTTTAAACCCGAATAACCGCGGTTTTACTTTTTACGTGTACGGAACCCTGCCTTTGGTAATCGTGCGCTATGTTGGTGAATGGGTCGGCATGACAGGCTACGATGAGATCAATGTCGTCGGTCGGGTGCTGTCCGGGATATTTGACCTGGGGACGATTCTTTTTATCTATCTTATCGGGCGAAGACTTTATCGGCAGGCGAGACTTGGCTTGCTGGCAGCCTTGTTCAGTGCGCTGGCAGTGTTGCAGATCCAGCTCTCCCATTTTTTCACAGTTGATAACTTCGCTAATTTCTTCACCTATGCTGCCATTTATGTGGCTGTACGGATCGCAACCAGTATGCGAGAGTTACCGCTTGTGTTGGCCGAGGATTCGCGCAAGGATCAACTGCCGCAGTGGTTCACCGCGCACTGGCGATCAGTTGTGCCGTATGTGTTTTTTGGGTTGCTTTATGGTGCTGCACTGGCATCCAAAGTAAGTGTATATGCACTTGCAGCGTTGTTACCGCTGTCTGCATTCCTTTACTACAGAAAATTACCCGAATCGCAAAAGAGGAGTAGTCTGCCGATTCTCGCCAGGAACTTGGTAATAGCAGGGATCGTGGCGTTCCTCTCGTTTCGCATTTTCCAGCCGTACACCTTTGCAGGACCAGGTTTCTTTAACATGAATCTCAACCCGGGTTGGCTCAGCAGCTTGCGCGAGTTGTCTGTGATCCAGTCAGGTGAGGTCGATGTACCCTATGCGTTACAGTGGGCAAGGCGGCCGGTAGTATTCACGATAAAGAACCTCGTTCTTTACGGGCTGGGCATTCCGTTAGGTGTACTCTCACTGGCTGGTCTATTATGGATGGGTTGGCGTATTTTGAAGGGGGATTGGGAAAAACACCTGTTGATCTGGGTATGGACGGCTTTTGTACTCATTACTCAATCCCTGGTGCATGTCAAGAGTATGCGGTATGTGATCTCAATCTATCCGGCACTGGCTTTGATTGCTGCATGGGTGATCTTTAAGTTGTATGAAACCGGTTCTTCAGATGTCCAGAAGATCAGCTACTTCCGTTTCAATTGGAAGAAAGTGCTGGCCATCTCAGCACTATTGATCACGGTAATCGGAACTGCATTATGGGCAATTGGTTTCACTTCGATCTACACGCGACCTGTAACGCGGGTTGCTGCAAGCGACTGGATCTATGAGAATATTCCCGGCGCGGTCAATTTACGAATCACGAATGATCAAGCCGTTACGTTCAACCAACCGTTGGCCTATCAAAACGGCGCGTTAATTTCCTTTGATAAACCGTATCGCTACCGGTTCGATGTTGAAAAGGATGTAACAGCGCAACAGGTGAATTTACAGCATGTTCTGAACCAGGTAGATAATGCTGTGCAGGTTTCTTTGATGGTATCCATCTACGAGGATGATGGGAGCCTCACTTATCTGGGTGGAGGATTTCTCCAGTCTGACTTCAAGCCGGTATCCGATTCAAACGGTGAAAAGGCTGAGTTAGTTCTACAACAGCCCGTGGATTTGCTGCAGGGAAGTCAATATTTACTAGAATTTGCCGTCGTTGAGACAGAAGTGTTCATGCGCATAGCCGGTGCAGTCACACTCGAAACGACCAGTGATGTGCTTTACCTTCCCCCACCGGTGTACCGCCTGACGCAGGACACGCCCTTCCAGCTTCTCTTTTTCCCGCGGGAATCTGGAGCTCTATCTGAGATCAAGTTGAATCGGGTAGTTGATCTGATGAATACTGGTCAGAGTACCAGGTTGACCATCGCTGTGGCTGATTCAAATCAACCGGAAACCATTCTGTCCAAAGGCGTATTGACCGATACATTTGCGGCTGTTGCAGATCCGCGGGGCGAAGAGCGAGTGGTAACTCTGGAAAAACCGGTGAGTCTGAAAAAGGATACCGGGTATTACCTCTTCCTCTACCTTGAAGGGGAGGCAGAACTGGGCATATACAACAGCATCAGTGTTGTTGAATCCACCTGGGATGATGCCTTGCCGGTCAATCTGTACGGTTACAATGTTTTTGGTTTTCAGGATGGACTTTATGGCAATAATCTCAACCTGGAGTTGTACTGGGAGGATAACCAGGACAAGCTGGACAGGTTGACCTTCACACTGGACCAGGCGGATGCGATCTTCATCAGTTCAAGCCGCCAATGGGGTTCGATTTCCCGTGTTCCTGAGCGCTATCCACTTACAACAGAATATTACCGTGCGCTGCTCGGTTGCCCTTATGACAAGACCGTCGAGTGGTGTTACTCCGTGGCAAAACCGGGATTGTTCAATGAAGAATTGGGATTTGAGCTGGTCGCAGTGTTTCAGCATGATCCGAAGATCGGAAGCCTTTCCATAAATGATCAGTTTTCTGAGGAAGCCTTCACAGTCTACGATCATCCCAAGGTGTTCATCTTCCGAAAAATTCCTGCCTACGATTCCCAAAAGGTGAGATCGATCCTTGGCGCAGTAGACCTGAGCGAAGTCGTTCATAAAACCCCAAAGCAGGCAGGGGAGATCAAAGGGAATCTCATGCTTTCCGCAAAGGAAAAGGAAAAGCAGACCGAGGGCGGAACCTGGTCCGAGCTGTTTCCAGAAGATTCCTTACTGAACCAGCATCAATGGCTGGCGGCACTGGCATGGTATCTCGCCATTACCATTCTTGGTTGGATTGCCTTTCCGTTGGTGCGGCTGTTCCTGAAGGGGCTGCCGGACCACGGGTACCC
>AMWB02049422.1_pt1 | contig 17738 bp, 8 predicted proteins | sample 200311 | NCBI WGS metagenome assembly AMWB02 (sample SAMN02737377, study PRJNA173069) | bioreactor metagenome | biome: anode biofilm in microbial fuel cells | place: USA: California | collected 2010-12-16 | reverse complement strand
CACTAACTTAATTCAATGCTTAGGAGAACTACTATGAAAAGATGTGTACTGTCAATCGTACTAGCCGTGATGATCCCAGTAATCTCGTTCGCGGTTACATGCGAGGATGTGAGTCATAAGAATGAAGCGTGGTTTGAGAAGACCGACAAGCTGGTTAAGGAAGCTGGACTGGCCAACGGCTGTACTGATGCGTGCTTTAACCGGTATCAGGAAGATGCTATCAGCTTCCTTTGTGGCAACCCTAATGGTCTCAATCTATCGGAACTGGTAAGCAATGATCTGTCCATGACTGACATCGCTGCGATCGCCAAGGTGCTTGGTAAAGCTGAGCTGCTAGTAGAGCAACCTGAGGTTAAGTTCGTTGATAACGCCACTAGTCGATGGGTGATCGAAACGGTGAAGCTGGGGACGATGGGTCCTGGGTATGACCGAGTAACGATCGGAAAGATCTTCGATTCAGTATTCAACAACGGAGAGTGGTTCTATTATGAGTCACCGAAAGGCGAACAGGTCGTCAGGTTCGTTGGTGAGATCTCGAAGTATCTTCACGACCGGGCGATTGAGCCTGATATACAGAGGTTAGCCGAAAGAAACGGAATGCTCGACGGCCGGATGCTCGTCTACTCATCAGGGTATCGGATGTTCAAGGACTCAACGTCAAGCTACTTCGCAGCTCTCGACGCCAAGTATGGTTGTACCGGTAATGGTATTGATCCGAAGTGTCCTGATAAGGCTAAGCTTAAGCTCTACATTGACGAAGTCATCGCTGACTATCTCGACAGCTACTGGGGCGTCGGCGATGCTGCTGAGTTTGAATGGGTAGTCTATCCGTCTGGAAAGATAGTCCCTATCTCAGTAGCTAGTACTACTTGGGAAAACTGTGTATTCCAGAATATATTCGATATCATCTACAAGTAAGGGGTGCAATATGGGAATCAAACCAGGAAGTCTTATGACTAAGGCTATTCGGCCGGATGGGGATTATAACTTCTTTCAGCTGATCATCCACGACATATTCAGACAGACGCAGATGACCAAAGAGGAGTTCTCTGAGCGGTTGTTTAAACCAATAATACATCGGGAACTGGATGCTAAGCAGAAGATTAGGCTTCGAGAGAACTTCGGTGAGAGCTTATTTAGGCCAGGCGCTATGGGTGGTGAACGATTTAAGATCATCATGGAACAAGTGCTGGATAGGAAGATCGAGAAGGATTCTGAAGAGGATCAGCGTATCATAATTGGGATTGGTAAAGATCTTAGAGGAGAACGGTTCGGTAGGTTAGTTGCTAGTTGCTGTCTCGGTATGCTTGGTTCGAACCGCAAGTTACATTGGCGATGCGTTTGCTTCTGTGATAATGAGACTTCAGTTAATTCTTCCGACCTATTGAGTGGTAAGACTCAGTCGTGCGGCTGTCTTCGAAGTGAGATGCGTACTGATCAAAACATGAAGCATGGTATGCATGGGACAGCATCCTATTCTACGTGGAAAGCTATGAACAAACGATGTAGCAACCCAAACACTCCAGTGTATCCACGGTATGGCGGACGTGGTATTAAAGTGTGTGATAGGTGGCGTTACAGTTTCGAAAACTTCTATGAAGATATGGGGGACCGACCTGAGAATATGACTCTTGATCGGAAAGATAATGACGGCGATTATTGCAAAGATAATTGCCGTTGGGCTACAGCTGAAGAGCAGGCCAATAACATGCGAACGACATTAAGATTTGAAGATGGTGCTCCATTAGCGCCGTGGGCTAGGGTTAATGATCTGAATTATGGTGTAGCTAATAATCGGTATCATAAAGGGATGACTAAGGCTGAGATAATAGCTGATTTAGGAGGTGATGATCGCGGATAAATGTAGTACCTCCAGCAGTAGCTGCATTTAGCAGCTACTGCTGGGGTTTTAGTGTACACGGGCTCCTACGCTTTCTTTTTTGTTAAGCTACTAGGTCCTGTCGTGATAGATTGAATATAGCGAGCTCAACGATGTCACTCTGTACTCCGATCTTAAGCTTCATATCTGAACCGACTATGCAACTTATCGATTCGAAGTTATTAGCGATGTCTTCGTTGCCTTCTTTCGTCCAAACCGTCGTTAGACTCACACAATCACCGTCGAAGTCGGCTCCAAGACCCGGTAGCCTTGATGGATGGACTATGATACTTTCGTAGTACGGATTGCCGATGATTGGGTAGTGGGGTACGAATACTCGATAACCACTGTCGAAGATGACTTCTACAGTTTTAGATGGGTTGGTAGTAGCAACCAGTAGTTTCGATGCGTAGATGCTACCATCGCCAAGCACTGGATAACGAGTAATGAAGCCGTGTTTACCTTTAACGATATCGACCGCGGCAATATACATTGCTTCTACCCAGTACAGCGGTTTGACTCCCTTCTTTTCAACAGTAACACCCTCAGCCTCACCTATACGTTTCAGATCATCGAGAGTCTTACCAATGAATACTTTATCAGCTGAGGCGTAAGTCAGTAATAAGTAATAGAGCTTACCGCTAATATCAGGGATATTAATGGCGCTCTCTCGAAATCCAACGTACTTGAACTGGTTGATTATGCGGTTAACTTCTTCAGTATTGGTGTACCGATTGATCGTCGACGACTTCAAGGTGATGTACTCGATAGCTAGTGAGTCTGGATTCGTAGCTGGTATCTTCTCAGTGGAACCGTGGACGAATAGCTCACCATACAATTTCTTTTTAACGAAGTTGGTGAAGAAAGGCTGGAAGCACTTGATCGTGTTCAGGAGTGATACCATGGTCTCATCCGATTTCAAACACTTCGGATCCTCGGGACTATCAGCCTCGTTAACGGACACCGTGATGACGTTTCTCGTTGAGTAAGCGATCTTTCTAGCGCCATAGTGTTTCTGTAGAAAGCCACCTTTACCAGATACGACATCCATCAGATAGACGAAGATATCATTTACTCGAAGCTGTATCTGATATCGAATACCGTCGAATATTGGATCCTCGGACAGATCGTAGTTCGATAAACTGGCAGCGAGATTGAGGAGATTCATGTACAGCTTATTCACATCATCCTTGGACAGTCTTGACGACTTCATATCGAGATCGCGTAGTCCAGCTGGTAGGCACACTATCTCTGAGATAGTGAAGCAGTCTTTATACTTACCAAAGAGCTTATGGAGATTACCAGCGCGCAATGCCTCGGGTTCTGGCGAATCAGCCATCTTTTCGAAATGGGTTAGGAAGAACTGGAAACCAGTACCTGAATCTTCAGCTAGCTTATCAGCTACGACGAAGGTCTTTTCCTCATCATCGAATATGGCGTACTGCTTACCAGACATAATAGATACAAATAGATTCTTTGGCCGAATATTCAAAGCGAACTTAACCGGATGGATGATCTTCGTATTGAGTTTGATCATCGCCTCAGTAGTGAACCGATCCATGCTGGTGATGCTACCAAAGATCTCTTCTGAGAATAATCCAGCTGGGTGAAACTGCCTGGAGTTAGGTTCAAATATGTTCGGTGATGTTACGTAGGCCAGCCGGTGGTCAGCCTGGTATATTGTATGATTTAGTAAACTGAGCTTTATTGGTGGACGATTGAGGATCTCGTCTACGCCAGCTGGAACTATCAATTCAGTCATGATGGATCACCTCTGTAGTTTGCATAGAGAAAAAGTATGTGTTTGTGCGATAATATGGCTAGATATAGCTAGTTTCGTAGTATGGTTTCTTCCATACAAAATCACCTACAAAAGGTAACTGATATGAATAAAGAAGAATATGACGTCGGTGAGCAATTTGTCACCGGCGAGATGCTGACGATCTCCAATATATACATCGATATCGAGTTCGTTCAGTTTGTAAATCTCGGGCGGATGTTGGCTGAGGATATCCCTGCGTATACTTATACGCAGATGCGCGAAATCATCATGGGTGACGAATTTAAACACCGCTGTACCAATGACGTAAAGCACCTCTTTCGGAACCTGTCAGATCTAGCTGATTATGATTACGATCATCATTCAGCAACCGATGATCGCACCCTGATCATGAGTCCATCATTTGGCGAAAACATCGCCTTCATTCAGCAGTGCGTGGTCAGGAGTGAACAAGCTAAACGCATGATCAACAATAAGAATGGTATTCGGATAACGTTAGATCTGAGTCGCTTACCGAATATCTCGCTCGCCGTTAAGAGCCGCCTCATCGTTGAGTACCGGATGCTATTCGATACTGAACATGTATTCATTATGACCGGTGGTTTGAAAGGTAGCGAAAACCCATTACAGTTTGACACCTATTTCATCGGCGACCTGGTTAGATTCAATGACGCGATGCTCGACGAGCTTAATACTGAGAAGATGACGGATAAAGTGATCTTCTGTACCAAGGTCTTACCGTTAAGCGAAATGAATGTACACGATGAATCTCAATTACAAGTATCATTCGGCAGTATTGATCTCGTCATGAACGCTGCTACCCGATTTAACTTTGTCGATCCTTCCCCCTGTTTAACATAAGGACTTCATCATGCCTATAGATCCTAATGATCCAACGAATCCACCATCACCAGATGATATCAATCTCGACGCACTCAATGCTCAGCTCAACACTCCGGAAGAACCGATAATCCCTGATCCATCAGATGTGATATCGGATAGCGGCAAACCAGTGTATGCCGCAAAACGTCTCCATAAGATCAAAGCATTAACTGATATCGATGTATCGAAGGTTGGGCAGAGTATTCAGGCTGCTTTCTCGAAAAGGATCGGTAAGACTACTCGAGTTACGACTGAAGACGACAGAACGGCTGAGGTGCTACATGCTGCAACGCCTTCCGTCATCCAAAAGAAACAACTTGATCGTATATTCCGCCCTAGAGTGTCACAGTATCTAGCCAATGAGAAAGATACCGTAATGTCATCGAAGGACGCTGGGACACAGGTAGCCGATGTTCTCAAGAATCAGCAGAAAACTGATACGCGTAGGTACGTCCGTGACAAGTCGGATGAACTGATAGCCGACGTTACTCGACGAGCAGCTCACTCAGAAACGACTACCATCTTGTCGAGTATAGCTACAACTACTCAGCGTGGTCAAGACTTCTTTGAGAGGACCTTCAAGAAATACATGATGACGAGCCTCGAGCTCAAGTACCGCCACATCTTTGTATCGAAGGATATCTTGCATACAACCAGGCTGATGCTGTCAACTCTAGAGTCGAAGCTCGACTCGATCAAGCATAACACGGCTCTATCTGAGGTAGCGAAACTCAGTCTCTTCGGTGAGATGAAAAGGGCCGCGCGGCTTAAGGTTAATCAGATGCTGACCGACGCCGTCTTAGAACCAATAAAGACGCCGATACTCAAATCCATCTCTTCGACAGTCAGCGGTATTAAAGATAAGATCATCTCATCGACTAAGACCGGCGTTGCTAAATTCAAAGAAGATAGCATACTCGAACGCACGACAGCCAAGATCAAAGAACAGGCTGAGCGTGCTGGTATATCACCAGAACGGCTAGCACGAATTAAGATGCCGAAGATGACATCTCTCAAACGTAAGATGTCCAATGTAGTTGATGCGGTACGCCCTGTGGTGTTTGGCCCTCGTTCTGATTTGGCAGCCGAAGCTGATGTCGCTGATGATCGAGTAACCGTCGAAGAAAGCGTGACTACAATCATTCCAGGATTGTTACGCCAAATCCACGATCAGTCAGTACTCATTACTGATCTGATGGGTCGTTCAACTGATGAGAAACTAGCAACGGTACCGATATCCCGAAGACCGCGACCAGTCGTAGCCCCTCGAGACATCGTCACCTCAGCAGTACCTGAGGCTCCGCCGATCAACCAGCAGGCTCTCATCCGATCAGAAACTGCTGCCCCGGCTCCCAGCTCGTCGCCGAGGATGAGCGATCGAATCAAAGCTGCTGCCAAATCACTTCGAGCTAAAGCTGAGAATATCGAAGGAGTACCACGAACCCTACTTGATAGAATAAAGTCTCAATCGCGTGGGGTAAGCCATCGGCTACATCCCCGAGAATTGCTGACTTCGATACCAGCAGCTGAACCGGAGATGGGAACGTGGACTAGCGGTTCCATCTTCGATATGATCGATGAAATGCGACGCATGTCAGCTGATGAGCACGAGCCCTCAGCTCCAGGTATCCGTGAGCGCATGACCCAAGCGAAAGACCAGATCCATGCTAAGCTAAGTGATGCTCAGTTACCCGATATTCGAGAAAGCATCAGCACAGCTCGAGAACGAATATCCCAACCCCGGAACACTGATAAGATCAAGGAGACGATCCAGGCTAAGATCGATGAGATCAGTAAGGGTATCAAATCTACAGCCACACATGCTCGTGACGCGATATCAATGAACGTCGGGACTTTGCGTACGATATTAACGAATCGTGACTCGACCAAGACACTACCTGAGGGTGAAACACCAACTGATGTAGAATCTTCATCGGATACTATCGATGGTTTACTCCAAGCGATCAACGATTCGATCATTGAGCAGTTCGGAATATCCCACGATCTCAGTAGTCAGTCGATCGATATCGAGAATCAGATCCTCATGAAGATCGGATCTGGATCACCTGAAGTTTCTGGTCAGCCTTCGAAATTACGGAGTCTTGCGAAGTCATTAGGATCTATTGGTAAGAAAGGTGCCGGTATGTATTACCGAGGCACTAAGAAACTGTATTCTAAAGCGTTCGGTATCGGTAAAAGCGTTGCAAAGTATGGAGCACTAGCGGCTGCAGGCGCTGTTGCGATACCAGCTGCAGCTGCCGGTGCTGGTGCATACGGAGCATATAAAGCTGCTCCGAAACTACTCAACCTTGGTAAGAAAGCGGCAGGGATGTATGCTAACGGCACCAAGGCCTACTACGGTGGTCTATTCAAGGTAGCTAAACACCTAGTCGCTCCGAAGAATAAGTATATTGATATTCATCGGAAAGATGAGGTGAAAGTCGATAAGCCTCTACTTCAGGGAGTCAAGATAAAGAATGGAGATTACGTCTTTCAGGATGGTAATGTCGTAGCTGACAGCTTTTCGATAAATCGACCAGTTTACGATCGGGAGACCAAGTCGTTATTGGTCACTCAGGATGACATCGATCACGGTCTGGTTGATACCGACAACAAGGCATTAAAGGGTGGGTCGGCATTGACTATTGGCATCAAGTTAGCTAAGACCCTGGGTAAAGGTTATATCGGGGCGTTAAAGCTATCAGCCAAGGCGGCCTTCGGTCTAGCTAAAGGGACCGCCGGTGTGATAGCCTCAGTCGCTAGAAAGATCCCTGGAGTTCGTAGCCTTATTCCATCATTGGGTAAATCGAAAGATAAAAAGCTAGCTGGTACGGTTGACACCAAAACCTTGGATTCAATGGTGACACAACACCTGTTAACCATCATCAGCATGCTGAAGCCGATAACTGATAAGTTTAAGTCAGAGATCCGCGAAGGTGGCTATGCTGATTATCTTCGCGATCGTCAGGCTGAGGCTACTAAACCTAAGGCACCTAGGGCTCATGACCTTGGACCAGCTGGTATGCGAACTGGACGGGGCTTAGGTGGGGCACTGATGACCGGTGGTGGTATGGCGATGAGTGGTTTACAGAAGCTGATCAACCGCGGTAAGGATGACAGTGAAGGTGAGGAGTCAGAAGGCGGTGGTGTGATTAGTGATACCGTTAAGGGTGCCGCTGGGGTTGGTATACTCGGCTGGCTCAAGAACAAGATATTCAAGAAGGGAGCTGAGACTGTAGCTAAAAAGACCGCGGGCAAACTCGCTGGACGAGGTCTCGCGTCAGCGGCCGGTCAGGCTGTTAAAGTCGGAGGTAGAGCACTAGCTGGAACGGTCGCTCGTTTTGGTATTGGTTCGGCTATTAGAACGATGGCCGTCAGCGGTGCAACTGCGTTGGCTGGAGCTGTTTCGATGCCAGTACTACTGAGTGGGCTAGCTGTCGCTGGATTAGCAGCTGGAGGCTACGCACTATGGAAATGGAAGAGCGGTAGTTCTCGCCGGGAAAGCATAACTGAGATCCGGAATGAGGTTTATCGAGTACCTAAAGACAAGATAAAGGTACTGATCGAATTAGAAGATAAGCTGGCTGACATCATCCGAGGAGATGCTGATAAATCTGCACTGACGAATACTGAGATCCGCGAGTTCATGAAGAGGTTTGACTTAAAGCCGGAGGATGGAGGTCAGTACAACTTCTTTAAGTATTGGTACTCCTCAGTATTCTTCCCCATCTTTAAGGCCAGTTACGATATGATCGAACAGTCGTTTCATATCAAGTTTAACGATCAACACAAGCTTACTGATGATCAGCTCAACGAATACAAGTCATCTCTTCAGGAGTCTAGTATTTATCGGGATCTCATGGGTGTTGATATTGAGTTATCTAAGCAAGGTTACGATAAGTGGAAGATCCATGGTAATTCGATACCAAACGCGGATACTCGAGGACCTGAGGCTCAGCAGGCTACCGCTGAGAAGCTGGTTGAGAACACCAATAACCGGACTACCTCAATCCCGACTAATGTTCCAATGCCGAAAGAGCGTCGGGTAGATCAGATTGATACGTCGCTACCTGATGAACCGGAAACGCATTGGTGGCAATTCAATAAAAAGAAGAAGCCAGTTATGCCAGGTGATACTGGTCCATCTGGAGCACCTGTGAAGTTTAGTAAGAGTTGGAAGGAGCTCGAGGGGAAGATCATCAAACAGCTCATCGGTCTCGGCTGGACCGAAGCTCAAGCCATCGGTATCGCAGCTAACATCAATCAAGAGAGTAAGGGTAACCCTGCTGCCGTTGGTGATAGTGGTCGAGCTTACGGTATAGCTCAGTGGCATCCTGATCGTCAGGGTAACTTCCAGGCATGGACTGGTAAGTCTATGAAGGGGTCGTCGTTAGAAGATCAGGTCGCCTTTATCGATTTTGAATTACGTAAAGGGGAAGAACGTCGAGCTGGTGAGATGCTGAAGAATTCGAACACCCCTGATCGAGCTGCAGCGATGGTATCGAGATATTACGAACGACCGGCGAATCAAGTTGGTGAAATGACGAAACGTGCCAATATCGCTACATCCATCGCCGAAGGTCGATCAACGTCATCTGAACCGAATGAAGCTATAGCATCAGTCCCAGTAGTTGGAGTTACTCCATCTGGACCCGTACCTGCTGAGGTAGCCCAGGCTACGACGGCAGCTATCGATAAGAATGTAGCCCTGAGTAGTCCGGCTGATCAGGGAGCCTCTCAGGTGAAAGGAGAAGGTGTCCCGAATCAGTCAGTTGAAGCTTACATCACTACGAATAAGCAAAAGTCAGCACTGCCCGTCATCGCAGCAGCTGAGAATGTAACCCGTACTGTCGAGACGACAGTCAAACCAGCTAGTCAGGACATCACCCATCCTGAGGTAACAGTAGTAGATCCAGAGGGTAAGAACCAGACGAAGCTACTGATGGATCAGAACATCATCCTTGGTCAGATAGCTGAGATCCTTGGCGCTAGTCGGAAAGAGGAAGCTAAAGCCTCACCGACTAGTAAACCCGTGCAAGATACGCTGATAGCTGATAAATTAGACGGTCTGATCGGGGCCATTCATAACACGAATGCGGCACTATTAGCCTCCATACCAAACGCAAATGATACAGCTAAGATGGCGATGGCTAAGGTTACTGCTATCCCTAAGAAAATGGGAATAAGTGTGTCAAGAGAGTTAGCATCTTAAATGCCCAAACTACGTATACTACCTGCCATACGGTGGGTAGTATACGTGTATTTACTTTATATGGCCCCAGCACAATAGTATAAATATTATCAATTTAGGAGGAGCTTCATGTCAATAGCAGATTATGCTCAATCTCAAGAAAATAAGTACGTTTCGTTAGTAAAGATGGGGGCTAGTAGACAAACGAATGAAGAGGTGCTTCGCGACATCTTGAAAGAGGAAGGGCTGACTGAGGCTGATCTCACCAGCATCATCTCGTCGTTTCCATCTTACTCATTGACCGCTAAGCACCGTGATACTCAGGTAGGCGGTAATGATGCAATAAACAGCTATTATCAGTTCAATGAAAACGATGACATCGTTCACCCTATCAACCGCACTAGTGTTGACTCTAGCTCGGGTATGGGTCGGGTATATAACGAGACGTTCGATGAACAGCAGCAGCTGCTGTATCTTTCATTTGGTGTACCTGAGTTCGCAAACGCCGGGTCATTCGTTGACACCTTATACGATGCTAAGTTAGCTACGTTATCGAACACCGGAGATGCTAGCGTCATCGAAGCGATCGCCAGAGCGGTTGGGTTCACCTTAGGTACCGTATTGAAGTTACCCTGGTACCCTTTAAAGTTTGCAGCTGACCTCATCCTAGGTAATACGTTTAAACCGTCGAAGTACTACGATTTTAAACCAACCATGTCACTGTACTACAAGACCGTTAATATCATCCTAGCTCACCTTGCTGTCAACATGGATCTCGCGGCAGAGGATGGAGCTACGGCGGCTGATGTGGCTGGTGTTCCGAATCTACTGAAGACTCATGGATTAGATATCCTAACTATCTTGAGTCGCAAACACTATTACGACGATCCGGACAACATCAACCCGGCTTCACCTACGGCTGACGATTTCCTCAAGAAGGTTAAGGATGATATCGGATTTGAGACTGGTATCTGGTCTGGTGCTACTATGGGGTTCACCGAGGCTATGCAGTTCATTGGTTTTCGCATAGAGAAATCATCCGATAGCTCTGAGTCAGCATCTAACTCGACAAAAGAACCGGAGATCCTCTCGACGTTAAACGGACAAGCTCGGGCTGGCCGAGATGCTACTTTCAACTTCAGCGCTCTTAGAGAAACTTCAGGTGGTAAAGTATTGGATTCAGCCTATCAGGCCCTATCAGGCCTCGTTGGTGGGACTCTCAGTTCGCTTGGTCTCAGTGGCGGTTTAGAATTACTAAAGGGATCCGGTTATGTCGATATTCCTGAGATATGGGATTCCAGTAGCTTCTCAAAGAGCTACTCTTTTGATTTTCAGCTACGAACGCCGTATGGCGATAAGTTCTCAATCTTCTACTCGTTATATATTCCATTAGCGATGCTGATCGCCGGGGCCTTTCCTCGGTCAGTTGGTCGAAACTCATACACCTCGCCTTTCTTAGTTAGGGCCTACTGTCAGGGGATGTTTGCTATACCACTAGGTATCATCGACAGTATCACCATCAAGCGTGGGGCCTCAGAGTACGGCTGGTCTGACGATATGTTACCGACACAGATAGATGTATCGTTTACGATCAAAGATCTTTCACCGATCATGCACATCGCAATAGCTGCAGGTGGTATGGATGACTGGTTAAGTATTCTCGGTGAGAACTCAACCTTTCAGGAGTATCTCCTGACGTTAAGCGGTTCAAACATCGCTCAGCGAAATCTCAAGGCGAAACAACTGAAGAACCGTGCCAAAGCATTACTGAAGATCGCTTCAAACAACAAACTGAACCCACTGATGATCGGCTTTTCACTGGCGAATACCAAACTCGGCAGAATGATCACACAAATAACACCAGTGACCAGGCTACCTGGCGCTGACGGCTAACTCAACACTCAGGTGAACGACTCATGATGAATAATCAAGCTAGTATCGAGTACCTAGCGGAATACGGAATCTTCGAGAGATCGAATATGATCCGTCGTGCTTCGGAGATAATGTCCCGAATCGCCGATAGCAGTACGATGATCCTGCCGAAGAATGCAATGCTCCACATCGTTGATAACATCAGTCATAGTCAGGCGAGTACTGATGCCTTTGATATCAACGCCTATCCATTTCTCAAAACGAAGAACTCCATCAAGTATCTACATAGCTTTACTGATTTCGAGGTGCTCGACCGAGATCTATTACGGAAGTTCGCTAACCGCATATACCGACCCAAGTTAGCTGAGACCTTACGCCGATTTGGGTTGGCTCATCGAAAGAACCTCATACCACTACCTAAGCTTGATCAGGTGGTCGATAACAAGAATACGGTATTAGTGGAGAACTACAATCCGCTATATCGATTGATCGCTACGGGCAACCGGCCTATCGGTCAGTATCACCGGTACAAAGCGATAATGACAACGGTACTGGAGAATACGGTTAAGTACGACCGAACTAACTTCATCGTGGTCTCCGTTCCTGACAATTTCACTTATGTCAGGCAAAACCTGATGTCGATCATCATGGCTGGTGAAGTGTCGCAGCAGAAACTGATCAGCACTAGTCACTTCTATTTCTTTATACTAGATCTAGTAGCGCTACTGATCAATAATCAATCTACCATCTCTACTTTCCGAGCGCTCAATACCCCGGATATCAACGCACTGAACATCATGTTTGTCAATGGTAATCAGTGCATCGCATTCAACTTGGGTAAGCTAGTATCTTTAGCGAGAACTAAGGCCTATATCTTCGGATTGATCGATAACATATCGCGGATATCCGGTACTGATGTTATTCCTCAAACGACGGATGAGGAGGATGAGACGCCGGTGCTAGTTGAGGATGATAATAATCAGCTGCCGGAAACTCAGGAAGCTGATATAGTAGTTCAGCGGAAGCTCAAAACTAGTCCCGTTATTGCTGGTATAAAAAGGAACCTTAAGGATGGTAAAGTCATCACCCGTGTGATTACACCTGAAGCCCCTGTGATAGCTGATGATGAAGACTTTATAGAAGATGAGGATATCATCGATGAGTCCGAAAACGAGGCACCGATCCCAGCGCTGACATCGGCTGAGCCAAGCCCCCGTCAGCTCAGTCGGCTTGAGGCTTTAAAGGAACGACATCGATCGATCAAAGTGTCGACTTCAAGCGGGATGATGACGATCGGCGAGATCCTCGATGAACCCGTACCGCTGCCGATCCAAAATGATGACATCCCATTGGCTGATACGGAAGGTATCGAACCCTCGATGCTTCAGTCAGCTACACAGTCGTTCTCCAGTCAGTATCAAGAGAAGCTGCTACGTAAGGATATCCTAGCTAGTTTAGTTACCTTTAGTGACAACGGTCTATTCGTCATTGGGTATAGTGAAGTCAACGAATACACGAGCTTCTCAAGGGTGAAACACGCCAAGGTGTCATTCCAGGATGCGAAGGGTAAAAAGCACACCGTTCACTTTAAGATACCGATGCCGGACGAGGAAGGTTACTATCTGGTCAATGGTGTTAACCTGAGTATGTCAAAACAGCTGGTCAACGTACCGATCTGTAAGATCTCACCTACTCGAGTCTCGTTGATCTCAAACTACAATAAGACCCTGGTCGACAAGGTATCGTCGGTTCGGTACTCGCTACCGGATTTCATCGCGAAGAATGCTAAGGAGCTAGGAATAGCTACAGTACCAAAGGCCAACACCTATATCGGTATCGACGTTCCATTTGACTATAAACAGATCGGTGGTCGGTACCTCAAGCTAACCAATGATCAGTACACTTTTCATTTTGAGTATGCTACGCGAAATAAGCAGCTCGGCGCACCCGAGACCCTGCCTGAGTTTGAGAACCAGTTCGGGGTACTAGTCGGTCGGGCCATTCGTGATAAGAACGTGCTCATCTTCATGGGTAAAGATAACATGTGCACGGTTGCTGATATAGCGGCGCACAATCTCATCGAGATGAAGATCCCGATCACCTCGTTACTAGGCAAGTTCGATGTACCTATGGAGTGGTGTGATCTGAAGATCCTCGATAAGAACCTCCCAGTTGTGTTTATACTTGGATATCGATATGGTATCACTAAGATCTTGACCAATCTCAAGATCAAGCATCGGTTCGTGCTACGACAGGAACACAAGCCTACTGATCTCAAACCTACCGAGCTGATCATCGAGTTCCTCGACGGCTGGCTGGTATTTGATCGGTACCCATTAGAACACAGCTACATCCTAGCTGGACTAAGAGCCTTCGTGACGTTGAAACGTTACGCCTTTTCTGATCTCGATGGTGATGACGGGTACTACCAGCTCCTTTCCGATAGAGGGATGAGTACTAATTATCTGAAGGGCATTAACGCTTACTTCAACTTCTTTATAGATCCAATAACTAAGGAGGTCCTCCATGAAATGGGTGAACCGACGAATACTCGAGATCTGCTTATACGTGCTGTTGACATGCTCATCAACACTACGGACAAAGAGCCGAGTGCTATCAGTAACTTTAGGGTACGCTCAGCTGAGATGATCCCTGGTATCATCTATAATGAGATATCAAGGCAGTATGCAAACTATGTAAACAGTAACTTTAAAGATGTCAGCTTTAGTATCAACACTGAAGCTATCTTTCAGCGGATCATCCAGGATCAAACGATGACCCTTCGGGAAAGCATCAACCCGATCCATGCGATCAAGGAAGATACTAAGGTGACCTATACCGGATTCGGTGGTAGGTCAGCTGAGGCATTCGTTGCTAGAGATCGTAAGTATCCAAAAGACGCTATCGGTATCTTATCAGAAACGACAACTGATAGTGGTAGCGTAGGGATGGTTTCATCCTTTTCAGGAAATCCCAGGATCAAGAACCTACGTGGGATGTTCGAGGAGAACATCCAGGATGTCAATATGACCAACACCTTGAGTGACGTGGCTCTACTGATGCCTGGAGCTACCAATGATGATCAACATGTTAGACAGTTATCTGTTTAACCGGGTCCCACTAGTTAGTAATAGCTAGATGGAACTCTCCTTAATTGCTGGAACCCACTAAAGCTATACCACCTAAGCGGAGCATGAAAATGCATACGTGCCTCTGATGGCAGGTTTGAAAACGGTATGGATGATCTTTTCTCATCGAACGTGAGAGAAGATGAAATGGGGAACCGTGGATCCTTAGGATCCCTTTAGCAGCCAAGACTCTTCACCGAAAGGTATGAGTAAGGTTCAACGATCATGGCCTTATCAGCCAGTACCTGTCAAGTGACGGGAAAACGGGAGACACCCTTCAAAGCATCGGAGGGTGAAGATATGATCTGTGCATCTAGGGAAAACCTAGAGCGGTGCTTAAGTGCACGGGTTGAGGTTAACGACCTTGACTGAACACAATAGCCGAAACGTGCGAACTTTATTAATATTCAGCTAACTCACCATATCCCAACAGCTCATCAGGAGCCGATGCGGATACGCACTGGGTTTGAACGAGTCATTCCTCAAAAGACCAGTCGAGCTTTTGTTGGAAAGATGTCTCAAGATGGTAAGATCATCAAGGTCGATGAGCAGCTTAAGATGATCACTGTTCAGTACGACGACGGAACCCTTGATGTGTTTGAGTACGGTGATATGCGAGGTGATGCGTCAGGGATGGCGGTCAATCACTCGATAGCGAAACATCCTAACGTCGCAGTTGGTGTGAAAGTGAAACGCGGTACGATATTAACGTATCATGATCAGTTCTTCCGGTTAGATCCGATCACCAATCAAGTGTCATGGTGTCACGGCGTACCAACTAATATTGCTATCATGTCAAAAGACGTAACGCATGAGGATAGTGATATGATTTCGTCTAAGCTAGCGGAGAAGTTAGCTTTTGAAAGTATCGACGCCAGACCGATCACGGTATCGACCGATATGGTGATCATCGATTCGGTTAGCGTTGGGAGCAAGGTTGCGTATAACGATACGCTGATGCGTTTAAAGTACGAAGATACGGCCGATATCATAGGCGACGTCGACGAGTTATTTGACGACTTGAAACAGATCGATTATCGTAGTAAGTCCGAAGGAGAGGTCGTCGGGATCGAGGTCTTTCACGTGAACGATGTACTGAACGACTCACTCACTAAGTTTATCAATAAGGTATCGTATCGGAGCCGAAGAAAAGCGGTGGCTACCAAAGGGACGCGTCAGGAGGCATCGTATTCGAACGTTACGCTGGTTCGGGACGGTACTCGGGTTCGTGGAGTTCAGTTGAGCGCAACTGACGTACTGATCGTCTTCCACATCAAATCGAAGATAGCCTGCGGTATTGGGGATAAGATATGTTGTGGTAACTCGTTGAAGTCTGTCGTTGGTCGAGTTGAGAACCAACCGATGATCACTGAGGAAGGTGAAGAGGTTGATATGGTATTCAGTGCAGCCAGCATCCAGAACCGTATCGTTTTATCACCGATCATCACTGGGATCATGACTAACATACTCAAAGCTGCAGAGAAAGATGTATTGAAGATGTATTTCGAAGAGTCAATTACCCCGACCTAAAGGACGGGGCTTGTAACTACAAGGTGCCTAGCGATAGGTGCGAAAGACTAGCTTGGCCAAGTAACCTGACCTAGTAATAGTGCTCAGGGGATGTTTGAAGGCAACTGAACCACAACAACAAACTGATGTACAGGTGCTCCACTAGCTTGTACCTCTCAGGTGGTCAGTAGCGAAGTGGGACGAACTATAGAAGGTGGGGTAACCTGCCAATCAGTAAGGAGCAGCATCATGACAACAACTAAAACAAAGTACCTCAATCCTACTGGTCAGATCTACAAGAAACCAGCGCAGCACTGTAAGCATCCACCACCGAACTACGTACCAGTAGTCGGCTGTGCCGGCAAACCGTTGATGCCATGCCATCCGCAGCGAGCTCGTGAGCTCATGGAAAAAGGCAAGGCCAAACCACGATGGATGCTCGGCTCCATCTTCTACATCCAGCTCACTGAGCGAGATGATGGTGAAGTCGATCCTCACGTCGTGATCGGTATCGATCCTGGCTCTAAGTTCGAGGGCTACAGCATCCGATCGACTAAACGCACCCTAATCAACATCCAATCGGCTGCGCCCACGCACGTAAAGAGTCGAGTGGCTGATCGTCGTGACCAACGGAGAGCACGGCGCTTCCGCAACACACCCTGCCGTAAGAACAAGAGTCACCGTGGTAACGTGTCCAGCAGTCGGCTACCACCATCGACTAGAGCTCGATGCCTCGCTAAGATCAACATGGTCAAGCGGCTGATGCGGATCTACCCGATCAGTATGATCGTTATCGAGGACGTCGCTGCTCGTACCAAGAAAGGAGCTAATCGAAACTGGAACAAGAGCTTTTCACCACTACAGGCTGGTAAGCTGTATCTGTATGCTGAGCTCCAAAAGCTAGTGACCCGCCCAGTAGTACTGATCCCAGGCTACACCACGTTCCAGTACCGATCGCTGCTGACCACCGTAGTGAAGGCCAAGCACAAGGCAGCCAAGATCTTCGAGGCTCACTGCATCGATGCTTGGGTGCTGGCTGGGCTCGGGCTACCACACGAAGCTCTGGAAGAACCAGATAATCTGAGTATGTATAGCTTAGAGCCGATCCTGCTACACCGAAGGCAGCTGCATGCTACTCAGCCAGCTGAGGGTAACATCAGACGACCATACGGCAGTACCCGGAGCATGGGTCTGAAGCGTGGCAGCTTGGTCCATCATCCGAAGTACGCTCACGCCTACGTCGGTGGCACCAGCAATGGTCGGATCAGTTTGCATAGTCTGGAAGATGGTAAACGGCTCACTCAAAACGTCCACCCTGAGCAGTGTCAGATCCTAGCATACAACACCATGAAGATCCACTACATTCAGCGAGCTGAGATGACCTGTAAGATCTGTGGTAAGACTAAACTGGTAGCACAACGAGTACTGACCAAGAAACGTAACATCGGCTCTGCCGAGTACGCTAGCAGCTCACCAGCATGTAGTCCAGAGTGCTAC
>AMWB02162804.1_pt1 | contig 17757 bp, 24 predicted proteins | sample 200311 | NCBI WGS metagenome assembly AMWB02 (sample SAMN02737377, study PRJNA173069) | bioreactor metagenome | biome: anode biofilm in microbial fuel cells | place: USA: California | collected 2010-12-16 | reverse complement strand
ACCGTTGCCGGCATAATAGCGCCACTGGCAGCTGGAATAGTTAAGCCTCCAATGGCAGTTGAACCAGTGTGATAAATTCCGGCGTGCCGGTAAGAACCAGCTGTTCCAGAAGACCACACCAATGACAATGTAATCAGGTACAAACCAGCGGTCGTGAAATAAATCCTGTTCGCGTTTACTGCGGAATCCCACATTGTATCTGTGTCATAATCTTCATTTTCCCAGGTGATATTTGCTAGAGAAGTAGTAGAACTAAAGTCCGTTGTAACGTTTACTCTTACCTTCGGCGGTGCCTGCAGCGCATTCACTTCACCCTGCAAAACGCCAATTGCAGTATTAACCGCACTCAGTAGGTTTGTGTGCTGGATCTTCTTTGATTTGTTTATGTCCAGCGCCTCGCTGATATCAATTATCAATAACAGATCACCATCCGCCGGCGTAGTTAGTTCTGTCAAATCAGTTATTTTCTTAGTCGCCATTCATCACCTCTCTATGGTGCAACGTACTCAACACCCAAAATATCTACATCCGCTAAATTTCCACCGGTAAGATCAAGATCACGTTTCAAAACCGTTCCTATGATCTGTTTCGATTGATTGGTGCTGGTCAAGACAATTTCATCCAGGTCAATGTCAGATGAGAATAAACGCATGTGCTGCTTGTACCGCAACCGGTAATAATCCCGCAGCTGATCCAACACATCCTGAGCATTCACCAGGCTGATCATTGTTGCGTCTGAAATGGTCTTCGTGTTTTTGTTGGCAAATTCCTCAGCAACCGTCTCGGTAAAAATAAAGGATCGCTTTGAATCAAGCCATGGGTATCCTGTCACTGCAACGGTCCCGGCTGTGGTAATTTCCAGATACAGGCTGTTCGGACCCAACACGTATTGACCGCCCACCTCTACGTTGTCGCCGCCCTCAGTAAGCACATCATCCCCGCCCTCGGTGATCAGTGTCCAGGTGGCGTACCCCGGTCCGGTTATAACCACGGTGTGATACGGTTTTTCAAAAACGATCTTGTATGTACCAACATCTAAGTTTTCTTCAAAAATATCCTCGATCGTTGAACTGGCTGTATACGTATGAGAAACAAGCTCAATGCGTGTTACCAGCGGCAATAAGTCAATGCTCTGATTCTGGCTCTTTTCCGTATCAAGAATTTCAGCATCATATGTGGTACTGGGAATGACTACTGGAACAATATCCAGTGTGCTGCTCTCTGATGTCTTTGCCGTGGCTCGAGCTGCGAAACAAACCTGCTGCAATGCTTCCCGGTAAGTACACGGCGGGATCCATCCTGTAAGTTCTATACTGGCCAATGAAGCGTCCACGGTGTAACTAACATCAATGGGTCCAAGGATTGTGCTCAGTATGGCGGGAAGTGTGGTCGCGCTGCTCCAGAATCCGCCGTCATAATCTGTGTTATCCATCACGCCCAGGATGTCGATTGCCGTGAATTCGATCTGTGTATCACTGACATTTTTCCAGGTTTGCAGGTAAAACTTCCCGATGAAATGATTTACCCCGGCAACGTTCGCATAAACCATCACTGGTAACCGTTGTGAAAGCAATTCATACGTTTCACCAGAAAACATGTGGAACGTCGGATAGCTGTTGATCACCTTGAATTCAACTGTGCTGATCGGTACTTCCACACTCACCGGATTGATCTCCTGTGTTACTGACGCGCTGATCACATCCTCACCCTCAAAGCGGAGAGTTGTGCCAGCTAATACCGTTACGTCAATAACTGGGTACGTGGTGGAGGTCATGACCGCGCCGGCTCCTGAGCGATGAAATTAACTGTCAGGTTCTTCCAATACCGTGTTGATCCACTGACCCTCACCAGCTCGTCACTGATGCCGGAAAAATACGCCGTGAATGTCAGGTCACCGTCTTCATCCGGGATGATCACCGTGTGAAACTCCACCGGCTCGGTCAACTTATCCCATAATGCCGCGTAATCAACCATGGATGCCTGGCCGAACTGTAATTTGTAATTGAAATACACCCCGATCAGCTCACGGTGCAGCTTGCCGTCCACGGTCCGTTCAGCGAACTTGTCCAGGAAATCAGCGGTGCGCTTGATGCTCATTACCGGTACGCTGTAGGTGCTGCCGTCAATTGTGATCGGTGGGGTACTCATGCCGTAACCCCTTTCACAAGCGATCTTCCTATGCGCGCATTCTCTTTGTCAATATACGGCTTCAGCTCTCTGACCAATGCCCCCAGTGACCCGCCAAAGTTGATCGTTATTTCACCGCCGCCCGCTCCGGTTTCCTCTCTCACGATCTGCCGGATCAGCTCTTCCGGTGCTTCGATGTTCGTCCCATGGCGTTGATCTCCCAGTATCGCCGCGAACGCCGCGTTAGGCGGGATCACCGCTCCAGTAGCCAGGTGCGGGATCTGCGGAGCGGAGACCTCTTTCAAATTGATTCCGTAAGACTTTCCTCCCAGGTCCGGCACCCAGTCCGGTATCGTGATTGAGACTTTGTTCAACGCCCTGATCATAAAATTTATTCCTGATATAACCGAGCGGATCATCGCGTTGATCACATCAATGATGCTGTTCACAAACCCTTTACTTAGGGAAACAATTATCTGCCATACCCCGGTAAATATATTCTTCACGCCCTCCCAGGCTTTTTTCCAGTTATCAGTAAATACACCGCTGATGAATTGAACGATCCCGCCGATGACTGTAATTATTCCCTGAATTGCTCCTGAAATTGCCAGCCCAACGTTTTTCAGGATACCCACGATCAGGTTCCAACCTGAAGCGAACGTTTCCTTGATCCACTGCCATGCGTTTTTGAATAAAGCAACGATACCAGTCATTACATCTCTCAGGATTGGGAGGAGGTGTTTACCGAACCAGGCGATCACCGGCTCAATAAATTTTTCATAAATTGCCTGTCCCGCTTCCTTGAACACCCCGCCCAGCCATTTAAGTTTTTCACCAATTGGACTGAATACGTTTTCTTTCAACCAGTTCCATGCGTCCGACGCGGCCTTGCTGATCCACTTCCACACCGGTCCCAGCACGTGATCCCACACCCAGATCGCAGATGTAGCGATTACATTCCATGCTCCCGTGGCTTGTTCAACGATCCATTTCCACGCATCACCAATAGCTTTTTTAATTTTTTCTACGGTCGTCAATATATTCGGGTCAATTACCCCCGGTTCCGTTGGCGGGACACCAATAGTCCCTCCGCCTGCAACTTCACCGCCGCCGACCCCTGCGTCCGCTGAGCCCTCTTCCAACTGTAATACATTCAGCTCATCGAACGCTGCCAGCGCTCCCTTCGCCGCCTCCCCTGCTTTTTTCGTGTTCTTGGCAAGGCTTCCCTGGGCGGCTGCCGCGTCAGCCGTGCTGTCTGTCACGCTATCTATGGCTTGCGCTGCTTTTTCCATCTTAACCCCGAATAGCGCTGCGATGAATTGCCCAGCCTGGTTGAAGAAGATCACCAGCCAATCCACCGCTTTTTTGATATAGGGGATGACCGCGGATAATAATGGGATAACAGCGGACCCCACCGCCACTCTCAGGTTGTAGAATGACGTGCTCAGAGCCGATACCTTCCCCGAGTACGTATCAGCCAGCTTGGCCGCGTCTCCGGACTGAAAGCGCGTTTCGTTCATAATCCCGTTCACTTCCGCCTGAATCTTCTGCTGCTTGGTCAGGTTGCCGACCGTTGTCCCGATGCTCTCAGCGTATTCCTTCCACATGATGGTCACGTTCTTGGTCACGCCGGAGTTGTCCACCAGAATGCTGTTTTCGTTTTTCAAACCTTCGGTCGCGGATTGAACAGCTTCCCCCATGGTCAGGGATGCCTGTCTGCCAAAAGCTGAAGCGTTTTTAAGTGCGGTGAGTGTTTGTTCGATCTGCCCGGTATCATACCCGCGCATCATAAGGTTCTTATACGCGGTAATGGCATTTGTCATCGGTACTAGGCCATCCGAAATGTATTCTTCCAGGAATTCCTTTGCTGTCACAAATGATTTTCCGGTTCCCTCAACAATGGATCTCAACCCAATCCATGCCGCTTCTGTTTGCGCGGCTGTATCGACCGCGGTTTTTCCCCATCTGATCAACGCCGTGATGCCCATGGCAACGCCCATCGCCAGAGCAACCCCCTTGATTGCCCCGGTGATCGCCTTAACACCCTTGTTGAACCCCTTCGTATCCATTCGAGTATCAATTCGGATGGAACCATCGTAACCTGCCGCCATCGTTATTCCTTCCTCGCCCCTATCATCGCCAAAAACACCCGTTCAGCTTCGCGTTCCTCCACCGTCCGGTCGTCCACTTCCTCCACCACGAACGCATCCCCCAGCTCGCGTGCCATTTGCCGCTCTTCCTTGCTCGCTTTCCCTGTCTTCACCCGTTTCCTCAAACCTGCCAGGGTGCAAAACGCCGTGTCAGCTCCCAGGTCCATGAACAGCGCCAAAAACTTCCACCAGTGTAAGAACGTAACACTTTCCAGGTCGATCCCGTGTGTCTGTTGGAACGCCGCGTAGATCAGGTTGGCGTCCTTATTCCAGCTGAACACCCTTGGACCATCCGGCTCGTCTACTTCATCTTTCCCGCCGTTCAGGAACCATGTTCCTCGCTCCAGCGCGGCGCGCGCGTCTTCCGGTTTATCGATGTAAAGGTTCTCGTAAAAGACCAGGCTCTTCTCCACACTCGCCAGCTCCGGGTCCTCAAACGCCAGGATGATCTTCAGGCAGTTCCTGAAATCCGCATCGATGCGGTATTCCTGCCCGCTCACATCAATGCTGGTGGGGAGTTTGTCAACGAGTATGTTCATTTCATGGTCTTCGATGCCTTTCGGTATTGGTTCACCTTGTTACTCCGAGCGCCCTGGATGAACGGTGTGATGCCTTCAAAGAATTGCTCGAACATGTTCAGCGTGTTTGCGTCGCCAAAAGCCTTCTGCGATGTTCCTGTTCCAAACACCTTATCGATCTGCACCCGTAGGTACTGGCACAGGTCGATCACCAGTTTGATGTTCTCAGCCGTGTTCACCGGGATGCCGTATTCGTCCACGCCTTCCACCGCGTTGATCTCGTCCGCGCGCTGTCGGAACTCGACCTCTTTCTGTTCAAATTCCTTGATCAACCCGTAGAACTTCTCCACGAAAACAATGTCTTCCGGGTTGAACTCGATCACCCGGTTTTCATCACCGTTCACCGCAATGCGCTTCAACCCGTTGTTGATTTGAATGGAATCCATTACACTGTCCTTGTCGCCTTGATGTAGTAAATGGTCGTCACCGCGCCTTCGGTCACTTCGATGCTGATCGTGTTCTCACCCAGCACAAGCGACGCCGGGTCACCCTGGGCAACCACAACTCCATTGCACTTCTGCACGATGCTGTCGGCGGTCGCCAGCTCTGAAGCTACCGTCACGGTCGCAGCCGCGATGCTGGTGGTGTAGAACAAGTTCGATTTATCCGCTGCAAAAAGTGGCGCGAGCGTCCCCGATCCCAGCGTCAGGCTCGTCAACGTGGTTTCCGCCGGCGCGTTCAACTCCGAGAACTCTTCAAGCGTCGGGTTGTACCGCCCCAACGTTGGCTCGCCCACAAAATTCACCGTGTAATTCAGCTTCGCCGCCGCTCCGCCGTCCCCGCCGAACTCGTCCACCTGCAGGCTCACACCCTGCCGCTCCGCTGGGTAAAACCCGCCAATCGCTTCCTTGTACATCCACACGTTCACCACTTCCGCTTCAGCCAGCGAGAGAACCGCCCGCGATTTTCGTAAAGCATCGATGAACTCAAAAACCTCATCGCCAGCCACCGCCGTTGATTCCAGCGGCATATTAGGCGCGTAGGATTCCACGCTGATCGTCGCGCTGTCTTCGTGGATATACGTCTCTTCGCTCGTTTTCGGGTTGTACGCGATCGCCCCGGCTGTTACACCGTCCCCGATCAGAGACCAGGTAGGCGTACCGATCGAACCTGTGTTCAGGAAGGACCTGAACTGACTGCGTTTGATCTTAGCCATTTAGCCTCCTCAACTCGGCGTGAACGCGCTGGTGTTGGCGTTGAATGTTCCAGGGATGGGATCACCAATGAAATTGATGGTGTAGTTGATCTTCACCGATGCGCCGCCATCACCGCCAAACTCATCGATCTGGATGGACACGGTCTGCTTTTCCGCCGGGTAAGCCGTTGGCCCACCAGATTCGTACGCCCATACGTTCACAATATCTGTCTCGGCCTCATCCAAAACAGCCCTGGCCACCCGCAGCGCGTCAACGAATTCAAACACATCGTCACCGCTCACCGCCGTCGCTTCAACCGGCATGTTCGGCGCGTAAGACTCTACCGAAATGCTGGCACTGTCCTCATGAATGTACGTTTCCTCCGTGGTCTTGGGATTGTACCCAATGGCCCCGGTTGTCACGCCGTCACCGATCAGTTTGTAACTGGCCGCCCCCGACGGGTTCACATTCATGAACGTCATTACTTCAGAACGCTTGATTTTTGCCATTTTTTTCTCCTAATTTTGTTTGTAAACCAGCCGGCATTGCACCTGGTACACGCCGCTATCCGACTCGCCCTGTTCATAAAGAAATCCCCAGCCGGTCGCTTCGATCAGCTCGGGTGTTTGACCCGCCGCCAGTGTCGGCAGTGTGCCCGCTTCCGTCTGCGTCTCCAGCCAATCACTGAACGCCTCAAAGAACCCGTTATTCTCCAGCCTCTCCAGGTCATCCGCCGTGCTCTCCATCGACTGGAACGCGAACGGGAATTCCCGCAAAGAACTGCTGTCGATGTAACTCTCCACGATCTTCCCCCCGGCCAGCGGCACCACCGCGTACTGTGTCGGTTTGCTGCCCAGGTAATCCGCCCACAACGGCGCACCCGTCTTTAGCCCGGAGTATCCCGCAAGGTAGGTTCTCAATGCGCTGATAATGCTCATGCTGTGCCTCTACCCGCGATCCTGCGCGCACCTTCAAGGATCTTCCTTCCGTGAACCTCTTTCATGCGAGAGAACCACTTTGGCCCACGCTGTGGTCCCGTCTGGCTGCCTTTCTTCCGTGCCATGTAGTACTGCGCTTTGGCGTACGGCGCGATCCATTGCACCAGACCGCTGCCTACCTGCGTTCCAAGAATGCCCGATTTGATTAACATTCCCGTGCGTAGCGGGATCAGCGGCTCGCACAACCTGAGCACCTCTGAATCAACATACTCTTGCGCCGCGCTGTACCTTTTCAACCATTTTTGTTTGAAATTCGTGTCCCAGGTCAGCTCTGCTTTGCCGTTTTTGGTAACAATGATTTTGCCGCGTGGGGTTTCAATGACCGGGTACGCCATTATGACGCTCCGATCTGCCAGTGACACATACCGTAACTTCCCATGTCCATGGTATCCACGCTGCGGATTATCAATACATCCGGGTATTTTGCTTTCAGATCACTGATCGTAAAACTGGCCGAGATCGTATCTTCTACCAGTCCTCTTACCACCACGTCACCATCCTGGAATGTCCAGTAACCGGTTTTGGTAGTAAGAGCCGCCCACTCAGTATAGGGGAGGTACTCTACCCCGCGCTGAAATGGAACGTAGATGTTCGCCTGGTTCGCTGCGATATTCCCGCCGCTCGCAATCACGTTCGCCGCCTTGCGGTTTTCCCACAACACACCGCGGATCTGCGACCGGTGATACTTTTCAGTCCGCGTCGCTGCATCCACGTATTTATTGTAGATCGTCAGATCGGCGTTATTCCTCATCCAGGTACCCGTTCTCTTCGTCCGTGAACCCTCTGAACATCAAACCGCTTTGGCCAAGGTACAACCGCGCTGCGCGTTCCTGTTTTTCCTCGTTGCTCATTGTTGCCCGGGAACCCGCGCCGTATGATACTGAGTAAGAACCTACCCGCTCGCTCGTGATTCCGTCCAGCTGCCCGTTTTGTTCCTGGGCGTACAGCTCTTCGGACACCGCGCAAGTCGCCATCTGGATCATTTCGATTGTGTCATCGTCCGTATTCGCAGTAATAATCGCCGCTGCACGGTTAAACGTGATATGGTCTATGATTCGCGATGCCCGAAGAGCCAGCCGCGGGAAGTTAGAACCGTCTATGGCAGTTCCGAGAAAACTGCTGCTGTAAAAAGCATAAGTCGCGTATACCGCCATTGACCGCTCCTGTTAAAACACGATCCAGTTGATCACATCGCCCGCGCTGACGTTATAGGTTGCCCCACCATCAGCCACGGTCAACACGCCGGATGCCATTGAGATCGTTGCGTCAACGGTTACATCAGCGCCAGAGCGTAGAACCTGGACGATCTGACCAACAGCGCTCACCTTGCCGGTATCGATTACTGCCGCGTTCGCGCTTGCCTCACCGGCGGTTACAGTATGCGTACCGCCGTGCGGGATCTTGCTTGCCCAGTCAATTCCTGAAATAGTCATCATGCACCTTCAATCCATATGATGTAGCCGTTGATCTTGCCGCCAGTCAGGGCAGCACCTCCAACGGTAACAGTAACAGCCTTAGCTGCTTCCAGCTTGATTGGAGTTGTGTCAACTGCCATCGCTAGTTGTACCTTGGCACCCAAACTGGCTTTTGCGGTTGCGGTCAGTAAGTCATTGGCACTAACAAGGTGGATCGCCACAGTTGCGCTGCCATCCGAAGTGATAGCTTCAATAACGTCCACATGTCCATCGATCACAATGGCATTATCCGGAATGGTCACTGCCAACGGATGCGCGGCGACGGTCTTGTTGCTCACCGGGGTCGGCGACGTGGCGTCATTGACCGCCGTATCGAACACGAACGGTGTTATGTGATAACCGGTGGTATAGGCCAGTTCCGCGTTGATAGCCGTGAAATTATCATCCGCGTCTTTGAGCCAGCCTGAGCCGGTAAGTGATTTAAGTGTTGCCATAGATTATCCTTTCTTCTTGGCTGATCTGCTCGCCTTCGGTTCTTCAGCTGCTTCAGGTTCAGGTTGGAGTGGAGCCGGTATCTCAACCGGCTCGTCTTTTACCTCAACATACCCGGCGGCGATATAACGCGGCGCTTCAAGCGCGCTTACGTCGATCGTAATTCCGCAGTTGTACAGTTTCATGGCTTAGGCTTTGTTGTGCAGGTAGATGCCATTCAGCTTGTTTGCGTAAACAAATGCGTCGTGGTAGATCCGGTACTGCACCAGCCAGCCATCTGTGGTCTGGTTCTCTTCCGGTGCAAACACCTTCAACGCGGCGTGTTTGGTCACTTGCAGAACAGCCGATGGGTGAATGATCATGAAGTTGATGTCCTTGCCGGAGCCCTTGGAGTACCCGCCGGCATCCACAGCCGCACCAGCGTCAATGGTGATCCCCTTGTAGAACCGGGTCTGGGGGACCATCACAACATCCATGCCATCAAATTTCATAACGCGGCGATCAACGGCATTTTCGTTCGCCAGGAAGCGGCTGACCTTGGTCTCAAGCAGACTCAAACAAGCATCAGAAATGTACAGAATACGCCCTTCTCGTGGAACTTCATCCTCGTCAAGCGCCAGCTTGGCAGCGTCCAACGCGGTGAGGATGGTGTTGGCATCCAAAGTCGCGGGGGTGGCAGCATTGATGCTGGAGGTGGAGGCATACTTGCTGAAGCGATAAGCATCCAACTCAGGCGCAACCTGAGTGCGGATAAATTCGCTTGCCAGGGTCCCGAAGGCCATGCCCATGGTTTCTTCGTCGTCCATGCGGTCGATCACGAAAGCCCGGCCGCGTTCGGATGCGAGGGTCAGGGTTTCCCAGGCGCCCACAACCTGTCCGGCAGGGTAGCCGGAAACGCGGGAGTAAGTACCAAGCCCGATGGGATTGGTTTTGAATACACTGACAACATTCGCCCCGGCGAAGTTCACCGGTTTGGTCATCGCGTCCATGCGCGCGGTCAGCGATGAAGCCTTGTAGATTTCATCGAGGATCGGCTGAAATTTTGTTGCTAAAGCAATTGATTGTGCCATTTCTATCTCCTATGTGTTGACCGGTAACCCCGCTGCTTTCCTGGCAGCATCAGTTATCGCGTCGCTTGTGATTTGTTTGTTGTTGCCGCCCGTCACGATCTTCGGAGCGGTACTGTCACTCACGAACAGGTAATCATGCTCGGTCTGAATTTTTTCCAGTTGTTCTTTCAAACCGGAAACAGAACCGTCTTCAGCAAGTTTCAAGAGTTCTGTGTTGAGTAAAGCCATTACGGATTTCGTGTTCCTGGCTTTTGCCCCGGTCAATGCGGATTCAAGCGCGTAATCAAATTTCAGTTTTGACACCTGCGCTTCTGCATCCCTGGTCGCTTGCTCCGCTTTGGCTTTCCACTCGTCAGCGGATTTCTTCACGCCGTCGATGTCCATGCCCTTGAATGATTCGATCTGCTTGCTTGCATCACTCAGCTGAGCCTTCAGCCCGTCGTGCTCCGTGGTCAGGGTTCCAATATCTGTCTTGTGCTTCTCAATATCTTTCCCGTGCTCGGCCATGATCTTATCGATCACGTCATCCGCGACACTTTCACCCAGTAACTTCTTCAGATCCTCTCGTTTCATTGCCTGTTCTCCTTGTCTTACTCGCCTACCCGTTTAACGTGGTCGGGATCACGCGGCGTCTGGCATTTTACGTTGCCCAACGAATTGTTAAAACAAAATCGCCCAGTATCGGTCAGGCCATTACACCTGTTGATACTGAGCGGGTAACTCGTGGATTCCCTATTTAGTTGTAATAATAGTATAGCACAAAAATAAACAGTTATTTATAAATTGTTTCACGTTCCGGTTGCCGGATCAAATCGGTCTGGCTGATAAAATCTCTCATTTTCGCTTGCCACTCTTTTACCTTCATCGTTTCACGTTTAGCATCTAAACCGGCAGCATTCAGCGCCCCGGCTTGCCGTTTCCAGTGCCGGATTTTACGCTCGATCCCCCGCTGATACTGAGTAGCATCATACAGGCTCATTTCCTGATCATTGTACATAACGGTTTTATCTGCCAGGTCTTTTAGCTGTTGCTCAGTATAGGCGCGTTCTGATATGCCCTCGAAAAACGGGTAGAACGAATGCCGGCAATTCCAACCCATCAGACCCGTGCCCGTCCCATATCCGGTTACTTCGTAAAAGTTCGGATAATGCGCATTCTTGGGATCAACGCCCCGGGTGAATACGTGCCCCTGCCACATTTCATGATTCTCTGGCGTATCGCCTTTGTTTCTGGCGCCCGCGTGCGCGCTTGTCTCCACCAGGTCCGTGCCCATTTCGTCAGCTCGCGCCATTTGCAGCATCCCGCTGGTTTGAGATACCCCGGTTAGCACGGTACGCCTTACCGCAACGTCTATGCGGTCCTTGTGCCCGCTCTCGTAACTGATCATCTCCAGACCATTTGAAGCCACTGTTCTTACTGCGTAAGAGATTGCCTGGATGTAATCCATTGCCCCGTTGGATACCTGCATATACGCAAGATCAGCCGCTTGGATGAACGCTTCTTGCCCGCTCATAGCCGTGGTCAATGTCAGATTTCGCAGAACCTGATTTGTTTTCTGCAATCCAACTGACAATACTTGTGCCATCGCCGGTGAAAGATTCAGTGGAACAGGTTTCAACCCCGCTTTCACATAAACCGCGTCGTCGAATGCCATGGTTTTTACGCCGGCCGCCTTGAAGATCCTCTGCAGCTCATTTTCACTTTTACCGGTAAGGCGTGAAAGTCTTTTTAGAATATCTTTGTACAGCATCCCCGATTCAGATAAACGCTGCACTTGCCAGGCGGCAGATTCTAGATTTAGATTTTTAAGCCTTCTGGCTATATCGTAAATTACAGAATCCTCATACTCAGTATAGAGGGAGACGATCGGACCAACCAGCACGTCAAGGTAATCAGCGGTGAGCATTATTCCTCATTTTCAAAAAACGTGGTTCCGCTTTTCTCTGCTTTTGCCAGTGCAATCATTTTCGTTGCCGTTGCTTCATCCTCGCCATACGTCCGCATCCTGTATTCAACCAGGCTCATTGCGCCCATGGAAACTGCTTGTGAATCATTCAACCGCTGCGCGTCACTGTCAACGATGATCGAATCATCAAAATCATAAACTGGTGTGTACTTCCCGGCGGGTGCCAGTTTGTACAAAGTCGCCCAAATATCCATTGACCACAAGAGCTGATCGAGCGCCGCCTGTAATGATTTTTGCGTATCGGTAATGGTTGCATAGGTCCGTTGGCGGCTGATCTTGATCTCTGTTGCCGTCTTCGCTTCCACCGCCGGGTCTGAAATGGTTCCATACGATAACCCGCACTGAAATTCAACTTTTTTCAGCATCGCATCAAGACCGCTCAGTATGGATTGCTCTCTGAACGCCGGGCTCCACTCGTGGAATAATCCCTCCGGGTTGCTTCCGATTGGGCTGGATACCCCATTTAGAGCTCTGTAGAGTCTCTTTTTTGGTAATACCTTTTTCCCGTCTTCATCTGTGAAAGCCAGGATGTCCGCGTACAGCGCCCGTTGACCGGAATCAAACTCCCACACCAGGTTAGACCACAACTTATCAGCCTGCTCAATGAGCCCCGTTGCCCTTGAAAAACAAGAAACGCCGATTGGACTGGTTGGATCGATATTGTTTGCCAGTGGATACTTGAAATACGCAAACAACGGCCGGTCAACGTTGATCACTGCCACCGGTTCAATGTCCGCCCACTCAGGAAGAGAATCTAATCCAACCGACTGCCCCAACTCTGTGCTGGTGCTGCTCTTGAACGCCATATTCTCAATGACATACCCGGTTGCCGAGCTCTTGTCTTTCCACTCAACGGATCCAAAATGATGGTATTCCAGCCGTGTGTAGAATTTCCCGTTGCGGACCTTCTGATCAGCGAAGATACAGCCGGTAATATTCCCGTTGGCGTCAAACTCGGTCGGATAAAATTGATCCGCTTGCACGTAATCAACTTCAATCGCTTCGCCCTTGGGGTACGGCTTGAACATCAGCCCGCCCTTGGCTGCGCCGTATTCCACCATAATGCGCAGTTTGGGGATCACCCCCCGGTCAAGTTGTGCTTGTATGTACTTCGCCCGCGCGCTGGACCCTACCTTGACGCTCATTTCCAGCGTCACCGCCCGCGAAATTTCTGAAGACACCGCCCCGGCAATACCCAGGCTGAAGATCTCGTTATCCTTCAACCAGGAGGCGTTATTCTCATACATATCCGACCACAGTTTGATCGCCTCGGCCATTGCGTCACTGAGCGCAACTTCAACTTTCAACTTATCCTTGATTGTGTTTTGTCCGATCATCTTTGACCACACTCCTTTTAGCCATTGGAGAATCTTTTCAAACATCACTGCCCTCGCCTTCTCCAAATCAGGTTCGTTGCGTACCTGGTTGCATCAATAAAATGGTTATTCCGGTCAGGGTAGGCCGAAATGAAATTACCGTCTTTATCCTGGTCAAGTTCATATCCCATAAACTCTTCCAGTGAATAAGGTGTTCGCTCAGGATCAATGACAATTGCCGCCAGTGACTGCAGCCACTTCATGCTGTATTTCACTGATTCCGGTCCCTTTTCTGCCCCGCGGCACATCAACCCGTATTCCAGGTAATCCGCGATCGATTTAGGCTCTGCAGAATCCGCAATGATCAGTTCGTCCGACGCCACAAGCTTTTCTGTAACCAGTGCGTTATATGTTTCCTTGTTGCCGGCTTTTTGTATTCTTATTTCATCAAGCAGGTAAAGCACGTGCCGCCCGGCATCGTAATGGCACTTCACCCAGGCGAACGGATCAGGATAATAACCCCAGTCAATACCCATCATGATCCGGTCAAATTCCTTCAGCTCTTCATCCTCAATTTTACGGACCTGCACATTTTCAAATACCATGCCGCCGGTGCCGTTTACCACACCCAGGTACTCGTGTTCATACGCATGAGGATTGACCTGTTTTAAATGATCGGCTTCGTCTAGAAAAACTTTCCCCAACCAACGTGCAGCTCTTCCAGCTAAATCCAGATATGATGATTTATGCTGATACTGAGTTTCTTTCGGGATCTGTACATACTTATTTGCCCAGTTGTTTGCGGTCCTCGGCGGGTTAAATGTCTTGAACTCAATAATTGAATCTCCGCCGCGCATTACTGATTGCTCGATCTTACGCACTGCCTCTTCGCCATGGAATTGGTCAAGCTCTTCAAACCATAAAATCGAAATATACCCGAACGGCGGCTTGATCGATTTGATCTTGCCTGGGTCATCCGCGCCCCTGAAGTAGATCTTCTGTCCGGTCGGAAGGTAAGTGATCTCCAGCGGAAACGTGGTGCACTTAAACTTATCTTCCAGCCCCCACTCATTGATTGCCCAGATCATCTGATTGTAAACAGAATCACGCAGCGTGTTTGCTACCTGGCGCATCAATAATACGTGCCCGGTTGGGTTCTGCAGCATCTGATCAATGATAATAATGCTCACAAACGAGCTCTTAGTGGACCCGCGCCCGCCATACAAGACATACTCAGTATGAAGGTGTGAACGAATATCATCATACACATCCACGAACGTCGGCGCGATCATGTCCACTCGCAATACTGGGATATTTGCCGGCGTTTCCTGGTCTTCTTTCAGCTGCTCACTTATAACCTCGGCAGGTTCCCGGTACTCTTCAGGGTGGAACCAGCGCAACACGCGCATTGCCCAGTTAGGATCACTGTTCTTTGCCCGGTCGATGGTAACGTGGCATTCCTGTACTACAGCATCGGTGGATTCAACCATGCTATCCCACAATTTAAGATAGGCTTTGTGTTCACGTGAAAGGACGCCGCCGGTTTGCTCAAACTCGCGCCTTAACTTTTCCTGTAATTTCGCCCCTTCTTTTCGCCATAGGCGGTAAATCTCTACCGGCTCAAATTGATTTTGATTATCAAGATAATCTCGTAACATTTGCCCGTAGTGCATCCACCTGGCAAAGGTCTGGATCGGCACCCCCGCGTGTCTGGCACAGGCACCATCAGAACCGCCATAAGCCCGCAGTTCGCAGGCCTTTTCTATGATTCCTTTTGTCAGTCGCAGGGATGCCATGAAAACTAACCTCCCCGGCCGCCGCCAGCACCACCGCGGCGGATTGCTTGGGGGGAACGACGAACAGAACCACGTGCGAGTGCACCACGGGTAACACCAGTCAAATTACGCATTGTTGATCACCTCCGTTCCACGTAAAGGCTTAGGAGCCAGGCGGTTCTTTTTGACTTCTAAAATTATCGGAGTAACCGGTATTCCCAGCATCTCCGCTAATTCAAGTCCAGATACATACTTGTCACCAAAATTATCGTGACCAGGATATTTTTCTAAAAGTTTATTTGTAAAATCTTCCTTTTGGCTTCGGCTCTGGAAACAAACACAGAACCAGAATTCACCAGCTTCAATGTCTCGGAACCGCTCTGCATTGTTTCGGCGATTTTCCTTGATCATTGTCATCATATCATCCACTTCTCTATTGGCAATCTGCTCAGTATCGGCTGCGGCTATCGGCGGCAAACCAGGCAAGCCGGAGGGTTCAAACATGCTGTCAATATCTGGAGCGCTCAGATCTCGCTTTTTCTTAACAATAATTCCCGACTTCTTTACGATCACTGATTTCTTATCCATTTGCCAACCTTTCATATCTGAAGAACTCGGCTTCAAGCAGTGGGAACCAGTCAAGGATCTTTATGTAATCATCCGGGTACGCTTCCCTGAACGGCTTCATGTAGTAATAATCAATTGCTGCAATGGTTCGGCCGGCGAATTCATACGCCCTGGGCAGCTTCACCTTGTTTTTCTGTATGATCTCCCCTACCTTGGCCACCGACCAATCCCAGATCGCGTAATAATACCGGCGCGCCTTGGACCCTAAAACGCCATTCTGATACATCATCATCCGCCTGTCCAGGTTATCAGCCATCCGCATACCCATTGCCGCGTAATACGGCCGGTTATTCAAATACCCCTTGGCAATTACTCGGTCAAGATCAGCAAACTTAAAGGACGGTAAATCAAATGCCAGAATTTGCGCACACCTCTCAGGCGGTTGGTATACCAGGTCGTTTAGCATCTGGTAAAACAGCGGGTGCGGGAACCTCATGATTTGTTGACCAAAATATTTTTCGTAGTAATCTAAATTCTCTTGATCGCTGCGTAACCCAGGTACCATATATAGATAAACCGGGTGAATATTAAAATCGAATTGCTGCAGCCATAACCACATAGCAATCGAATCTTTACCACACGAAAAATACAGAACAAGATCGTCAACTTCGGATCGCACCTGCTTTACCAGGTCTACAGACGGCATCAATTCAAGACGTTGACTAACCGGCATAAGAGACCCTGTTTATTGAAAAAATCGCCTCAAAACGCTTGACAATGCGCATAATTGCGCATATAATGAAGTCTAGGAGGACGCGATGAAACCTAAATTTTCTGAATTCGTGCACGAATACACTGACGGCCATGGTAAAACCCGCTACGCAGTTGCGCAATGGAATGAGGACGCGAACCAGTACCAGCGCCCCCTTGATAAACGCTCTCGGGAACTGACCGGGTGCCATACTGAATATGCTCACAAACTCAGTGATCTGGGTGGTTACATGACCCGCCGCCAGGCTCTCAGGCGCGCGCGCTATCTGTTTGGAGAGGACTGAATGCAAACCCTCAGTATTCGGCAGCCATGGGCATGGTTGGTTGTCAACGGTTACAAAACCATTGAGAACCGCTCTTGGTATACCAATCACCGCGGACCGCTCTTGATTCATGCCAGCGGGACCATGGATATAACCGGCCGGGTACTCGAAAATTTTCGCCGCACAATGGCCGTAACCGGTATTGTCATACCGAACGAGCTGCAGACCGCCGGGATCGTCGGTATCGTCGATCTGACAGACTGCATCGCCGGACCGGACGTGACCCAGGAAATTGACCCGGATGAATGGTATGAACCAGGCAGCTCTTTTGCGTGGATATTCAAGAACGCAAAAACGCTCCCGTTCAAACCTGCGCCCGGAAAGTTGCATCTCTTCGAGACCAATTACCAATTCTAACATTTCACTCGATTCATAGACCGTGCCTATCAACCATCCGTAGGCGCGGTCCTTTTAACCCAAATCATCTCTAGTGCCATTGCTTACTAAGTGCTCTTCGCTCTTGTCGCCCTTGGCGCAATTGTCGGCAGCTTCTCACGAACATACTTATCATGTTCATCGTGGACCCGTTCTACCTCTTTAATCTGAACGCATATTGACGAATTCAAATTATCTATTGCCTTGATGACCGCCGTGTTTCTGGATTCAAATGCCTGATCCCGCTTGTCTAAAGCATCCATAAACGCTTTTTGACTTTCTGCAGAACGTTTGCTCATCTCTAGCGAATACCAGATGAACACCCCCACAAGCGGCACCTGTATCAATAATGTGATCCAGGACGGAACCTGTGCCGCCGCGTCCATCGGTCTACCCTACGCCGTCTTCAGTGTGTGACTTGCCAATTACCGGGAGACCTTTTGTTGCCACATACGTAAGTTTGGATCCCAGTAACATCACAACATAAGAAAAGATATACGATCCGACAATGGCGATCTCACCCAACAGATTGTCAATGGGCTGGATCTGCAGCTCGGGGAAGAATTGTTTCACCACAAGCAGTGCCAAAACGCCGGCAAGATTGAACCCGGCTACCCACTTATCAGCGGTCCCGTCCTGGATGATTGGTATTCCCTTTAGCTTGATGATCTTCAAAACGTTCACGATCAACGACACCA
>AMWB02026427.1_pt2 | contig 17760 bp, 16 predicted proteins | sample 200311 | NCBI WGS metagenome assembly AMWB02 (sample SAMN02737377, study PRJNA173069) | bioreactor metagenome | biome: anode biofilm in microbial fuel cells | place: USA: California | collected 2010-12-16 | reverse complement strand
CATGAAACCGCGTATAGACAGAAATGAAAAAGGAAAGGAACAGGAATACCGTATCTATGAAAACGGGCAGAAGAATTTTTGACGCTCTTTTTATGTAAGAAAGCAAAGACCTGTAATAGATACCCGCCTGAAGCAGGAGCAGCAAGAGTTTTGACGAATGCTCAAAATTCTTTCTGACGAAAATGCTCATCGCTCCGTAAAAATTATTCACGTACGAGAATCTTGTTTTTCTTGTGCTTTCACCTTTAAGGTGTATCGTGGTTACGGAAGGGTAGTAAAATATTTTATATCCCTTTTTCTTTATCCTGTAGCACAGGTCAAGGTCCTCGCCGTACATAAAATAATCCTCGTCAAAATATCCCGTCTCGTCAAGCACTTTTTTCGGAATGAACATAAACGCTCCGCAGATCGCATCGACTTCAGCGGTCTCGTTTTCGTCGAGATAAGTAAGGTTATACTTACCGAAGAGCCTGCTTTTCGGGAATAATTTCGAGAGTCCGAGAATTCTCGGAAGCGCGACGGAAAGTTTCGGAAAACTCCTCTTGCATGCGGGATCGAGTTTGCCGCTGCCGAGAATAAGTTTCGAAGTAACGGCTCCGATATTCCCGTGCGATTCGGCGAAATCAATCAGTTTGCCGAAGGTACCTTCTTCGAGCACCGTATCGGGATTCAGTATCAGGACGTACTTGCCCGATGCCTGCCTGATTGCGATGTTGTTGGCTTTTGAAAATCCGAGGTTTTTATTATTCCTGATTACCTTGACATCGGGATATGCGATTTCAATGTGTTCGGCGCTTCCGTCGACGGAATTATTGTCGACAAGAAATATTTCAATATTGTGAGATGCGTTATTGGATTTATATATAGATGCAATACAGTTGTCGACAAGGTCTCTGACGTTGTAATTTACAATAATTATTGAAACATCAGTCATCTTATGCTAAAGTTTACCGAAAATGGATTTTAATTTCAGTTTCCAAACGACATAGAACGCTTCATAAACGACTTTCTTAGACATCTTCGACCTGCCTGCGCGCCTGTCAATAAAGAGTATAGGAATTTCGAATATTCTCAATTTCTTCGCATAGTATTTGAATTTCATTTCAATCTGGAAAGAGTATCCGTTCGACCTTACATTGTCAAGATTAATTCCTTTAAGAACGTTAACGTCGTAGCACATGAACCCCGCGGTAGTGTCTTTGACCTTCAAGCCTGTAATAATGCGAGTGTAAATGTTAGCGAAATAACTAAGGAAGAGCCTGCTAATCGGCCAGTTAACGACTGAAATGCCGTTGATGTATCTTGAGCCGACGACAAGGTCGTATCCTTCATTAATTTTTTCCAGAAACTGAGGAAGATATTTCGGGTCGTGTGAAAAATCAGCATCCATTTCGAAGACGTAATCGAAACCGTTCTTTATAGCAAACTTGAATCCTACTATATAGGCTGTCCCGAGTCCCGACTTTTTTTCTCTTCTAATAATAAAAACGTTCGGGCTTCCGAGGCTTTCGGCCATATCAGCCGTGCCGTCGGGTGAATTATCGTCGACTACAAGGACATTAAACTGATATTCTTCCGTGGTCTTGTTTAGTACTTCGGGAATAATGTTCAGGATATTTTCCGATTCATTGTAAGTCGGTATTACGATTAAAACTTTTTTCATAATCTAGCCTTTAAAACTCCAGATAATTAATAGCGTATTTAATATTATTTTAAAATCGAGCATAAGGTTCATATTCTCGATGTAATAGAAATCATACTGAAGGACTTTTCTGATATCCATTTCCTCCCTGCCGATTTTCTGTTTAATCTTTGCCCAGCCTGTGATTCCGGGTTTGACCCTCAGCCTTCTGTTGTAATAAGGAATTTCTTTCACGAGAACGTTCACATTTTCCTTAATTTCCGGTTCGGGACCAACGAGGCTCATTTCGTTAAAGAGCACATTTACCGCCTGCGGCAATTCGTCTATCCACAATCTCCGCATAAGCCTACCGAAAGCATTATCAGGAATGTTGAATCTGAAGTTTTCAAACTCTTTGCCACCGCGTCCGATTTTTTCTTCAACGATAAAAATGTTTCTGCGTGATATCTTCATAACGAGCGAATACAGCAGAGCGAACGGGACAAGTACTATCAGTATCAAGACAGAGATTACGATATCGATAATCCGCTTCATCAGTTTTGAAGTGAACGGGAGCAATTCCGTTTTAACCTCAACGAGCGGGATGCCGTGGACCTGTTCGGTCTTAACCATACCGCTAACGATTTCATAGACTTCCGGAACAATCTTCACGCTAACGTCGAGATTGGAGCAAAGGTTCAGCGTTTTTATAATAAGTTCCTGATACTTTTCGTCCGTAGCGATAACGATATTTTTGACATCGTGATTTTTTATTATATCAGGCAGTTCGTTAAGCGAGCCGAGGTCATCCGTTTTCTTGGATTCGTCTTCTATGCTAATGAAACCCGAGAATTTATATCCGAGTTTCGGAATCGCGAAAATCATATCTTTTACCTCTTTGGCTTTAGAGCCGGTTCCGACAATCACAGTATTTCTAAGTCCGTATCCTTTTTTCAGCAGGCTCATCTGGAAGCCTCTGATGGCAACCCTTCCGAGGGAGACGAAGAATATTGTGAGTATCCAGTACAGGAGAATAAGGAATCTCGATACCACTTTAGCGTCTTTGTAATAATCGTCGAGGAAAATCGCGAAAAAGAGGATGAAGCAGCCGAAACTTACGGCGCGGAAAATTGTAACGAATTCCTCGAATCTCGAGCGGACGAACCAGTGCCTGTACAGACCGAAGAAATAAAACACGACGACCCAGTAAAGGAAAATAAAAATCATCGGCATAAGGAATGACGGCGGGTTAGTGAACAGAATCCAGCCGCTTTCAATGCGGATAATATAATAAATCGACCATGCAAGGTTGACGAAAATAATATCCGAAAGCACTAAAAGAAATAATTCCTTCTTTGACGACAAAATAGAGATTTATTTTATAAAATTTTATATCCTGCAGATGACGCGTCGTTGTAGAACATTTTAACAGTGTCGAGCGAAAGTTCTTTAAGATCTTTGCCGAGCATGCCGAGTTTTTTCAGCAAATCGTTAGTTACGGTAATTATGTCGCATCCGCATTCTTCAGCCTGTATTATGTTAAGCACTTCTCTTGAACTTGCCCAGAGTAGTTGCAGTTTAGTGCCTTTCAGCAAGTCCTTCGCTTTCTTCATATATGGTATAGGGTCGACGCCCGTGTCGGCAATCCTACCAGCGAACACGGAAATTATGGATTCGTTGTCCGCGGGAAATATTTTCGACAGGATATCAACCTGTTCTATAGTCAAGATGGCGGTAACGTTCAGTTTAACGTTTTCGGAAGCCAGTTTTTTTATCAGACCGCAGGATGACTCGCCTTTAGTGTTCGTAACAGGAATCTTGACGAAAACATTATTACCCCAGGAAGAAATTTTCAGAGCTTCCCGGTGCATGCTATTAAAATCATCGGAAAATACTTCAAACGAAATCGGCAATCCTTTCACGCGTTTCAAAGCTTCCTTCGCGAACGATTCGTAATCCGTAACGCCGCTTTTTCTCATCAGCGTCGGGTTTGTGGTAAAGCCCTTTATTATTCCCATGCCCGCGGCTTTTTCCATTTCCGAAACATCCGCTCCGTCAGCGAAAATCTTTATTTTAAGATTGTCAATTTTCATGCTCTTGATTTTTATTTATTAGTAGATTCCCACTTCATTTCGTTCTGTTTCAGATCAGGGTGCGTTACGATAAGGTGCAGGACCACGGACTGAAACGATTCGGAATGCGGAGTAATCGAACTTTCGTTAACGACGGGAATTATCACGCAGGCGGAAGAGTTCTTCGCCGTATAACCGCCGTCCTTGCCGACTACACCTAATATTCTGGATTTCCTCTCTTTTGCCAAATCAATGGCGTTAATCAGATTAACGCTTATATTCTTCCCTGCATTCCCGCCGCCGACAGACAAAATCAGAATGCCGTCTTTCTCATTGAGCCTGCTTGTAATCAGCCATTTCACGAACACGGTTTCCCAGCCGTCGTCGTTCACTCTTGCGGTAAGTTCGGAAACATTATCCGTCGGAGCATAGCATTCCATTCCGCATATTTTCCTGAAATCATTCACTGTGTGCGAAGCGTTTGCGGCGCTGCCGCCGACGCCGAGTATGAACAGCCTTCCGCCGTTCCCTTTAATCCAGACGAGTTCTTCGATAATCTTTCCGACAGCATCCCTGTCGATTTTATTCACGACCTCGGCAACTTCGTTAAAATATCTTTCTACGTATTTATCAGACATTGCTTTTATTTTTTAAAGACAAAATATATTTTTCCGTTTCTTCGATTCCCGAAAACGAGCCGATTTCGTAAAACCTTTCGAACACCTCGAATCCGAGCAGATCACCTGATTTTATAAGGTTCTGAAAGACTTCCGTAATATCGAAGCCAAATCCTTTACTGTATCCGTTTAGTGCTTTTTTCCTGAGCATGCTTACGCCGTAGTCTATAAAACTGAATTTCCCTTCTATAGTTTTTTCGTATCTGATGATTTTGCCGTCCCTGAATTCTATGTTGCTTTTGTCCCATTTGTCCTCGTTGCGCAGAACAGTCATCAGGCCTGATTCGCGTCGATTTTTAAAATATTCAATAATATCAATGAAATCAATATTCAAAAAAGAATCACCGTACATAAGCATAAAAGGATCTGACAGTAAACCAAGAGCATTCACAACGGCTCCGCCCGTACCCGCGGGTTTTTCGCCGTCGAAGGAATATTTAACATTCAGTCCGAAACTGCTCCCGTCACCGACGAAATCCGTTATTTCCTGATGGAGATTCCCGAGACAAAGAACGACATTTTTAATACCTTTCGAACTCAAGAGTTCGAGTTGGTGACCGATAAACGGTTTTCCCGCTACTTCAATCATCGACTTGGCAATCGTCAGAGTTTTCGGATAAAGTCTGGTTGCCAGACCGCCGGCGAGTATAGCAAGCGTTACATCCATCAACTATAGAATACTTTTTTAGCGCCTTCAAATTCGAATGTAAACCACATAGGTTTCAGTCCGATTTTTTTCATCGCTTCAATAAGTTTGGATTTATTATTAGAGCAGTAAAGCATCAGGAATCCGCCCCCGCCCGCACCGACAACCTTTCCGCCCGTCGCTCCGTTTTTTAACGCCAGTTCATATGCTTCGTCAATGAAAGGGTCGGAAATTTTATCAGACAGGCCTTTTTTCGTAAGCCAGTGATTGTGCAGAATTTCGCCGAACTCATCAATCTTTCCTTCTTCAAGTATTTTCTTCGTATAAAAACCGATATCTTTAATTTTGTGGAGTCTTTCGATTGTGTCTTTATCTTTATTCTTGCTTTTTTCGTTCTGCTCCGTAAGTACGCTGCTCGCAGACCTTGATTTATTCAGGCAGAAAAGGAACAGATTGTTCTGGAGTTCCATCAGCAGTTCTTCCCTGATATTCAGAGGCTCTATGTTTACCGACCCGTCCTTATTGAAATAATAAGCGTTGAATCCGCCGAAAGATGAGGCATATTGATCCTGCTTGCCGATAGGCTCCTTCAAAATATCTATTTCTATCTCGCACGCCGCTTCAGCAAGTCTTTCAATAGAGATATACTGTCTCTTGTATCCAAAGAGAGCGTTCAACAGTGCAACCGTAAATGATGAAGACGTTCCGAGCCCGCTGTTTGAAGGTATATCGGCTATCGAGGCAATTTCAATCTGTCTGGATATCCCCGTGTAAAGCAGCGCTTCCCTGAAAATCCTGTGTTCAATTTTCGATACATCATCAACGATTTCAGTTTTCGAGTATGATAATCTGATATCCTCTTCGAATCTTTTATTGAGAAGAATGTGTATATATTTATTAATGCTCGTAGCGAGCAGAAAACCTCCGTGTTCACTGTAATACGAAGGCAGGTCAGTTCCGCCTCCGCCCATAGATATTCTTGCAGGCGCTCTGGATACAATCATTATTTTTTCCCTTTGATATTTTCTATCATAGATGAAACAGATTTTTCAATCGCTTCCCCCGAACTGAATTGTCTTCTCCAGCCGAGTTTTTTAATCTTTTCCGAATTCAATCGAACTACCGGGACATCCCCTTTCCATCCCCTGTCGGACTCGCCGAACTTCAGCCTCACTTTATCAAGTTTCATGAGTTTAACAACGATATCCGCGATTTCCTTAACCGTAATGTAATCATCAGTTCCTACGTTGAAATAGGAAAAGCCGTTCAGGTACTTAGTTTCGACGAGCCTGATAGCGTTCAGAACATCATAAACATAGATGTAAGACTTGCTCTGTGTACCGTTGCCCAGTATGTCGAGTTCAGACGGATTGTCGATAAGTTTATTAATGAAGTCATACCCGACGCCGTGAGTCTGATTAGGACCGACTACATTAGCGAACCTGAAGGCAGCCGCATTGATATCGAACATAAAGCAATAGGAACTAATCAACGCTTCGCCCGCGAGTTTGCTTGCTCCGTAAGTAGAGATAGGAACCATCGGGCGGTAATCTTCCGCCGCCTCGTTAAATCCCGTATCCCCGTAAACGCCGCTTCCGGACGCGTAGATTAATTTCTTTATCCCGTTCCGCCGTATTGCTTCTACAATGTTATTAGTAAGAAAAGTACCTTCCCAGAAGTCTATGTCGGGCTGTGTAACAGCCTTAGAGATATCGGGATTCGAAGCGAAGTGATAGACGCAATCGCATCCTTTCATCGAATTAACGAGTAATTCGACATCTTTAATGTCGCCTTCGATAATTTTCAGGTTTGGGGAATCAACGATATCCTCTAGATGCCACATTCTGCCTGAAGAAAAGTTGTCGTAAATCACGACTTTAGAATTTTCTTCTTCATTTATCAATTTTCTTGCGAGGTGGCTGCCGATAAATCCCGCGCCTCCGGCTATAAAATAATTCGGCATAAATTAAAAATATTTTCTTTTTATATATTTAAGGAATGTGGTTGTACCTTTTCTGAAAAACGACGGAGTAAAAGAGTGAATATACTGAAAGCAGTTCACGGCGTACCCTTTTGAGAAATTCGGATAATGGTTCTTATGCGTCTTTAGAATTTCGAATATCATTTTCGCCGCACCGCGCTGGTTTCTTAGGGAGATGTTCTGCCCGGCCATCAGGTAAAGAGCAAAGTATTCAGGGAAGTTGTACATTTTTCCTTCTCTTCCCATTCTAAGCCAGAAGTCCCAGTCTTCTGCGAACGCCCAACTCTGATATCCTCCGATTTTTTCGGCGATATCTTTTTTGAAAATCACAGTCGGATGCGTCATAGGATTAGACAGGAGCGCTTTTTTGCGTATTTCTTCATCCGTTTCATTTTCGAGATATCTGAAAATTTCCTCTTCCTTTTCGTTAATGGCAATCACGCCGCCGCCGACGAGGACATATTCGCTTTTTTCTTCGAGAAATTTAATTTGTTTTTCAAGTTTTTGGGGATCGCACCATCTGTCATCGTCATCGAGTCTGGCTATATATTTCCCCTTGCCGGTTTTGATTCCGTAGTTAAGAAATTTCGAAATACCGGGTTCTTTAGTTACAGGCAGTCTGTGATATTGAATCCTATTATCCTGCCTGCAAAGTTCTTCCATCTTTTCTCTCGTACCGTCATTAGAAATATCGTCAATAACCAGCAGTTCCCAATTATCATAAGACTGTTCCTGAACGCTGTTTATAGATTTCAGCAGCCAGTTCAATCTATTATAAGTCGGCAAAACGATGCTTACGAGGGGTTGACCACTTCCAGACATATCCATTTGCACAAAATTCAATTTTCGTTTTCGAATATTAAACTAATTAAATGTATAATTTAACCATAAATAAGGTTTTTTTCAATTTAAAAGAGGTCAGCACGAAATTATAATGCACTTCGCAGGGTCATTAAGGTAATTTACATCAATTTTGAAATCAGATCCAGATGGTTTTGACAGGTAGTGTCCCATGATTGCAGTCCGCGTGCTTTCAACAATGAAGCATCAGACATCTTCTTTCGCAATAAAGTATTTGATCTAAGTGTTTCTATTTTTTCTGTTATCTCATCAATTTTCAAAGGATCAACGATGAATCCGTTTACTCCATCGTCAACAAAATAATGCATTGTCGGTATAGTCGAACCGATTATCGGAAGTCCAAAAGATAAAGCTTCTGCAATAACCATACCGTAACCTTCCCAAAGCGAGAGAAAAAGGAAAATGTCTGATTTTAAATAAATATTCTCAAGTTCTCTCTGATTTATCTTTCCATGAAACAAAACGAATTGTTTCAGGCCAAGCGTATCGATTTCCTTTTTTACAATATCGAAATAACTATCCTGCAAAACCTCACCCACGACATTCAGAATTATGTTTTTCCCCTTTAACTTTTCCAACGATTTCACTGCATAGATTAAGCCTTTTCTTTCTTCAATTGATCCAACGAGCAAAATATTGAACACGTCATTCGAAAAGTGAATTTTTTCATTAAGAACGGGGAAATTCATACCCGGATTAATTACAGGGATATCTTCGATTATTATACTTTTTCTCTTCAGTGAATCCATTGAAGCTTCACTCACTGTTACAATGTAATCAGCCAATTTGATGAACTTGCATTCAAACCTATCTTTAAATTTATTCTTTCTTTCTTCGGTTAAAAGATGATGAACGACGATATAAATCTTATGCTTCTTTAAGAATTTTAACAGCAAAACAGGAAGAAAAAACTGGACATATTCAGTATTTGTTAAAATCAGTATTGAATTATTAGGAATAGTAAGGTAGACAAGAAGACCGCCGATTGGTTTTAAATATTTGTATTTAAGAAATTTGCGAACAATACCTTTGTTTCCCCCAATTTTCACGTTTACAGATTTTTTCTTAAAATACTCATACATTTTCTTATGGTAAAGAATTCCACCTGTTGACGAATCGGGATAATCCGGTAAAAAAAAATATATAGCTTTCTCTTTTTTCATAGAATATTCAGACGACGCTTAAAACGCAATAATAAAAATTGTTTTGTTTTCCAAATTAATAAATCTTTCTATGACAAGAACTATACTTTCCATTGTATATTCATTTTACAAAAATATTAATACCTTAATTAATAAAGAACATTTTGATACTTGAATTTACTATACCAAATGGATAATTTAAAATCAAAATATTATAAGAGACCATAGCAATTTTCATATAACAATTTCGGAACAAAACGCGTTTAGATAAATGCCAATCGATGTATCAATAATAATTGTAAATTACAATAGCGAAGAATGCCTGTTTGAATGTATTGAATCGATCAAGAGGTATGTCTCAAAAGTTGATTATGAAATAATAATAGTAGATAACAATTCACCCGGGAAATACAAGTTAAATGATTTAAACTTTAAAGAAAGCAATCTCAAGTTAATTGAGACCGGGAATAATGGAGGTTTTGGTTTTGGATGCAACGTAGGAGCAAAGAATGCAAACGGGGAACTACTTCTTTTTTTAAATCCCGATACAGAATTTATCGACGAATCATTGGAGAGATTAATCGCTGCTTATCGTCTTGGAAGTGATAATGGCGTTGGTGCAGTATCACCGGTATTTACGGACAGAAAAGGCAGACCGATTTATTCATATAATAGTTTTCCAAACTTCAAATGGGAATTGGCAGAAGCGCTGGGCCTGGGAGGCACGGAAAAAATAACGTCCGAGCATATTAGAATCATGGAATCGAAGTTAAACAGTAATGAGGATTTTAAGGTCGATGCGTTTACCGGTGCGTGTATTTTGATTAGCAGGAATTTGTTCTTTGAGACAGGCGGATTTGACGAAAAGATGTTTTTATATTACGAAGACACTGATTTGCAAAAGAGGTTATCCGTAAAAGGTTTGAAGAATGTTATTATTTCAGGATGTAAAATTGTGCATACACCCAATACGTCGACAAAAAGCGTAAACGGGGAGATGTTTTACTACTATAATCTTTACAGGAGTAAACTTATTTACTTCAAAAAGCATTTAAGTTTTTACAAAAGATTTTTTTTCCGAAGTATGCACATTGCCGGTATATTCCTAAGACTTTCGTGTGTTCCGATTAGAAAGAAATTCAAGAACAAACGCAAAGAATATTCTGCGTTTTACATTAAGATGCTTTATATGTTGTTTTCTTACAGACCTTAATAACAAAGTCATCAATCAGTCCCAAGTAAGGCCCTGATATACCAGAAATTGTATCAAGGGAAGAGAACCCTCATATGGTTTTGATCGAGTTAAGAATCAACGACGTAATAATATTCTGAATTGCAGAAAAAGGGAAACCGAAGCAGAAAAGACGTTTTATTTAATATTATCCGGACAGAGATTCTGCATTTATAAATAAACCATAAAAGAAAAGAATAAGGGAACGGGTACACTGAAAAAATTTGAGAGGCCTCTCCCGATAATTAAGAATAGGACCGGATACCTTTTGATTTGTAATGCCGGAATGTGTATACGAAAGGCATTTTAGGAAAAAACCGGCATTAAAAGAACATAAGTGTATTATCACACAAAATAGCGCGACCGCGAAGGATACGGATAAGTAAAGGGAGGAATAACGCTAAAATTCCGTACAGCGGACAATTCATTGTATTTTTCCTGAGACATAGATTTAACGGCGAATTAGTCACTGCCATAAATATGATCATATTTCTTTACCATTTCACTTTCTGAATAATTATTTAAGACATAATTCCTGTAATCAGGTGTTTTCTTCGATAAGTCGTCAAAATTTTCAATTATTTTATTCAATTCAATGAATAAACTTTCAGAATTTTTTCCTTCGAAATGAAATCCAATCTTTCCGTTTTCAGTCAATTCTTTAAATACATCTAAATCCGAAAACAAACAAATTTTTTCGGTCAACATGCATTCGAACGCTGAAAGCCCGAAGCCTTCCGTAACGGAAGGAAGCACAAAAACATCTATCGCATTATAAATGGGGTTAACCGATTCCACCGGCGGATGAAATTTAACATACTGTTCAATAGAATTATCCTTGATAATCTTTAAAAGATTACTATAATATTCGATTTCGTGTTCTCTAGTGCCTCCAACCAACAACAGCCTTACTTTAGAATGCTTTTTTAATAAATTTTTAAATGCTTCAAGAAGAAAGACCTGGCCTTTTCTTTCGGTAATAACGGCAACACAACCAATAACAATCTCATCCGGTTTATAACCAAGATCTTCTCTGGTTTTATTTCTTAGAGAATTATCAGGGAAAAATTGCAAATGGTTTACGCCATTTCTTATTACAATCAGTTTTTCGGGTTTAATATTCTCCTGTTTAATGTAGTTTTCTTTAACTGTGTTTGACACACATACAATATTTTTCGTAAAAAGAGACAAGAATTTATTAATTTTGTGGTGAACAGGTTTCAGCCAGTAATAGATATTGTGATATGTTGAAAAAACTTTAATGGACCTGCGGAAAAGTTTTTTTTGACTCAACAATATCCCCGTTCTGGCTATAAAGGCAGGGAAAAAATCATGAGAATGGATCACGTCAAACTTAGTATTCCACAAAAAAAATATAAAAAGAAAATACTGCCAAGTATTGTGCAATCCATCCTTAATACCTTTTCCTTTATTCCTAAAATTAAAAGAATATAATTCAGTTCCTGTTTCGCGTATTTGCTTTTCGAGAAAATTGCCACGGAGAGGCGTCAGGGATACCATTTTCAAATCATATTTCAATTTATCCAACCCTTTATAGATCCTGTAAACAAGCATTTCCAATCCTCCGTCGTCAATACCTGTTAAAACATTTAGTAAAGAAATTTTTTTTTCACTATGCATAGAAGTACTGTTTTTCAATATTTTTTTCTTATTGCCTCCAGGAGTATTGCTTCATGTTTATTCAGGTACAATCGCAGATCGAAATACTCCTTATATGTTTCCGTATTCATCCCGCAAATATCACATCTCAGAGAATCATCGGAAGCAAGTTTCATTAAATAATCGGCAAGATACTTCGGGTCGTGTTTGTCAATAATAAGGCCATTAATCCCATGTTTGATTATTTCCGGGACCACTCCAACTTCAGTAGTAATAAGTGGTTTATTGAGATAAAGAGTTTCAGCCAGGACCAGAGACATACCTTCTCTTTGCGACGTTATAACAACACAGTCTGATGATTTCATTAAATAAAGAACGGATTCTTTACTCATCTCGCCCATAAACACGATCTCAACATTTTCGCGCTCTTTCAGTTTTATTGCTCTGATCAAATCGTAATAATTATGGTCGATTATTCTGCCCACAAATATAATTTCGTATTTGCATTTATCATTAAGATTCGATGCAGCCTCAATCAGAAGCTTCTGGTTTTTCATCTGGCAGATTACTCCAACATTGAGTATTCTGAAGGAATCATTTGTCTTCGCCAACCCGGCCGGAATTTCACTTTCCGATACAATTTTCATAAGTTTTTCATCAATTGAAGAATATATGATGTTCGTAGATTTATAGTCGCAGACTTTTTCAAATAATGATTTCAGAATTTTCGAAATAACGATTACTTTCTTTGATGTGTATCCGTAATATTTGTAAAGTAATTCCCTCGCAACATCCGGTTGAATTATTTCTTTTATTGATATAACGAACGGTATACCCAGCATACTGACCAGAAGAGTTTCCACAAAACACGTTGAAGAATTGACATAACAAACATCTATCCTGTTCCTTACTTTTAAAAGAAACGGGAGCAAGACGATGATTTTTTTCAAAATTAGAAGGATATATTTAATATAACTCTTTATGCTGAAACCGGTAAAAGGAAAAATCCCATCCGGGATAACTTTTAGTTCATGGGAATATTCAGAATACTGTTTTACTCTTACGCCTTCAGGAACCACACTTACAATATAATAATTCGTGTGCAGGTGTTTCAATAAGTTCATGAAATCATCCTCGCCGCCACCTGCGGCATTCGAGGAATGTGATATCATGAGCAAGTTTTTCATTAACCGGATAATCCCTCCCGACAAGAAATGACGATTGCGTTTTTATTAAAAATATTTATGTTAAGAATTATCTTTCCCATTTCTCAATTTCTTTAATCATTTTGGCAGGAACTCCCGCGTAAAGGCAATCCGGTTTTTCAAAGACTTTATTAAGAAGGCTGTTCGAGCCTATTACGCAGTTATCGGGTATCACTGTTCCTTTCAGGACTGTGCAGCGACAGGATATCCAAACATCATTACCAACAGTAATATCTTTAGACTTGCCGATCGTCTTACCGTTTTTCATAATCACGTTATGAAAGTCATTATCAATGATAAGGTTTTCCCAAGACAGCAGGCAGTTGTCGCCAAATCTGACATTACTAAAACAGACGATAGCTGACGAAGCCGTAATGACAAAGTTATCGCCTAGCACCAGAGTGCCGGTACTGCCTACGTTTATTTTAGAGCCACAACCTATTCTCGCTCCGCCTTTGAATACCACATTCCCGCGGACATCCCAGATAGTCCTGTTATAGCGTTTATCGAATATGCCGACGTCAGAATAACCGAGCCTAATAATGCCGAAACGCAAATTCCCCTCTAATTTGACCTTGCCGCCTGAGTTAACATATTTAACCTTCCGCGAAACAAGAACAGGCAGTATAAACAATCCCCTGACACCGAAATATTTCAGATTAAAGAAAACCGTTTTCGGTAAATCGAGAATGAAACCAGCATATTTTGCGAGAACATTCATTATAAGATAAAATTATTTTGAAATTAATATTTCAATAGAAAAAATCCGGGAACAGAACCTTCTTTACAAAACTCGACAAAACAATTTTATCATAAATTCTGGCTCCGTTTCTTCTCGAAACTTTAATAATTTCGCTCCCCTGTCTGCGGATAAATTTTCTGGTGAGAGTATCCTTGTAATCCCTGTAAAAAGCGATGTTCACATCAATGTGTTTCGGACGAGCGAATCTCAATAAACGAATGAACAGGTCATAATCAAAAACACATTTTAACGATTCGTCTAGAAAACCAGTTCTAAGGAGAAGTTCTTTTTTAAAAAATGTACAGGGTTGCCTGACAATATCCGCACATTTCCGTACGAGAGTATCGAGTTTATACTCTTCCGTCGTGTTATAAAACAATACTTTTCCATCCTCGTCGACGAAAGTAAGGTTACCATAAACGAGGTCAATGTTCTCGTCAGTTCCAAATACATTCGCTATCAAGCGTATAGCGTTCTTATCGTAATAATCATCAGAATTCAGCCAAGCAATGATATCGCCATCAGCCATATTAAATCCCTTATTCAAAGCGTTCGCCGCTCCCGAATCAGGCTCGGATATCCATTTAATTTCTTTGTACTCCTTCAATATGTCCTGTGTCCCATCGGACGAGCCGCCGTCGACGACAATGAGTTCCTTGTTTTCGTAATCCTGAGACAGCACGGATTCGATAGTTTGCCGGATATATTTGCTTTGATTAAGAGTCGGAGTTATTATGGAAAATTTATACATCAGATTATATATACGATAAAATAGTTTTAGATTTTTCAATAACGGTCTTAACGAAGAACTTAATATATTTCATAAACACAAGTCCGTAAGCAAGAGTGAACGAAATCAGCACATAAACGAAAAAGTCCTTAAAAAAATACAAACAGGCAATTTCGAGCAAAATCAGTATATTAAGTTTAACGATATCGGGAAATACAATTTTTGCTATAAACTGTTTCACATAAAAGCCGTGATATTTTTCCAGAAAATACACCAAGAGTATTATTGTTATAATCGTGGAAACGTAGAAACCAAACAGTCCGAAATAATTTCCGGATACGCTGAGAGAAAGGAAGAGCATACCCAGAATGACGACAAAATTTATCGATTGAAGGATTAGAAGACGTTTCCCGTTTCCTTCGACCATAAGTACAAGATACAGGCAGCCAGCGGAATTTATCAGTGAATAAGGTAGAATAAATATCAGAAACATAAGCATGCCCTCGAAGGATTTAAACCAGATAAGTATAAAAGCGCACAAAGCCGTATTTAAAAGACCGTAGAGGGCAATGGAATAATAATTTGACATTTTAGAGTAAGTGCTAATCTCCGTATTAATGAACTCGGTGAGTCTGTTCAATGCGTTATGTTCACTGATTTTATTCAGTACCCCTTTTTGTGCGGAGAAAATGAGACCGTTCGACATATCGATTATTTTTTTTGCCGATTCGAAATAGGTCACGAAACTCATCGTCAGATACGTGCCGATAAAATACTTAATAAGCGGATCAACAAAACTGTTCACGAAAAAGGAAAGTTGTATATTGATGTTGTAAACCGCATATTTTTTAACAATGTGCAGGCTGACATTCCCGGGGCTGAAATTAATTATTCTGTTCGTCCTGATAAGGAAAACCGTCAATACGAGAAAATTAACGAAACCGGAAATGAAATAAATTATCGCGAGATAATCCAAGCTTAGTTTCCAAAAAAACAAAGCCAGCATAAGCGCAGTATTCAGCAACGCAGTTGAAATGCTGATTTTCGAATACAATACAAATTCCGCAAAGCCTTCATAAACTCTGTTAAGATAATTATTAATATACCTGAACAAGAAAGACAGTGACAGGAAAACAAAGATTGAAAAGAAAGTGCTGTATGGTATCTGACTTACGAGAGGGGAATTCCTGAGGAAGAAAAAGAAATAGACCCAAAAACCGATTAGAATAAGGACGCCGAGAAAGATGAATCCGATAAAATGCGTCATAAAAATTTTATTGACGGTTTCATATTCTTCCTTTTTCCTGTATTCCGAAATCAGTTTGACAGTTGACACGCCGAATCCGAAATCGAGAGAATTCCCGATACCAAAAATAGCATTAATAAATATGAAAACCCCGAATTCGGCAGCAGGAAATGTGGCATAGTTCAGTGAAAAATTCACAAAACCAAGCAAGGATACGCCTACGAATCCAATGCTGTTCCAGATTGCGTTTTTTTTGTCTGTTTTCGTTAACACATATTCCGTGGATAAACTTTTATTAAAAACTTTCCAAGATAACGTCCGTCTGAAGTATTTTCCAGTCAACCAGAGTGTATATCGTTGAATCTCAAGCCCTTTTCTACAAAGGTAGTTACGATAAATTCGTTATATCATTTTTCACTGTGATTAGTTCAATTAAAAATCAAGCATCCTTGCGGGATTGCTCATTCGTCAACACATAATTCGCAATTGCAAGGCCGAAAATAAGATGCATATGCAAGGCATTCTGTCCCATCGTGAACGCACCCGAATAAACGCTATGAACCATTATGAAAAAAACAAGCATGTTAAGAATTATGCTCACTTTCAGATTTACAAGCGACCTCGATTCCTTAATTGATTTCAATGTCATCAGAAAAATTATAACGACATAAGAAACGAACGCCGTCAACCCGACAATGCCGGTTTCAACGAGAAAATTCAGGTAGGTTGTATGCGCATCCAATCCATAAACATAGACAATAAACAGAAAATCAGGCAGCAGATTATATACTTCAGATATTTCGCTGAACATCAAATAACCGACACCTATAAGAGGATGATGAATAAAAGTATTATAAGCTGTAACCCAGATAAAGACCCGTGATTCGAGCGAGTTCGTAGTCAACTGACCGCTCGATCCCTCGAACAGAGTGAAGTTGGTAACATCCAGGCGGTCAAGAAAAATTCCCTTAAGGCCAATAATGAACACAAGCGCGATACCTATAGCGGATGCTATTAAGAGAATCGGCATACGCTTTTTTATTATCGCCCTTGCGTCTTCCGAAAATATAAAACTAATTACAAGTCCGTAAATCAGCGTAATCAGGAATCCCAGCCATGCGAACCTTGACTGTGTAGTAATAAGGATGACAAAAATCACAGCCGCAAGAAACATCGAATTCCTGTTAATTTTAGAAAGCAGAAAATTTCTGAATACAACTGTAAGCAGAGCCATTGCCGAAAAGTCCATTACGGCAAAGGATGTCAAGCCCAACGACCTTAATTTCCCTGTTACGATTATCTGGGCGATTATTACCAAACCCGAGATACCGCAGACAACTGGAAAGAAATTAAGATACCTATCAATCTCCTCGAAACTTTTTACGGACCTGAATATTACATAAGACAGGGACAGGAAGATTATGAACAGCAGGGAAAAATAAACCGACAACGCCGATGAAAACAAGGTCATTGTTCCTGAAATTATTACCGAAAAAATCAGGAGTGTGGCAATATTTTTTATCTTACCCGGAAGTTTAAGTTCATTAAAAATCCCGAATTTTCTGGATGTGAGGAGAAAGAAAATCAGAATTACCGCGACCACGAGGCTCGACTGAACTCTAAGAGGCCAGTATAGAGTTCTCGCAAAGAATAGTGACGCAATAAAAATCTCGACATAATAATCCTGAAACCTAATAGTAAAATAAATCAGGAAAGGTATTAAAAGCAGAATAAGGAACAAGATATATTCTTCCAGAATCAGCGAGAGCACGCATCCGACGGACAGGACTACCAATCCTCCCGTATAATAGCCGCTAATTTTCGAGTTAGTCAGGTTTCTTATCGCCGTATTATTCATTTCTGTTTTTTAAAGTATGCAACAATTGCTTGACCGAAGTCTCATAAATTATGAGGCCTGTAGACAGAAGCACAAACGAGATTATAATAGAAAGTCCGACAAGCATTAGTCTTTTCGGTTTCTTTTTT
>AMWB02162353.1_pt1 | contig 17768 bp, 20 predicted proteins | sample 200311 | NCBI WGS metagenome assembly AMWB02 (sample SAMN02737377, study PRJNA173069) | bioreactor metagenome | biome: anode biofilm in microbial fuel cells | place: USA: California | collected 2010-12-16 | reverse complement strand
CTGCCGCTATCGGCTCGATCGTCCTCAATTCCGGCTCCGGCATGACCAGCTCGACATCATCACGCGCCGCCAGCGCGGTCAGTTGGTCGGCCGTAACATCCGCCTCCACCACGTCGGCCATCCAGTGCGTGCGGATTCGGGAGACTTTGCCGGCGCTCTTGAGGGCGGTCAGGTCCGCCACCAGCTTCTCTTGTGCCGATGCCGCCGCGGACTTGAACCGAGCGAGCATACCCTTATGGCCGGCGACCCGATCGGTCCCCGCGGCCATCGCCTGAATTTCATTCTTGTCGATCGAGGGGCGCAGCGTGATCCAGACATGCACGGTAGTATCGGACCTCCCGGCCGCGGCCAGTTGGCTCAGTTCCGGGGCCAACTCGCCGGCCTGGGCCGTCCCCGCCGCGATAAGCCCCAGTAAAATCATACCCGCCACGATGTACTGTCTCATGTTCATCTCCTTTGATCGACGAACCGGCTGGCCGGCCTGTGCAATGGCATCACCGCCCCTCACTCCGAGCGGCGCCTCCGATACCAAGATACACCAGAACCCACCTCTTGTAAAGAAGCCGAACGACATGTACCTTCCGGTCATTGATCGAGGCATATGACCGGGAGATACCTATGAAAGAACAACTGGCGACCCTGTCCCGCGAAACACTCGAGTCGATGCTCGAGGATTTCGCCAAGAACTGGCTGGCCCACGATGGCCTCTGGTTTCAGGCAGTCGAAAAGCAGTACGGCATGGAGAAAGCGATTCAACTCGACACCGAGGCGTGGGAGCAGTTTACGATTATCGAAGCCAAACGGATCATGGCGCTCCACGACATACCGGCCAACGCCGGCCTCGATGGCCTCAAGAAGGCGCTCGGGTATCGCCTGTACGCCGTGCTCAACACGCAGGAGATTCGCAACGAAACGCCGAACTCATTCGAGTTCTACATGGTGGACTGCCGCGTGCAGTCGGCGCGGCATCGCAAGGGACTCGCGCTGTTTCCCTGCAAGTCGGTCGGGCTGGTGGAATACGCCGGGTTCGCGCGCACGGTCGACGCCCGAATCAGAACCGAAATCATCTGCGCTCCGCCCGATCCGCAGGCGGGCCAGGGGCATTTCTGCGGCTGGCGCTTCTCCATATAGACCTTGGGGTTACGAGGCGCGCGCCCTTTTTAGATTGACAAGGCGGTCCGAAATCGGTTTTCATCGAGATCGATTGTCGTAACATCACACCCCGTATGTCGTATCAATCGTGAACGGCCAATAGCCGGTTGCGAACGAGCGACCGGGTTGACGCACCGTACGCGGTGCAAACAGGGAGTTGACATGACCTCGATGTTCTGGATTTGGATGGCGGCGGCGGTGATCTTTCTGATCATCGAACTGCTGTCCCCCAGCTTCTTCTTTGTCTGCTTCACCGCCGGCGCGGCGGTTTCGGGCATCTATGCCTACTACCGCCCGGAGGAGTATTACTGGCAGATCGGGATATTCGTCATCGTGACCGTCGTCCTGCTGCCGCTGTCCCGCAAAGCCGCCAAAAGGATCACCAAGCCGTCGCCGCAGGAATCCAATGTCGATGCCATGATCGGCAAGGTCGTGCTGGTGACCGCCCCCATCGACCCGGACCACGGCGGCAAGATTCGTTACGAAGGGGAAGTCTGGGTGGCGCTGGCCGATGAACCGATTTCCGAAAACGCCAAAGTGAAAATCGTCTCCGTCTCCGGTACCAAGGTGCACGTCGAACGTATCGGCTGAACCCGCCGATACGAAGCGACCAGAAAGGATCGTTCCATGGAACAGAGTGTGAATCCGGTTGTCATATTCCTGATCGCAGCGGTCGTCTTCTCGTTCATTATCGTCATGCTGTCGATCCGGATCATCCGCCCCTTCGAACGCGGGCTGGTGGAACGGCTGGGCAAATTCCAGCGCACGATCGGCCCCGGCCTCAACATGATCCTCCCGTTCTTCGACACCGTCATCAAAGTCGACATGCGCGAGGTGGTGATCGAGGTCCCGCCCCAGCTGGTGATCACCAAGGACAACGTCAACGTCGAGGTCGACGCCATCATCTACGCCCAGGTGACCGACCCGGCCCGTTCCCGCTACGAGATATCGAACTACATCGTCGCCGCCACCAAGCTGGCCCAGACCAACCTGCGTAACGTGATCGGCGAACTGGATCTCGATGCCTGCCTTTCCTCGCGCGACAAGATCAACTCGCAATTGCGCGATGTCATGGATAGCGCCACCGACAAGTGGGGCGTCAAAGTGAACCGGATCGAACTGCAGCGCATTGATCCGCCCGTCGACATCACGCAGGCGATGAGCCGTCAGATGAAGGCCGAGCGCGACAAGCGCGCCGCGATCCTCGATGCCGAGGCTATCCGGCAGGCCGAGATCACCAAATCCGAGGGGAAGAAGCTCTCGCAGATTCTCGAGGCCGATGGGTATGCCCAGGCGATCAAACTCAAAGCCGATGCCGAGAAATACCGCCAGATCACGGTGGCCGAGGGAGAGGCGGGCGCTATCTCCAATGTGTACAACGCCATTCACGCCTCGAAACCGGATGACAAACTGATCACGCTGAAATATCTGGAGATGCTGCCGAAACTTGCCGATGGCACCGCCAACAAGCTGATCCTCCCGTACGAGGCGACCGGTATCCTGTCCGCTCTCTCGGCTTTCGTCGAGGGAATCCGGACTCCGACTCCGCCCCCGCCGACCAAGCCGACCGCCGGAGCGCAGGCCTAGTCAAACGGATCTGCAAACCAGATCTTGCCAATACATGCCGTCGGGCGTCCCCCCCGGCGGCATTTGTATTCTCCGGGCACTTGACCCCCCTCTAAGGCGTTCATACCTTGCGACCGATGACACTCTAATGGAGCCAATTACCTGATGGAAACCAGAAAACTGGATATACGCAAACCGGCCGTGGCCGGCAAATTCTACCCCGCCAACCCGGTGGAACTGACCAAAACCATCGCCGGGCTGTTCGCCGAGGTGGAAAAAGTGCCGATCAGCGGACACCTTCTCGGCCTGATCGCCCCCCACGCCGGGTACCCCTATTCCGGGAAAGTGGCCGCCAAGGCGTACAAGATTCTGGAAGGGGAGGAGTTCGACACGGTTGTCATTATCTCCCCGTCCCATACGGTATTCTTCAAGGGCTCCTCGGTCTACGGCGGCCACGGCTACGAAACCCCCATCGGTCTGGTGGAGACCGACCAGGTTCTGGCCAAACGCATCGCCGAGATCAACCCCTCCTCCGTCTATTTCTCCAACATGGGACATGCCTCCGGTTCGGTTCGAGGGGAACACGCTCTCGAGGTCCAGTTGCCGTTCTTGCAGATTGCACTCGGCAGCAAATTCAAACTGGTCGCGATTGTGATGGGGGACCAGGAGAACGGTTCCATCCGGGCGCTCGGCGAGGCACTCGCCGCCGCCCTCAAGGGGACCAACACGCTGCTGGTCGCCTCCACCGACCTGTCGCACTTCCATTCCGAAAAGCAGGCCCGCCGCCTCGACTTCGCCATCCAGTCCGCGATCGAGAAGTATGACCCGGAGTTGCTCATGGAAACGCTGGAGAGCGGCAAGGGAGAGGCGTGCGGCGGCGGTCCGGTCAGCTCCGTCATGCTGGCCGCCCGCAAGCTGGGCGGGAAGGAAGTCCGTTTTCTGGATTACACTACCTCCGGCGCCACCACCGGCGATTTTGAAGAAGTAGTCGGCTATTTGTCAGCCGCGATCATCCGGGACACGCGCGAGCGGACCCCCGCGGCTATCGGCTCCCCCGCCGCCAAGCCGGTTCAACCGGAAGGGTTCACCGATGATGATCGCAAGCTCCTGCGCCAGATCGCGCGCGATGCCATCGCCGCCAGATTGGCCGACCGGGCCTATACGCCGCCGATCAACGAACGGCTGGAAGCCCGCAAGGGAGCTTTCGTGACCCTCACTCTCGATGACGAACTGCGGGGCTGCATCGGCCAGATTCGCGCCCGCCAGCCGCTCGCCGTTACGGTCGCCGAAATGGCGGTCGCCGCAGCCTTCGATGATCCCCGATTCGAACCGCTCACCGCCGATGAATTCAAGCGGCTCACCTATGAGATCTCCGTGCTCTCACCCCTGGAGCGAGTGCACGATTTCCGCGATATCAAAGTCGGCCGCGATGGCCTGATGATCAAGCTGGACATGCATTCCGGCCTGCTGCTGCCGCAGGTGGCGTCCGAACACGGCTGGTCCGCCATCCAGTTTCTGGAGCAGACCTGCCTCAAAGCCGGACTCCCCAAGCTGAGCTACAAGGACCGCCTGGCCGAGATCTACCGATTCAGCGCCGAAATCTTCTGAACGCTCGCTCGTCAGCCGGTAAAACCGCAGGTCTTGTGGGTACCGTCGCAGAACGGCTTGTTCTTCGATTGCCCGCACCGACACAGCGAAAACGCACCCTCTTTGGTCACCACCGAGCCGTCCGGCAGCGTGATTTCAGCCTTCATGCATTCCACCTTTGCCGAACCGTTCGGGTTGATGCGAATGCGGATATTTCCCAGTTCCATATGTGCTGTCTCCCATGATTTGTTGCAGCGTGCCGGAGGTAGTCTCTCGGCTGTCTATCGCCCTGAACCGGGCAGTGTATCGGAATGTTCCATTTGGCCGGTTTGACTTGTTCCCCGCGGTTCGCTATACTCTGACCGGAGGTTATGACAATGAATCGCCGCCGCTGGTTTTGTGCGATCCTGCTGCTGGTCAGTCTGAACGGGCTGTTCGGCTGCGCCAGCCGCTATCGACTCGATCTGTATATGACCGCCGATGAATCCCGCCGCAAAATGAAACTCGAGGGATCCGAATACAGCAGTGGCGGCGTCATCAACCCCACCGGCGAAACCATTCTCCAGCCCGGTCCCGGCAACTGCATCACCCTCACCCTCGCCACCCGCGGCCAGCGCAATCAGGCCCCGGCGTACGCCGCGCTTTGGTACGATGAGTACCTGGTGTATCGCGTGTATCTCCAACTTCCCCCTTCGGTCGCACCGGCAACCATTCCGCTGGTCGGCAATTCCCTGGTGTATCTGGCCGGGCGCTATGATCAGCCCGCCGCCACTAAGCGGTTTCTGCCCACCGGCGGCACACTGGTGGTGGACTCGGTGACCGCCCACCAGTTGTTCGGCACGATCGAGGGGACCTTCGCCAACCCGGTCAATCAGACCGTCTCTGTCGACGGCCAGTTCAAGGTCCGGATCGCGAAGTAGACGGCGGAGCTCTCAACTCAGCGTACGGTCGAGTTCCACCAGCATCAGGTCATCCGCACAGAGCACCGTGTCCCCCAGCGACCGGCGAAACTCCTCCCGCCGCGCCATCCAATAGTCATAGCGAGCGCTCTGCTTTGCGAAATGCTCCCACGGCTCGAAATAGCTCTCGAACGGCACCGGCTGATCCCGGCGAATCAGTTCGATTCTCGGCTCAAGGCCGTGCTCGGTGCACCAACTCCGCACGTCAAACTCGGTCAGGTGTTCGTAGTGTGCATACCCAACCTCGGCCTGCAATTCCAGAAACAGGTGATGCGCCGCCACCGCCGCCCGCTTACCCGGATTTCGCACATCATCGATCGGCTCCAACGCCAATACCCGCCCCGAGGCCACCCGCACCATCTCACTCAACATCACTTGCCATTCCCGCACGTGATGAAGCGAACCCCGTTCGATCACCGTGTCGAACTGCCCGTCCGCGAACGGCAACTGCAGTGCACTTGCGCTCAGATACTTGATATTCGCCGCGCCATTCTCCCTCTCTGCCCGCTCCAGGACAGCAAGGGAGAGGTCTACCGCGATAATCTCTCCGCAATACTCGGCCAGCTTCTTTGTAAATGTCCCCCACGCGCACCCCACATCCAAGAGCAGTTTTGGCCGTATTTGCGCCACGCGTTCAAGCAGCGGGTCCATCAGTACTCCACCGCCAGCGCATCGGTGAACAGCTTCAGCCCGTATTCATCGAACAAACAAAACTGCACCCGCTCGAGCGACTTCGCTTTGCTCTGGTACCCCTGCACCACCGAGACCATCAGGAACGCACACGCTTTCATCGGAAATCCCCCCACCCCGGTCCCGAATGCCGGAAACGCAATCGACTTGACCCCCAGCTTTTCCGCGATATTGAGCGAAGCCACCGTTCCCTGACGGATCAGCTTGTCCGAGGTCCGCAAGTCCTGCCCCATCACCGCCGCGTGAATGACGTATTTGTACGGCAGCGTCCCAGCGGTAGAATAGACCGCTTCCCCCGGCATCACCGGCCCCTTGGCAATCGCCTCCTTTTCGATACTGTCACCACCGGCCCGCTTGATCGCCCCCGCCACCCCCGAACCCATCCAGAACTGGTTGTTGGCGGCATTGACAATCGCCTCGGTGTCGGTTTGCGTGATATCGCGCTGGAAGATTTCGATCAGGTATGACATCGGACAGCTCCTCACGCTTTACGGAATACTCTGCGGAGTGTCGTTGGCTTTCGTTTTAAGAAACAGTCTCATCCCCTGCTCGTGCGCGAACAGGGCGGCAATCCCCACCGCTATGCCGATCACTGCACCCACCAGGACATCGAAGGGATAATGCACCCCCACGAACACCCGGCTCAGCGCCACCAGGGCGGCGAATCCGAACAGATACCAGCGCCACGGACGGTAATACAGTCCGAACAGCGCCGCCTGTCCGAATGAATTGGCCGCGTGCGATGACGGCATGGAGAGCCCGGCGCCGCAGTTCACCAGCAGATGCACGTCCAGTATCGTGTGGCACGGTCTCGGCCGCTCAAACACATGCTTCAGCCAACCGGCGCTGATCTGATCGGTCAGCGCAACCGTCGCCACCGAAAACAGCACCAGCCAGCGCAGTCTCTTGTCCCCTCTCCAGAGAATCACCGTCAGCGCCACCGCGTAGGCGATCCGGAGAAACCAGTCGTTGGTAACCACCGGCATAGCGAGATCGGTCACCGGATTGGCCAGCGTTCCATTGATGAAGTGAAACAGCGCGCGGTCGATCGTGCCGAGTAGCTCAAGCATACGGTTTCGGCCTCCCGTTCATGAATCGCTGCACCTCGCGCAGGGTCGGCGCGCCGGTCCGCGCTCCCGGGTGCGTGCATTTGAGCGCGGAGGTAGCCGCCGCAAACTTCAGCCGTCGGCGCAAATCCCACCCCAGCAGTAATCCATATAAATATCCCGCATGAAAGCTGTCTCCCGCCCCGGTCGTGTCCACCTGCGTCACTTTGTAGGCGCACTGGCGGACCAGCTTCCCGTCCTCACAGCCGCAGCTTCCCGCCATCCCCTCCGTCACCACGATCGTGCCATAGCAGTACCTCGCCAGCCGCTTGATCGCCCGCTCGGCATTCCGTGCGCCGGTGAACGGAAACGCATAGGCATCCGCCACCACCAGATGATCCACCAGCGGCAGGATAGGGGAGATATCATTGCGCATCGAACCGATATCGAACGAAATCGCGCACCCCTGCTGCCGTCCCCAGCGGGCCAGTGCGATTGCCGCCTCCAGATCCCGGCCATCCAGATGAATCACGCGCGGGATCGGATACCGCTCAAGCTCCAGATCCTCCGGCACGACACTGATCCGTCGGTGGAGCGCGATCGTCCGCCGCCCGCTGCCTGCCTCGATCATCCCGGCCGCCAGCGCCGAGGGGCGCTGCTTTACGATGACATACCGTGCATCCACCTTCTCATCGGTCAATTCGCTGACGCTGAGCTCCCCCGCCATGTCGTTCCCCACCGCGGCGATCACGGCACACCGTTTTCCCAATCGGCTCAACCCCACCAGCGCGTTCGGTACCGGTCCACCCCCCTGAATGATAATATCCGAGGCATCGATCTTCCCGCCCGCCTTCGGGTAATAGGGGACCGTCAGGAGAATATCGAGCGGGATAATCCCCAGCCCCAGGCAATCCAGTGGCCTACGCGAGCGCTTCAATTTTCCCCTTTCCGGCGGTCAGTTCCACCAGAGTCCGCACCAGCTCTTCGCCACGGCTGCGTCGGACTTCGGCCACAATCCGCACCTGCTCCTCGAAGATCGCCTCCCGCTCAATCACGCCGAGCCGGTTCACCAGAATCTTCCAGCGGTCGTAAAACGAAAACTCCAGTTCCACGCGATAGCGACTCAGAATGAAATGTTCTCTGATCCCGGATCGCTCCACCGTCGCCCGTGCGCAATCGCTGTAAGCGTGCGTCAGCCCACCCGTTCCCAGCTTCGTGCCGCCGAAATACCGCGTCACCACCACCAGCGTGTTGGTCAGGTCGTTTCCCGTAATGATATCGTAGATTGGTCGTCCCGCCGTGCCGTTCGGCTCGCCGTCGTCAGAGTACTTAAACGTACTCCCGTTCTCGACTCCCACCCGCCAGGCGTAGCAATGATGGGTGGCGGCATGCTCCCGCTTCCGCACGGCCGCCAATCGCTCCAGTGCCAGTTCACTCGTGGGCGCCAGAAACGACTCGCCGATAAAACGCGAGCCCTTGATCTTGATCTCGACCGTCGCTTCGTCCCGAATTGTCAGAAACCGGTCATCCATAGCCGGTGTCACACCAGCGCTTTGATTATATCATCGGCGTGCTGCACGCCATCGAGTGGAATCGCCCCGCACGCCACCGCCCGACCCAGTCCCACCTTATCGGACATGATCCCGGTCGACAGGTCCGAGACGACAAACGCCAGCTTGCCGATCTGCTGACAGAAATCGAGCAGGTCGAGCGCCCGGGCCGAGTCGTGATACAGCTCCGTCACAACTACCGCCTGCGACAATCCCGCCAGCAGGCGATTCGATTCCTTCAGCGACTGCGCGCTCCCCTTGACCTCGGCCGCATACTCGCTGATCACCCCGCCTGCTTGTACGATATCGATCGCCAGCGGCATCTGCTCCGATTGGTCCAGATGGTCGAACCCGGTATCCAGGACGGCGAAGGAACCCCCACCACCGGCACGGCTTCCCAGATGTGCCGCGGCATCGATACCGCCCGACAGCGAGGAAACCACCTGCACCCCCTTGGCGGAAAACGCCTTGGCCAGCGCGGTGGTAAGCGCTATCCCCGGCGCGCTGGCATTGGTTGCACCGACCAGCGCCACGCTTTTCTTCTGGGGGGACGGCATCTGGCCGCGCACATACAGCAGGGTAGGGGGATCGTTCAATTCGAACAGCAGATGGCCGTACCCTTCATCCAGCCGGGTCGCCACGTTGATTTCCCGAACCGCCAATCCGGCCGCGTACTTCTCCGCTGCCGGCAGGAACTCATTCGCCTTCCGCACCTTCTCCGCCAGCACGTCGGTTATGCCGGACATCCCCATCAGGGACCTGATATCGGCCGCAAAGATCGCCGGCAGGCTTCCGTAGTGCGCGAACAGGGCATCGAATTGCCGCGGCCCGATCGCGGCGAACTTGCAGAGCGCCAGCATCTGGATAGTCTGGCTGTAGCTGTTGCTGTCGTACATGTTGGTAATGTAAGGATTGATACCCCGGTGTCAATTGCGCTGATCCGGGGGCGAAAAGGGTCGAGTGCCGCCCCCTATTGTCCGGCTTGTTTCCGCCGCAACGCCGCCACGATCAGCGGCACCAGAACCAACTGCGCGGCAATTCCGGGCAGGCCGCTCACAATCGCTCCGCCGGTGGAGAAGAACGTCGCCGTGTCATACGGCAGTTCCATGAACAGCCCCAGCACTGAAAGCCCCAGCCCGAACATGATCCGCCCCACGATCATCGCCAGGATCAGTGCGATATAGACATTGAGGCGCAGCCGCTGATACGCGATCCCGGCCACCAGGCCGTACATCGGCAGTTCCAGCGACATGAGCGGCACGGCATAGGTCGGCGGCATGCCGGTCAACAGATGCGACAACATCGGCGCCAGCAGCCCCACCAGCACACCGCTCGCCGGCCCCACTAGGAAACCGGCCAGCAGTACCGGCAAGTGCATAGGCAAAAACACCCGCCCGCCGATCCCGAACGGGTGAAACGCCAGCGGCAACAGAATCGCCAGCGCCAGATACAGTGCACTGTGCGTGATAAACTGCAGCCGTTCGCCGGAACTCATCTTGAATACTGCCTGATATCAGGGAAGACTCACCGCCGAGGCCACGAACAGCCCCGGGTGATCGGTGATGTCGATCTCATCGAACTGCCCCGATGAGAACATCTGGTGCAGTTTCTCTTTCGAAGGGAGCACGTCGTGCGACACGACCCCGCCGACCCGGTGATGAATCGCCGCCAGTTCCTTCGAGGACTGCAGATGAATGATGTATATCCGGCTCCCAGGTTTCAGCACCCGGTGCAGTTCCTCCAGGGTACGCTGCTGGTCCACAAAATGCGGAAATGAGGAAAACGCCACGGCCAGATCGAACACCCGGTCCGCAAAGGGCAACTCCGAGGCGTCCGCGTCTACCACATGGAGATTGGCAAACGGGAAATTACGGTGCGCCTTCTGGGCCATTTCGAGTGAGAAATCCACCCCCACCACGCACCCGTGCTCCCCGGTCCGCCGCCGCAGCAAGTCGAACAAAATGCCGGTTCCGCACCCCAGATCCAGAATCTGCATGCCGGCCTTCACGTCCAGGCGGTCCACCACATGTTGCAGCCGTTCAAGGTCTTCGGCGGTATACATCAGGTCCCATTCGGCGGCGAGACGGTCGAAAAACTCCTGGTGCGGGTCGTGCATAGGGGGGTCAATTAGCAGCTCGCCTCTTCCAAAGTCAAGACTTCCGACGCCATCTTTCGACCAAAATGGACTCCGGAGGGCCACTGTCCGCCTTTCAAAAAGTGATACGGCCTCCCCCGAATCCGTCTTGGCGCTCGGAGCCCCTGTGCGTATATTTCCCGGTTGCCCAAACGGAGACAAAACATGGCTGAAAACCGCGATCGCTATAAAGAAAACAAGGAGTTCCTCTGGGTCAAAGGGGCCCGGGAACATAACCTCAAGAACATCGACGTCAAAATCCCGCGCGACACGCTCACCGTCATCACCGGCCTGTCCGGCTCCGGCAAGAGCTCGCTCGCCTTTGACACCATCTACGCCGAGGGGCAGCGCCGCTATGTCGAATCGCTGTCCGCCTATGCCCGCCAGTTTCTGGGACTCATGGAGAAGCCCGATGTCGACTTTATCGAGGGGCTCTCGCCCGCCATCTCCATCGAGCAGCGCTCCACCGCCAAGAACCCCCGCTCGACTGTCGGCACCGTCACCGAAATCTATGACTACCTCCGCTTGCTCTTCGCCCGAGCCGGCGTTCCGCACTGCGTCAAGTGCGGCCAGCCGATCACCCAGCAGACCGTCGAGCAGATTGTCGATTCCGTCCTGTCCTTCGAGGAGGGGGCCCGCCTGATGGTCCTCGCGCCGCTGGTGCGCGGCAAAAAGGGAGAGCACCGCGATATCATCGAGGAGGCCCGCCGCGAGGGGTTCGTCCGGTTGCGCATCAACAGCGAAGTGGTCGAGTCCGATTCCGACATCAAGCTGGACAAAAACAAGAAACACACCATCGAGGCGGTCATCGACCGGCTGGTGGTCAAGGCCAGTTCCAAGCGTCGGCTCGCCGATTCGGTGGAAACCGCCGTCAAGATGGCGCAGGGGACGGTCCTCATTAATATCAAGAATCAGGACCTGCTCTATTCCCAGCAGTTCGCCTGCCTCAACTGCAATATCAGCTACGAGGAACCGACCCCTCGGCTGTTTTCCTTCAACTCTCCGTTCGGCGCCTGCAAGGTGTGCGATGGTCTCGGCCAGAAAATGGAAATCGACCCCAAACTGGTGATCCCGAATCAGTCCCTTTCCATCAACGATGGCGCCATTCATCCCTGGGGCGGGGCCGATATGTCCAACTGGTACCGCTACATGCTCAAGGGCGTAGCCAGCCACTACAAATTCAAATTCTCCACGCCGTTCGACCAGCTCCCCGAAAAGACCCGACAGGTGCTCCTGTACGGCTCCGGCAAGGAAGAGGTCTCCTTCGAATACGAACATCTCTCCGGCAAAGGACGCGGCTCCGGCACCTATCGCTCCCGTTTCGAGGGCGTGATTCCGCACTTGGAGCGCCGCTACCGCCAGACCGATTCGCAGGATATCCGCAACTGGATCGAAAACTACATGACCGTCACCAATTGCCCGTCCTGCAAGGGAGCGCGCCTCCGCCCCGAGGCGCTCGCCGTCATCATCGACCGCGAGACCATCGACTCCATCTGCGACATGCCGATCAAACGGGCGCGGAAGTTCTTCGATGACGTCACCCTCACCCGCCGCCAGCAGATGATCGCCCGCCAGATCTTAAAAGAAATTCGCGAACGGCTCGGCTTCTTGTGCGATGTCGGCCTGGATTACCTCACCCTCAGCCGTGCCGCCGCCACCCTCTCGGGCGGCGAGGCCCAGCGCATCCGCCTCGCCACCCAGATCGGCTCCCGCCTCGTGGGGGTGCTGTACATCCTCGATGAACCCTCTATCGGCCTGCACCAGCGCGACAACCAGAAACTGCTCAATACGCTCATCGAGCTGCGCGATATCGGCAACACCGTCCTCGTGGTGGAGCATGACCGAGAGACCATCGAAAGCGCCGACTACGTTCTCGATCTCGGCCCCGGCGCCGGCATCCACGGCGGCGAGGTGGTGGCCTCCGGCACTCCGGAGGAAATCCGCAAAGTCAAACGCTCCATCACCGGCCAGTACCTTTCGGGCGCTCGCCAGATCGAAACCCCTAAAGAACGCCGCGAAACCAATGGCGACATGATCAAGCTGGTCGGCGCCTCCGGCAACAACCTGAAGATGGTCGATGTCGAGTTTCCGCTCGGTCTGTTTGTCGCCGTCACCGGCGTCTCCGGCTCCGGCAAATCGACTCTCGTGAATGAAACGCTCTACCGCATCTGCGCCCGCCACTTCTACAACAGCCGCGAGACCTCCCTGCCGTACAAGAAGATCGATGGCCTCGATCTGATCGACAAGGTGATCGATATCGATCAGTCCCCGATCGGCCGCACCCCCCGCTCCAACCCGGCCACCTACACCGGCCTCTTTACGCTCATCCGCGATCTGTTCGCCACCCTGCCCGAAGCGAAAGCGCGCGGCTATCAGCCCGGACGTTTCTCCTTCAATGTCCGCGGCGGACGGTGCGAGGCGTGCGAAGGGGATGGCATCATCAAGATCGAAATGCACTTTCTGCCCGATGTCTACATCCCGTGTGAGGTCTGCAAAGGGAAGCGGTACAACCGCGAGACGCTCGAGGTCACCTACAAAGGCAAATCGATTGCCGATGTGCTCGACATGACCGTCACCGAGGCGCTCGCCTTCTTCGAGCATATCCCGCGCCTCAAGAAGAAACTGCTCACCTTGGCCAATGTCGGCCTCGGCTATATTCATCTCGGCCAGCAGGCCACCACGCTCTCCGGCGGCGAGGCCCAGCGCGTCAAGCTCGCTTCCGAGTTATCCAAGCTCGCCACCGGCAAGACACTGTATATCCTCGATGAACCCACCACGGGATTACATTTCGAGGATATCCGCCTGCTATTGGGCGTGCTGAACGAATTGGTGAATCGCGGCAACACCGTGCTGGTGATCGAGCACAATTTGGATGTGATAAAGACTGCGGATTGGATCATCGACATCGGCCCGGAGGGGGGAGACGATGGCGGCCGAATCGTGGCGGTCGGCACGCCCGAGCAGGTGGCCAAAGTCCGCAGTTCCTACACCGGCGAGCATTTGAAGAAGATGCTGTGAGCACCCTGTGCGGTGCGGTGTGACTTGCACTGCATGGGCATGGACGGGTCCATACTCGGGATAGCTCGCCTACTCCCCCCCCGCCAGCTCCTTCAGCCGCGCCAGATCGAGGATCTCGACCGTCGGCCCATCGATCGCGATCACCTTCTCGCGGGTCAGCTTGGCGAACGACCGCGACAATGTCTCCGGTATCGTCCCGAGTTGACTCGCCATCACCGCCTTTTTCTCCGCCAGCACAATCGTCACCCGATTCGCCGGCTGTAATGGCCGCGTCGGGTACCCCACCGCTTGCGGTGGGTCCGATGGCCGCGTTGGCCGTGTTGGGTGCCCCACCGCCGACGGCCCGAGCTTGTCGAGGGCTTGCGGTGGGTTCTGTTGCGCGAGATTCACCAAATAATGCGCCAGCCGCGTCGTCACATCGGTCAGCGACAACTCCTCCACCAGCGCCGTCATCTTCCGCAGCAGCACCGAGAGCCGCGCGATCAGATTCATCGCGATATCCGGATTCTTCCCCAGCAGCGCCACGAACTTCTCACGGTTGATCACCGCCAACTCGCAATCCTCCAGCGCCTGCGCCGAGGCCGGATATTTCCCGCTGGCAAACATCGCCGCCTCGGCGAACGATTCCCCCGGACCGGCGATCATCAGGATCTGCTCTTTCCCCTCCGGCGACATCTTGAACACCTTCACTTTGCCGGACCCCACCACGTAGAAGGCGTGGGCGACCTCCCCCTCGAAGAAGATCATCTCGCCGCGCGCCGCCTCGCGGAGCGTGGCCGCCGCCGCCACTTCGCCTGCGGCCTTGGCATCAAGTTGGGAAAACAGTTGTGAACGGGCGAGAATACTCTTCATACCGCAAATTTCGCTTTCAGAATGCTCAGGGAAGATATAGCGATAACGTCCGAGGACACAACCGGAATCCCGACCAGCCATCCGAAGCCCAAGTCCGGACACACAAAAAAGGCGCCCCAGAGGACGCCGGGAGATTTGCTTACGTGGAGGAGGTTCTTACAACAGCGTGTTCAACAGCCGCTCGATATCGGACATCATGAGCGGTTTCCCCAAAAAGCCGTCCGGCTTCAAATCCCCGCCCATCGACTGAATCTCATTCACCGAATATCCGGAAATCAGCACCACCGGCAGCTTGGGGTGACGGTCCTTCACTTCTTTCAGAAGTTCCAGCCCCGTCATGTTGGGCATCCGCATATCGGTAATCACCATCGAGAAATCCCCCTTGGCCAATTCCGCCAGCGCCTCATGCCCATCGCTGGCATGAACAGACTGATAGTCGAATACTTCCAGCATTTCGCAAAGAAGCGAGGACATGTTGGGATTGTCGTCGACGACTAGTATGCGTTTACCCATGTTGCTATCCTTAGGAGAGTTATCGGCAGAAACTCAGACCGGTTTAGCTAAATTCCGCGCCACGGCAAACTGATTCGAGGCCGCAATAATCTCCGCCTGTAACGCCGCAATCCCCAACCGCTCCTTCGCGCTCACCAGAAACGACTTACCTTCTGCCCCGGGCGGCGGGTCGAATTCGGGGCATCTATCTATCTTGTTGTATATCATAAGATAAGGAACCGCCTCGGCCCCGATCTCCCCAAGCACCGTCCGAGTCTGCTGTATCCGCTCCTCAAAGTTCGATTCCGAGCAGTCCACCACGTGTAACAACAGATCCGCCAGATGCACCTCCTCCAGCGTCGACTTGAACGACTCCACCAATTGATGCGGCAGTTTCTTGATGAAGCCGACTGTATCAGAAAACACCACCTGGCACGGATACCCCGAGGACATCACCCGCGTCGTGGAATCCAGCGTTGTGAACAGCATGTCCGCCGTCTGCACATCCGCCTTGGTCAGCAGGTTGAACAGCGTCGATTTCCCCGCGTTCGTGTACCCCACCATCGCCACCTTGAACAGCTTCTGCCGGGCTTTCCGCTGCACCGATCGCTGCGTATCCAGCTCTTCCAGCTTCGCTTTCAAATGGTCGATCCGCTGGCGCACCTGTCGGCGGTCCACTTCGAGCTGTGTTTCGCCCGGACCCTTGGCGCCGAGCCCGCCGTACTGGCGCGAGAAGTGCACCCAGGCGCCGGTGAGTCGCGGCAGCGTGTACTCGAGTTGCGCCAGTTCCACCTGAAGGCGCGCCGCCGCCGTCCGCGCCCGGCTGGCGAAGATATCCAGAATCAGGATCGAGCGATCGATCACCTTGATCTCCAGCTCCTTCTCCAGATTTCGCTGCTGCGCCGGACTCAAGGGATCATCGAATATCACGCAGTCGATCTGCTGTTCGGGGATCAGCCTCTTCAGTTCCTCGGTCAGCCCCTTCCCGATAAACAGCCCCGGGTTCGGCTTCTGGCGCGTCTGTATCCGCTGACCCACCACCATCGCCCCGGCCGAGACGGTCAGCTCCGCCAGTTCGGCCAGCGAATCCGCCACCGCCTGACGCCTGCGCGAATCGTGCGCCAGCCCGATCAGTAACACCCGCTCTTTGGCCGGTCGGTTGTTTTCAATCACCATACCCGCGCAAAATAGGCAATTTGTTGATCATGCCAACACAGAATCGTACCCCCCCTCGGTGCCTTCATGGGGGGAAACTGCTTGACATCCCTCTGTCATCGTTGATTCATAGACCTTCTCCGGAGATTTTTCACCGTCGTGAACCTCCGGGGGCTGCCGATGTTTACGGTAGTACGAACCTGAAAACCCAAGAGCTCGATTGATTATGATTGACAAATTCTACTGTGAGAACATTACCGAAGCCATAGGCAACACGCCGCTCGTCCGGCTCCGCCGCCTCACCGCCGATCTGGGGATTAAAGCCACCATCCTGGCCAAACTCGAATACCTGAACCCCACCGGCTCCGTCAAGGACCGTATGGCCGTCTATATCCTCAAGCAGGCGATCGCCCGCGGCGACCTCAAGCCCGGCGGCACCATCGTCGAGGCGACCTCCGGCAACACCGGCGCGGCCGTCGCCATGTTCGCGGCTGTCCATGGCTACAAGGCGATACTCACGATCCCCGACAAGATGTCCCGCGAGAAAGTCGACACCCTCCGCGCTTTCGGCGCCGAGGTCCATATCTGCCCCACCGCCGTTCCGGCCGAATCCCCGGAGAGCTACTACGAAACCGCCAAGCGGCTCGCCCGCGAAACGAAAAACTCCTACCTGATCGGCCAGTATTTCAACCTCGACAACATCGAGGCTCACTACCAGATCACCGGCCCCGAAATCTGGAAACAGACCAAGGGGAAGATCGATGTCCTCGTCGGCGGCATCGGCACCGGCGGCACCGTCAGCGGCACCGCCAAGTATCTGAAAGAGCAGAACCACTTCATCGAGGTTGTCGCCGCCGACCCGATCGGCTCCGTCTATTTCAACTACCATAAAGACAAAACCCTCATCGAGCCGCACACCTACTTCGTCGAAGGGATCGGCGAGGATATGCTCTGTCCCACGATCGATTTCTCCCTCATCGACAAAGTGTACCAGGTGACGGATAAAGAGTGCTTTGTCGCCGGGCGGGACCTCGCGCGCCGCGAGGGGCTTCTGGCCGGCGGTTCCGGCGGCGCGGCGGTCCATGTCGCCCTCAAGCATGCCCGCACGCTCCCGGCCGACAAGATCGTGGTGGTGATCCTGCCCGACAGCGGCACGAAATATATCAGCAAGATGTTCAACGATGACTGGATGCGCGAAAAGGGATTCCTCCCGGAGTGACACTATGAGCCAAGACCGTTCCGACAATTTCAAATTCGAGACTAAGGCGATTCACTCCGGCCAGGTGCCGGAAGACCAGACCCGCTCGGTCACCACCGCCATCTATCCCAGCTCCACCTATCGCGTCCAGTTTCCCGGCGATGAATCCGGCTACGTGTACTCTCGGTGGTCCAACCCGACCCGGCTGGCTCTGGAGAAAGCGCTCGCTTCCCTGGAAAACGGCACCCACGCCTTCGCTTTCGCTTCCGGTCTTGCTGCGCTCAAAGGCGTGCTCGATCTGTTGAAAGCGGGGGACCATGTCGTGGCCGTCTCCGATCTCTATGGCGGCAGTCGCCGCCTCTTCGAGCG
>AMWB02140755.1_pt2 | contig 17774 bp, 13 predicted proteins | sample 200311 | NCBI WGS metagenome assembly AMWB02 (sample SAMN02737377, study PRJNA173069) | bioreactor metagenome | biome: anode biofilm in microbial fuel cells | place: USA: California | collected 2010-12-16 | reverse complement strand
CCAGGCTGCGGAACACCCGTGCAAAGGGCACCTCATGTCCCTCTGGACCTTCCAAGCTGAACGTTAATGGCAATCACAATATGTATTCTCGCTGCATCTGTAACCGATAGCGGCTGCGATTCGACATTTTCCACAAACGCAGAAAAAAAATGAACTGTAGAGAGATTGAGTTATGAAAAATGAACGAGTGCTCCACCTTTTTGTTTAACATAATTGGTGATTACTTCATCGGCATTTACGCCAATCAGCACGTCGGCACGTTCCAGCATCGGCCGATCTTTTTCTTCATCTGTATATACGGTAACGGTTGCCTCTGAGCTGATTAACCTTACATGCTCAAACACCAAGTCACGTTTTCCATCTCTATATGGCAGTGGTTGATTTACGCCGAATGTATATTTTCCATTGCTCACTTTGCTCGTTGCAGCCACTACATAATCTGCACCGACATAGCCACTAAAAATCGATGCAATTGATGAATGAGCACCAGTCGCCAAGATAACATAATGGCCTTCTTGTTTTCTTTTCCATCAACATCAAACACAGAGACATTTTCACTCATTTGGGTTTTCCCACGACAATACTCCCTCGGCTCCACCTTGTTATGGGCAAAGCTTGCGAGAGACAGATCCAAATTACTTCTTTCAGGGTCGCATAAAAAAGGGATACCCTCACGGCTCCCCCCTTTCCATCAATTTTTTTTCTAAGATTTGACGCAAATACGAACGTTCGTTGAACGATGATACTTACTTACTCTAAGGCAATATCTTTTACCCAAAAGTCTACTCTATTCCACCGTGACACTTTTCGCCAGATTTCGTGGCTGATCGACATCGCAGCCGCGTCTTGTGGCTATTTCGTAGGCAAGAAGCTGGGCCGGGATGGTATAGAGAATCGGGTTCATCGCATCATGGACCTGCGGGAGATAAATCACATCATCGCTGATGGTCTTCAGATGGCTGTCCCCTTCAGTACCGATGAGAATAATCCGCCCCTGACGGGCTTTGATTTCTTCAACATTCGAAATTGATTTCTGGTAGACTTCATCCTGAGGCACCAGCGCCATCACCGGCATATCCTTATCTATCAAGGCAATCGGCCCGTGTTTCAGTTCCCCTGACGCATAGCCTTCAGCATGAATATAGGAAATTTCCTTGAGTTTCAGCGCCCCTTCCAGGGCGATGGGATAATTGAGTCCTCTGCCGACAAACAGGAAGTCGCGGCTGCTGTAGTAGTTCTCAATAAGTGTCTGCACTTCTGATTGAATTCTGGGCAATTCTTCGGCGATTACTCCTGCCACGTTGATTAACTCCCGGCCAAGTTCGATACTTTTCTCCAGGCTGGCACTCTTTTTTTTCTGGCCAAGATACAGGGTGAAGAGAAACAGCGCCGCAAGCTGGGAGATAAAGGCTTTGGTCGAGGCAACACCGATTTCCGGTCCGGCATGGGTATAAATTGTGCCATCGGCCTCACGGGTCATGGTCGAGCCGACCACGTTGCAGATGGTGATGATTTTTGCGCCCAGTTTTTTTGCCTTGCGTATACCGGCAAGGGTGTCGGCTGTTTCTCCGGATTGAGAGATAGCAACCGTCAGCACCCGCTCATTAACCAGCAGATGCCGGTAGCGAAACTCTGAAGCGATATCCACCTCCACCGGGATATTAGCATATTTTTCAATCCAGTATTTGGCCACAAGAGCCGCATGCCAGGAAGTTCCGCAGGCGACCAGAAAGATGCGGTCAATATTTGCCAGATCGGCCTCGGAGAGTTTAATCTCCGGCAGATCAACCACGCCCGTCTCCAGGTTGATTCTCCCGCTCACCGTATTGGTGATGGCCTGGGGCTGCTCGAAAATCTCTTTGAGCATAAAATGTCTATATCCCCCCTTCTCGGCCATTGCCGCGTTCCAGTCGATCGTTTGGATCTCTTTTTGCAAGGGTTTGCCGGTAACAAGCGAAAAGATCTGGTGACTCTTGGCTGTCAGAATCGCCAGTTCCATATCGTCTAAAAATATTACCTGCCGGGTGTAGGGCAACAGTGCCGGGATATCAGAAGCCATAAAATTGCCATCCTTCTCGCTGACACCAAGCACCAAAGGACTCTGATTACGTACAGCAATAAGCGTGTCCGGCATGCCGGCCCAGAGTACCCCTATTGCATAGGAGCCTTCGACCAGGCTGATCGCTTTTTTTACGGCGACAACCAGATCACCATCGAGATTATCTTCAATCAGATGCGCCAGAACCTCGGTATCGGTCTCAGAGGAGAACACATGACCTTTCGCCTTCAGCTCTTCACGCAGTGAGTGGTAGTTTTCGATGATACCGTTGTGGATGACGACGAGATCACCGGTACAGTCACTGTGCGGATGGGCATTTTCGGTGGTCGGCGCCCCGTGGGTTGCCCAGCGGGTATGGCCAAGACCTATATGGGATGGGGCAATGATTGCGTCCCCGATAATTGCTTCAAGATTCGACAATTTACCTGCCGCTCGATGCTTGATGAGCCGGTCTTTTTCCAGATAAACAATACCAGCTGAATCGTACCCTCGATATTCAAGTCGCCTGAGGCCTTCCAAAACTACCGGCACGACGCGCCGGGGACCGCAATATCCAACAATACCACACATAACTTCTCCTCATAATATGCATATTGGTCTGAGAGACGTATCTATTATCCATCTTGAATTTTGAGTTTTCAGGAAATTACCGCGATGGATCTATCTTCACCTTTAAGAAACAGCAAAAATCATTCCGTAAATAACGGTAAAATTTTAAAGCCTGCCGGCATCAAGCAAAGAATGAGCAGGATAGCCGTCATTGCTTAAAAAAACCTTACCAGTTTTTTCTTTAAACATGGGAAAAAAAAAGGTAGTATCGACTACAAATTTATTGACGACGATTATTAACAATAGCAATTTATTATAATTTTACTCCGCCGATAGCGCATATTCCCATGGACGACAGACAACGACTAAAAGAAATTCTCCTCGAAAAATCATATCGAAAAGGTTCCTTTACCCTTACTTCCGGAAAAACTTCCGATTTCTATATTGACGGTAAACAGACAACCCTTTCCGCAGAAGGGGCATATCTCTGTGGTAAATTGCTCTTTAGTCTGTTGCAAAAATCACCCACCCCCATCCAGGCAGTTGGCGGTATGACCCTTGGTGCCGATCCTCTGGTTACAGCAGTGTCAATCGCGAGTTTTCTCGCTGAGAAACCGATTCCTGCCTTTATTGTCCGCAAAGAGGCTAAAGGACACGGAACCGGCAATTACATTGAAGGCTTGAAAAATATGGCCGAAGGTTGCACCGTCGCCCTGCTTGAAGATGTGGTCACCACCGGCGGCACACTGCTTAAAGTAATAGAAAGGGTTGAAGCGGCCGGCTTTAAGGTGGGTCTCATCGCAACGATCGTTGAGCGGCAGGAAGGCGGTACCGAGGCTCTGGCAAAAGCGGGCTATACGCTCGAATCAGTTTTCACCAGAGAACAACTACTCAGTTAAAAAGAATCCCCCGATGTACTCTCCATGTATCGGGAACAGCCTATGAAATGTAAGAAATGCTCCGGAAAACTTAAAGTACATCGCATGTGTCGTACAGTGCGCATGCGTTGTACTGTCTGCGGCCAGGAATACCAGATCCATGAAGTGGCCAGTGAACTTGATAAAGAGACAGAAGAAATCCTGGAAAAATATACGGCAATTATTTACGATTGACTCCTGCGCAAACGAGCGATCCGGCCGGGGGTACCGTACTGATACCATCGATGTCCGCTCAGATTTTTAAATATGGGGCATTTACTCTTTATAGGTCGCTGTTTGCAATAAACGAGAGGAATTGTATAATAGAGCATGCCAAACACGCCAGAAACCCCAAGATCTTTCGTTAAACCAGACGATGAGGCACTGATCGTATGCCCGGCGTGCGATGCTGCCCGGGCCATCTCCGCTGCCCAGTTTCGACATCGTCTGCATCTCATAAAAGTTAAATGCAAGTGCGGGCATGTCTATAAGGTGCACCTGGAATTCCGCCGAAATGCACGAAAAGATACCGACCTCGAAGGGATCTACGATTTGGCTCCACCGGCGATTGGCGGCGGAAAGATCAAGATCATGAACCTTTCTCTCAATGGGGCATGCTTTGAAGTACGGGGTATCCACGATATGCAGGTAGGTCAGCGGGGGTCCCTGGTCTTCACTCTCGACAATCGAAAAGAAACGGTTCTCTTCAAAAAAGTCATTATCAGAACGGTCTCCGGCAACCGTATCGGCGCCGAATTTATCGAAGACCGGGCCTACGAAAAAGAACTGGGATTCTATCTGCTCCCCTAGTTTGCGTCCTGAACGTGTGATTGTGCTCTACATCCAGGTGTACGAGAAATTTAACCGCAGGCATATGATCGAAATCGGGGTCTACGCTTACCTCCGAGGATTACATTTTGAGAACAACGACGAGTCAGGGGAAAATAGCCATTTCAGGATAGAAACTCCCCCGGATTTTGGTCCAGTACCTTGCCGATCATGCGTTCGGCCTGGTTGAGAAACCCGGTAAGAGTTTCCGGTTGCAGCGCGCTGACGATAATCGCGTCCCTGCCGAGTTGTTGTTCGATAGCCTGTTTATCTTCAACCTGATCGATCTTGTTATACAGGGTCAGAACCGGTATTTCATCAAGCTCAAGTTCTCTAAGCAATTGTTCGACCACCGCCATCTGCTCTCGAAAGCCGGGATTGGACACATCGACAACGTGGACCAGCAGATCCGCCTCCTGTAATTCCTCCAGGGTTGCCATAAATGCCTGCAGCAGATCTGTCGGCAGATTTCGGATAAAACCCACCGTATCGGTGATGATAACCTCCATCTCTGTAGGAAATCGCAGTCGTCGGCTGGTCGGGTCAAGGGTCGCAAACAGCTTATCTTCGGCGACGATATCGCTGTGGGTCAAGGTGTTCAGAAGGGTTGATTTGCCGGCATTGGTATAGCCGACGAGCGATAAAACCGGCAGCTCTTTTTTTCTTCGCTGCGCCCTGCGCCGGTATCTCTCGGCGCTCACCTGCTTTAATTCGCGGGTCAGCCGGGCCAGGCGGTCGTTAATTCTTCGGCGATCGATCTCCAGCTTGGTTTCGCCCGGCCCACGTGCGCCGATTCCGCCGGTCAGCCGTGACAACGCATCGTCTCGAGACGACAGTCGGGGAAGCATATATTTCAATTGTGCCATCTCCACCTGAAGTCTGCCTTCCCGGCTCATGGCCCGGTGGGCAAAAATATCGAGGATGAGCTGGGTGCGGTCAATAACCCGCAGGTCGCTGAAATTGGTGATGGATCGTATCTGCGAAGGGTTCAGCTCCTGGTTGAAGATCAATAGGTTGGCGTCGAGCTGCAAGGCCCTGATCATGATCTCGGCCAGTTTACCCTTGCCGATAATAAGCCGGGGATTGGCTTTGCTTTTACGCTGCAGCACCGTATCTAAAATAACAATATTATCGGAACGAACCAGTTCGACCAGCTCGGCAAGTGATTCCTCTGCCTGCCTCTTTGCATCGGTAGTCACGCTGACCAGAATAGCGCGATCCTCTCCGCGATCGACCAGACTGGTTTTCCGGCTCAGGCCGAACTCGCCCTCTATTGCACCAATTAACTCCTCAAACGATTCAGCCTGATTAGCCGGATGAACCGGCTTGAGAAATGTCCAGTTTTTTCCTTCTTGGGCGGTAGGCAGCAGATGGGCCGAGTACATTTTTTCCGGCAGACCCTCAGCGTCGACCTTGATGACGGACAGCAGATCGAGCCGTAAAAAAAGCAGATCCATAAGGTCTTCATCGCTGATATCCTCTCCGGCCAGATGGGTGTGAATCAGTCGCAGGCCGCGCAGCCTGCCGCCGGATGCCCGGACGTTGGCAAGCTGCGGCAGCATAATCTGGGAATAAGTGCCAACCACGACAGCTTCAATTTTACCGGACCGATGCACGAGCAGTCCAAGCTGTCGGTTCAGTTCGGCAGAAAGCTGGCAGAGTGTCCGGGCCATCTCCGGATTGATAATCTTATCCCGCTGGACCCTTTTCTGCGCAAGTCGTTCCAGGGCTTTGAGTTGATGGGTTTTTAAACCGACGGTGTTACCGCTTAGTATTCCTATCTCTTTTCTCCATTTATCTTGGGAAAATCTTCATCCCGGACCCCGGAAGACAGTTCCGGACGACGGCAGACAGTTTCACTGGTATAATTTTTCCAAACCGGATCGTCATACCGATTATGGCAGCCGACACAGAGTCCAACCCGCAGAACCGACCGGAGTTCCCCCTTGTTAAAAGGCCGCAAGGTGGACCGGGAACTATGCTGCAGCGGCGTGCCATCCATTGTCACATACGCATCAAAAGGAACAGTTTTACCGGCACTTGTGACAATTCCTTTATCTACACCCTCAAAGGCCAACTCCCCGTCTCGCAGGAAGATTTTTCCTTCCCCCAGGCCAACGGTCTTCGTAGAGGCATGGCAGTCAATACAATCCCGGCCTTTCGCCTGGGTGGTATGCGGATTGATCGCCGCCATGGTAAACCGGTCAAAGCTCTTGTCTATCTCGCCATTTTTATTCACCACCGTGACGATATCCTGGCAGCCGGGAGTGACCACAACAATCTCATCCTGCCAGACTCCGAGCATCGGCCGTTCATAGCGGATATAGGAACGGCCCTCCTCCCATAATCCGGCGGTTTTTTCCAGACTCAATTTATCCAGATGGGTATGCGCCGCATCGCGCTTGGCATGGCAGCCATAACACTGGGCGACCCAGGTGGAATGGCAGGCCTCACAGGTCACCCGTTTATGGGCACCAAAATCGCACACTCCTTTTTTTGCCGTCTTGACGGGATGCAGCTTCTCGTCAACCTTGCCCACCAGCACGATTTTGCCGTCCTCGGTGTCAATATTGGTAAGCGTATTATTTTTTCTTGTGGTGCCAGGATTGTCCGAGTGACAGACCTCGCAGGAGATTTCCACCTGATCTTCATAATGGGCATAACTCGTACCGTCACCCATGATCTCGTTGCGGGTATGACAGTCGATGCACTCCATCCCTTTTGCATGGTGCACGTCATCGGCAATCTCAAGATAAAATCTCGCCCCCGGCAGCTGCCTGGAATTTAAATGTCCTTCCTCATAGGGCGTGCCATACCCTTCGGATTCGAAAATTCCCATATACGAGATGCCAATCCTGCCCGAACGATTATGACACCGGACACAATTGACGCTGTGCACCTTTCGAGTGATGAGAGGATGAATTTTTTTATCCGAGGCACGGGCAATCTGTTTGTTGTCCGAGACTACTACTTCTTCCATACCGGTTTGTCCGGGTACTTCATAGTGGCATGCCGAGCATCCCCCACCCTTTTCGTTAAAAAATTGCGGAACCCCGGGCATATCGTTTTTTTGTTTCCAGAGGTGACAGGTCGCGCACAGCTTTCGATAATAATCAAGAGCCAGAGAGCTTTTCCCCGTTTTCAGGAGTTCTTCTACCGTGAGCTCGGTACTCTGGCTATCCGTTTCCCCCCAGTAATAGAGCAAGGTGCCGATAATCCCCCGATTCGTTGCCATAAGAGAGTTTTTCACCTTATGCACATCGGTCGGATGACACCCCTCAACGGAACAGGTTTTTTCTACATGGCGAAGATCGCCTGGATTGAGCACCATCCCTTCGTGCCCTTTTTCTTTGGTTACCGCCAGAGGATTGCCGAGATGGCAGGGAGAACAGCCGATAACTGCGACATCGTGGGCCGGGTCGAGTTTTTCGTCCTTATGACAGCTAAGACACATGTCGACACTGCCGGAGGTGGTCACATAAAGTTTCTCAGGACGATCGATCAGTTGCTCGCGGACAATGAGCCAGATCACCGCACAGAGAAATCCCCCAAGAACAAGAAATTTGAGAATGGATTGTAAGGAGTAGCGACTATCTTTCAATTTGCAAAGCCATTAAAGTTATTCCTGAAAGTTTTGCACATTGGGATATCTGCGCCCAAAACCAAATGCCTTGGTGGTCACCTTCAGCCCCATCGGAGCCTGTTTTCGTTTGTATTCATTGACCCGAACCCGTCGCAGGATGTCGCGGACTGTCTGTTCATCAAAACCAAGAGCGATAATTTCACGAGCACCTTTTCCCTCTTCGAGATGCAGTTCGAGAATCTGATCAAGAATTTCGTAGGGCGGCAGATCATCCTGATCGGTTTGGTCCGGTTTCAGCTCCGCCGTCGGTGCTTTGGAAATGATTCGGGCCGGAATGATTTCTCTCGCCCTGTTGATGTACGCCGCCAGTTCATAGACCAGCTGCTTCGGTACATCGGAAATCACCGCCAATCCACCGCTCATATCGCCATACAGGGTGCAATAGCCCACGGCCATCTCGCTCTTGTTGCCGGTTGTCAACAGTAAATGACCAAATTTATTCGACAATGCCATCAGAAGATTACCCCGTATACGGGCCTGCAGATTCTGCTCGGTTATATCTTCATCCAGTCCTGCAAAAAATGAATCGAGGCTGCGCCGAAAACTGTCGAAGAGTCCGGATATCGGCAGGACCTCGAACCGACAGCCCAGGTTTTCGGCCAGTTTTTTGGCGTCATCAAGCGAGTCCTGCGAACTGTAAGGAGAAGGTAACGCAACACCAAGCACATTTTCCGCCCCCAGGGCGTCAACTGCAATGGCTGCGGTGAGTGCCGAATCTATCCCCCCGGACAAGCCAAGCACCACGGAGGAGAAATGGCATTTCTGCACATAATCACGTACCCCCATGACCAGCCCCGCATACACCGCCGCATGCTCGGAGAGCTGCGGTACGCCATGCATATCACCCTGCCAGGTCCGGCTGTCGATGACAATCATATCTTCGGCAAAGCCGAGGGCCTGGGCGACCACTGTACCTTTCTTATCCATGACCAGACTACGCCCGTCAAAAAGCAGAGAATCCTGTCCGCCAACCTGGTTACAGTAAAGAAAAGGGATACCGGAGCGACGACAGATCTTTTGAAAGATCTGTTTTCGGATGCGTTCTTTATTACGCTGAAAAGGAGAGGCGGAGATATTGATGATTGCATGAACCTTATCCCGATTCTTTGCCGCAAGAGACAGAATCTCACTTACAGGGTCAGTGTCATACTCCTTCACCTCTTCACTCCAGACGTCCTCGCAAACGGTGACCCCGAACTGCAGATTTTTGAGTGTATACAATTCTGACGGCGGACCCGGTTCAAAATAACGGGTCTCATCAAAGACATCATAGGACGGCAGCAGCTGTTTGTGTGCCCGAAAGACAATCCTGCCCTGTCGGCCAACCACAGCGGAATTATAAAGCTTTTTCCCTAGTTGCCCCTCCCGCTGTTCAAAACAGCCAAACATGACATCAAGATCGGGCAGTTCACCCAGTAAGCCTGAAACCGCCTCCTCATGGGCGACGAGAAATGATGTTCTTTCAAGAAGATCCTGCGGAGGATAGCCGGACACTGCGAGTTCAGGAAAAATCACCAGTTCACAGCCACAAGCCTTGGCTTTTTCCGACCAGAATTTGATTTTCCCGCAATTTTTTGTAAAATCACCGATAACCGGATTAATCTGCACCAGGGCAATTTTCACCGTTTTCTCCCGTCTAATCCCCACTAGGGGATACGTACCTTGGAAATTCATTCCTGAAAAGACGCAGCGAATTTCCAAGGTAATAAAGTCTATCTTGTCAACCCAACCATTGTTTCCCCGACTACGCGCAGCTTCCTTATCTACTTACCTTTTTTATCCGAATTTTTCCTCTGATATTTTTCTACGGCACGATTATGCTCAATCAGTGATTTTGAAAAGTGGTGGGTGCCGTCATTTTTCGAGACAAAATAGAGCGTATCGGTGGGGGTCGGATGTAAAACGGCCAGCAGTGCATCCTTGCCCGGACTGCAGATCGGACCAACCGGGAGGCCGGGGAGCGTGTAGGTATTATAGGGGGTGTCGGTGAGCAGGTCGCTCTTGGAGATGGGAGCTGAAAATTTCTTTGTGCCGTAAATGACGGTGGGATCGGACTGCAGGCGCATGCCACTTTGTAGCCGGTTCTGAAATACCGCAGCAATCAATGGTCTTTCTTGTGGTGTTCCGGTTTCTTTTTCAACAATTGAGGCGAGGATAACGGTTTTCTCCAGATCGACCGGCCCGGGAACTCCAGCAGTCACTTCACTCCAGACCTCGTTGAACCGTTTGACCATGATGGGAATAATCTTCTCCGCACCCGTAATATCTCTGGTGAAGAGGTAGGTATCCGGATAAAGATAGCCTTCAAGACTGTCAAGGTGAGGAAATCCTAATTTTGCCAGAAAAGCCTTATCGTTCACCAGGTTGAGAAAACTTTTCGGATTACACCAGCCATAATCGCCAAAAATCTGAGCAATTTCAGCCGCACGAAGTCCTTCCGGAATCGTGATAGGATATTCGATCGATCTGGCGGATGCCAGTTCCCGCAACACCTCCAGGGGTTTTATTCCGGTGCGCAGCCTGAACTCACCGGCCTGGAGTCTGCTGCTATACCCGGACAATTTTGCCAGCAGAAGAAACCTGACATCAGGGTTGATGATGCCTTCCCGGGCAAGAATTTCACTTATTCCACGAACAGAGGTGCCCCGTGGAATGGAGACGATAGCCGTTTCATTCGGGCTTTCCGGACCGGGGGTCAAAACATAGCTCGTATACCAGCCACCACTCAGTATCAAGGCCAGAAAAACCAGGAGGATACCCCAGGGGCCACCTCTTTTTTTCGGGCGATCAGGTGTTGAGCTATGTTCCAGATCAGGCGACGTCACTGCTCCCGCTCAGTTTAGCGGTGGCCTTTGCGGTCTTCACTGCAGAAACTTTTGGAAACGCAATCTTGACCACCTCATCCATGTCCTTGACCGGGAAAAACTCCATCTTGTTTCTTATATCTATTGGTATTTCCTGAAGATCTTTCTCATTCTGCGCGGGGATAATCACCTTGGTAATATCGGCACGTAGCGCTGCGAGGGCCTTTTCTTTCAAGCCGCCAATGGGCAGTACGCGACCACGCAGGGTCACTTCACCGGTCATTGCCAGATTGCTGATAACGGTTCGCCCGGTAATCGCCGAGTACAGAGCTGTCGCCATGGTGATACCGGCTGACGGGCCGTCTTTGGGGATAGCACCTGCCGGAACATGAATGTGCAGATCTATCTTGTCAAAATAGTCTTCGGCAACCTTGAGTTCTTCTGACCGGCTTCGGCAATAGGTCAAGGCCGCCTGGGCGGACTCTTTCATGACATCCCCCAACTGGCCGGTCATAAGCAGTTTCCCTTTGCCCGGCATGATGTTCACCTCGATCTGCAGGATTTCGCCGCCAACCTCGGTCCAGGCAAGGCCGGTCACCAGACCGGGCTGTTCCAGTTTTTCCAGCTCCGACTCGGGTATGTTTTTCGGCGGGCCCAGGTATCGATCAAGATTGCGGTTCGAAACCGTGTATGGCCCTTTGCCGCCTTCAGCCACCTTACGGGCGATTTTCCGGCATACCTTGCCTATTTCCCGCTCAAGATTACGCAGCCCCGCCTCATAGGTGTAATGGGTGACAATATATTGCAGGGTTTCATCATCTATTCTTACCTGCCGTGCCTTGAGACCATTTTGTTTAATCTGTCGGGGCAGAAGGTAGCGTCTGGCGATAACAACTTTTTCTTCCTGGGTGTAGCCGGACAGACGAATGACCTCCATCCTGTCGAGCAGCGGTCCGGGGATGGTATCGCTCATATTGGCGGTGGTGATAAACATCACCTTCGACAGATCGATGGGCAGATTCATGTAATGATCGGAAAATTCGAAATTCTGTTCCGGATCAAGCACTTCAAGCAGAGCTGAGGAAGGATCGCCACGATAATCAGAGCCCAGTTTATCAATTTCGTCCATCATGAAAACCGGATTATTTGTCGCGACTGTTTTCAGCCCCTGGACAATGCGTCCCGGCATGGCACCGATATAGGTTCGACGATGCCCGCGGATCTCCGCTTCATCGCGCATCCCGCCGAGGGAAATGCGGTGGAACTTTCGCCCCATGGCCCGGGCGACCGATTTCCCCAGCGAGGTCTTGCCAACTCCGGGAGGGCCGACAAAACAGAGAATGGGTCCTTTGGTCGTCTGGTTCAATTTCCGTACTGCCAGATATTCCAGAATACGCTCCTTCACCTTGTCAAGGCCGTGGTGATCCTCGTCGAGGATGATCTTGGCCTGGGCCAGATCGAGCATGTCCTTGGTACTCTTTTTCCAAGGGATATCAAGAATCCAGTCGATGTAGGTGCGAATAATCGTTGCCTCAGAGGAATCCGGATGCATCATATCCATCCGGCTCAACTGCTTTTTCGCCTCCTTACGGATACTCTTGGGCATTTTGGTTTTCTTGATTTTCCGTTCGAGCTCATCGATTTCCTGCGACCGCTCGTCGGTGTCGCCCAATTCCTTTTGCAGCGCGTGCATCTGCTCACGCAGAAAATATTCACGCTGCGACTTGCTCATTTCCTCTTTGGCATCGTTTTGAATCTTGGCCTGCACGGTCGAGACTTCGAGCTCTTTGGTCAGCAGCTGGCTCACCAGTCGCAGCCGTTCAACGGGATCACTTTCCTCGAGGATTTTCTGCGATTCGGAAATTTTCAGGCGCAGATTTGAGCCGACAAGGTCGGCAAGCCGGCCCGGATCTTCGATGTTGTTGATGATCATCATGAGATCGGCTGAAAGAATGCCGCGCAGCGACATTATCTTCTCGGTCTGCTCCCGGACCGCCCGCATCAAGGCCTCTACCTCAACAGTAACCTCTTCCGCTTCAACGTCTTCGATAACTTCCACCGATACCTGGTAGGAAGGTTCGGTCCGCACAAATTCTTTTATCCTCGCCTTGGACATGGCCTGAACAAGCACCTTGAGACGCCCATCGGGCAGCTTCAGCGTCCGCATGACCACACAGACCATGCCAACCTCATAAAGATCTTCAACCTTCGGATTGTCCTTGGTGGCATCTTTCTGAGTGACAAGCATCAGCAATTTATTTGTCCCAAGAGCCTCATTAACGGCTTCGACGGACCCCGGACGACCGACAAAAAGAGGGATAATCATATAGTTGAAGACAACGACATCCCGCACCGCCATCATGGGCAATACTTCAGGGATTTCCATCTCTTCATTGTTTGAAAAATCGTCCATTCCGATGCTCAATGAATCATTAAATTCCACTCATTCCTCCTGCATAACGCTAAACGAGAACTCTAAATTGAGGTCATCGCCATATATACCGATCATCTTAAAATACCATATTTGTGCCTTTTTTCAACAAGATAGCTGTCAGAAAAAAACGCTGCCACACAAGCCTCGGAAATACTAAACATCCGGTTTAATTAAGTCAAGAACAGGTTTCACCCCCTAATCGCCACATTGCCCGGTTTTTCCTTGATCTCTCACACTATTTTACGCATAGTGATAAATACAAGTCCGGATACTTCGATCCATCCATAATCACTGAGACAAGACAATGCTTACAATCAAATCTTTTTTTGATACAGCCGATTTCCCCGATCAGCGACTTTTTGCACCGGAAGCTCACCTCTGGCAGCCGCTGCATGATCTGAAGAAATACATGGACACCTACACATATCCGAAATATGACAATGTGTACATCAGAAACGGTATCCCGCTCACCGAGCATATTGTCATTCATAAAGGCCAGACCCTGGATTTCAATGACCTGGAAATCACCTACGGCGCCACGACTAAAGGGGAATTACAGGTCAAGCGGGCAGGGATGGTTTTAGAAGGGGCCTCGGTAATTATGGCCGGAGCCGTGTTGCTGGGGAAACAGATCGCCCTGGGCAGTGGAGTCCTCATTGAATCAGGGGCAATGATCAAATCTCCTGCAATTATCGGTGATATGAGTGAAGTCCGGCAGGGAGCCTACCTCAGGGGATATTGTCTGGCCGGGAAGAGATGTGTTCTCGGCCACGCGACTGAGATAAAACACTCCATTATGTTAAATGACGCCAAAGCCGGCCATTTTGCTTATCTCGGCGATTCAATCCTCGGCAACGATGTCAACCTGGGGGCCGGAACAAAACTAGCCAATCTCAAGTTTTTACCCGGTACCATCACAGTTTTCTTTCAAGGTGAGCGTATCGACACCAACCGGCGCAAACTCGGGGCAATCCTGGCTGACGGCTGCCAGACTGGATGCAATTCAGTGACCAGTCCGGCAACCCTGATGGCCAAGGGAGCTGTCCTCATGCCAAACGCTACGGCTCGATCCGGGTATCACGAAGAAAAAGCGTTGCTTCGATAAGAACACTACAGCACAGGACAAAATTTCCCTGTGCTTTAGTTTGTTTTTCGCACCACCATTGTTGAAAAATAATGGATGTCCTGACCAACAGCCTCCCGGATATCGTGCCAGATTTTCTGATCCCCAAGGCTGCAGCGTTCAATCAGGACTGCATTGTCGATGAGATCTAGCTCTTCGAGCAACCCCACCAGCCGTTCCATCACCTTATAGACTTTCATAAAAACAACCACATCGCTGAGCTGGAGCAAGTCCCGGATACGGTCATTTGGGAAGGTGGCGGGAATGACCACCAGTCGTTCATCGCCGAGACAAAGCGGTACGGCGGCCGCGGCAGAAGAGGCACCAATCGCAGACACGCCGGGGACGATTTCAACCGGAAACGGCGAACCGTACTCCTGCAGGGTTTCGCACACATAAAATCCGGTAGAATATATTGCCGGATCACCGAGCGTTGGAAAAACGACATCATGTCCGTCGGAAAGTGCCGCCATTATGGTTTTTGCCGCCTCTTGCCAGGCACTTTTCACCTCCGGATCGGGTGATTCCCCGCGGGGTATCTGTTTCATCGGGAAGCGATGACTGAGAATGGTTTTCCCTTCGCTGCAGACTGCACCCGAGGCGATTTTAAGGGCCATGCTGCCACCGTTTTCAAAGGCGGAGGGCACAAACCAGACAGCACAGTTTTCCAGAATCTTTGCCGCTTTCAAAGTCATCAACTGCGGATCTCCCGGCCCCACCCCAACCACATAGAATGTCCCTTGCATCATCTTCCCTTTCATTAAACGTACAGCCCGATTATCATCAGTTGCCTGCAGTTATTGCAGTTCGATGCCTCGATCCCTGGTCGCATCAGCCTATGCTGATGAAGGGTATCGGCAAAGGCGTTCTCTGCCGGTAAATTTCAGCCCCGGAGAGCATAAAAAATCCCCGAATCATACTAGCTGATCCGGGGATTCCCTGTTGTTCCTCGTATCGATGAAAGCATCCTTTTCCACGGGATGACAAAAACCTTCATTTCAGGCAGGTCTTCTGACTTCCGGATCAGTCATCTTTCACACCTTCCCGGGATATGCTCCCAGTGGCAAAACGTGAAATCTGTCCCCGGTTACAGCGGCGGGTCCGTCCTCGATTCACACGAGGTTCCCTCTTCAGCTTTTTGCAAAGCACCTGAAACTCCATCACATTTAAGCAACAGCGCAGCAGAAAGTCAACTACTATTCGTCGGTGAAAACGTGCTGCCCCGGCATCGCGCAAAAGCCTGCCCCACCAAAGCGTCCAAAAAATAATAATTATTTTCTTTCCGCTCCATGAGGTGTACTATCGCGCGTTGAAAACCTGCAGAGCGCCCTTGCTCACAATCTGGGATATTCTGTCAAGATCTCTTTTCAACCGTAGCGACTTTCCATGGAACACAGCCTCCTTTCCGCAATATGGCCACAGGTGATTCTGCCGATCATCAGAATCAGCATCTCTATTGCCATCGGGCTTTTTATCGCCAATTTTATTGAAAGCCTCAACTGGACCAACCGACTGGCAACCTTTGCCCGCCCGCTCATTCGCATGGGCAGACTGTCGGCAGTCACCGGTGCCAGTTTTTCCATGGCATTTGTCTCCGGCGTCTCGGCCAACACGATGCTGGCCGAGGCCTTCGACAAGGGACAGATGAGTAAAAGAGAACTGGTCCTCGCCAACCTGTTTAACTCCCTGCCACGATTTTTTCTCCACCTGCCGACGACCTTTTTTCTCACCGTACCGCTTATCAAGGCAGCCGCGCTGCTCTATGTTGGCCTTACCTTTACAGCCGCAATCCTCCAGACAATCCTGGTGGTCCTGAGCGGCAGACTGCTGCTTCCCGAAAACCAGGACACCCTCCTTATGCCTGAGAAAAAAGAACGAACAGGCTGGAAGACGGCATTTGTCACCAGCGCCAGGAGGCTGAAAAAACGGATGGGCAAGGTCATGATATTTATGGTTCCGGTCTATCTACTCTTTTTTCTTTTCAGCAGGTATGGTCTATTTACCAGGATAGAAGACTTTATTTCCGCCAAGGCGTGGTTTCTTTCATGGCTGAACCCGCAGAGTCTCGGTATTGTCGTCCTGCATGTAACCACCGAATTCTCGGCCGGCTTGACCGCAGCCAGTGTGCTGCTGGCCCAGAACAGTCTCACCGTCAAGGAGGTGGTGCTGGCCCTGCTGGTGGGCAACATTTTATCAACTCCGATCAGGGCAGTTCGTCATCAGCTGCCCTATTACAGTGGAATTTTTTCGCCGCAACTCGCGCTGGAACTCGTCGGCTTCAGTCAGGTGACCCGGGCACTCTGTGTTGTGCTGGTTGCCGTAATTTATTATTATCTGACCTGATATCAGGGTCACGCTGTGTTCATACTTACAATTCCGGCAAATGGAAAATGAGCCGGGACTTTTTAATGCCCTGAGAGGGAAACCAGAACCCTTGGTGGGATGATCAAGTTATTACTGTTAAAAATGCTTTCCGTTTTCTTTTTTTGACAGACTTTCAGGAATAAGGCAGTAATGTATCGCCATTCGGAAAAAAAATATTACCTGCTTGTCTCCGCCCTGTTTCTCTGTGCCGTTCTCGTGATAATTGTATCGACCGGGATGGGCTATATGCAGATCGCTCCGGGAGAGATCCTTCGGGTCATCGGAGCAGGGATATTCGGCGATTCTTCCCTGACCGCCGGTATGGAAACAACCATCCCCTATGTCGTCATGGATGTCCGGCTGCCGCGGATTCTCACCGCCGCTCTGGTAGGCGGAGGTTTGGCTCTTTCCGGAGTTATCTATCAGGGGATTCTCCTCAACCCCCTTGCCGACCCGTACACGCTCGGCATTTCCAGCGGTGCCGCCTTTGGTGCCTCCCTGGCGCTCCTGGCCAACCTGAGCATGCTCGGCCATTTCTCAACCCCCATTTTTGCCTTTGCCGGTGCGACGCTTACCCTGTTGACAGTGATGCGTCTTTCCACCTTCAACGGCCAGATATCTGCCCAGACCCTTATTCTCTCGGGAGTCATTGTCGGAGCAATTCTGTCCGCCGGCATCAGTTTCATGAAATATCTTGCCGATGAACAGGTGGCCGTCATTATATTCTGGCTGATGGGCAGTTTCGCCTCAAGCACCTGGAACGGCGTCCTGCTGATCGGTGGGACCTTCGTCTTCAGCATCGGGGTAACATTATATTACGGCCGGGATCTGAATATTATGAGTCTTGGCCGGCGATCCTCGGACACCCTGGGCGTGGAAACGGCCAAGGTAAGAAAGATCCTGCTGCTGACCGCTTCACTGGTGGCAGCTGTCTGCGTCGCCATTACCGGCATAATCGGCTTTATCGGACTGATCGTGCCGCACCTGATGCGCTACCTGGTCGGTCCGGACAACCGCAAACTGCTGCCGGTCTCCGCACTGGCAGGGGCCATT
>AMWB02136677.1_pt1 | contig 17793 bp, 17 predicted proteins | sample 200311 | NCBI WGS metagenome assembly AMWB02 (sample SAMN02737377, study PRJNA173069) | bioreactor metagenome | biome: anode biofilm in microbial fuel cells | place: USA: California | collected 2010-12-16 | reverse complement strand
ACATACGTGCTCCCGAAGCTGCAGCGCCGCCGTGGCCGATGAAGGACGCCTTGCCGGAGAGGCGACCACCACGCGCCGCCAGACCCATTCAAGGCACCTGATGCGTCTGATCGACATGGCGCTGGACATGTCGGGCATGGCCGCAGGCGACATCGATGTGTTCGCGGTGACGTGGGGGCCGGGCAGCTTTACGGGGCTGCGCATCGGCATCAGCACGGTCAAGGGGTTGGCCGCGGCCGCCCAAAAGCCTGTGGTCGGTGTTTCGAGCCTTGCGGCGCTCGCATTCCCCGTCACGGCCGCCGGGGAGCTGGTCTGTGCGCTTCTGGATGCAGGCAAAGGCGAGGTTTACAGCGCCTGCTATCGTTTTGGCCACAGACCTCCGGCGCCCGGCGCCGGATCGACCGATGACCGAACGGCGGCGGACGATCCGCTTTCGTCTGAACGGGTCTGGCGGCCCCGGGAACTCCTTGCGGCCATCGCTCACCCGTGCATCTTCGTCGGAGAAGGCGCGCGCGTTTATGCCGGGATGATCGCATCGCACCTGGGCGGCCGGTGCATCGTGCCCCCGGGCGATCATCATGTCATCCGGGCGTCATCGGTGGCCCGGCTCGCGTTTCTTGAACTGGCGTCGGGAACGGCGGATCCAAGGGGCGAGGTTCTGCCCCGATATATCCGAAAATCAGATGCCGAGCTCAGCCTGGGGCAGGGAAGCGCCGGCGCGGCATCGCCTGCGCCTGTGTAAACGACATCGTTTTTATTGACAATGCGGCTTGATTTTATTATACAGAATCCAACGCATGAGAACCGAAATCCACAAAAGGTATTGTTAATGAAAGAATTTGTCTGGTCCGACCCCCCGGGACAGACAGCGTTTCCTGTAGCAAAAGCCGGATATCCGTTCATATTCGCCGCCGCTTTTGCTACTGCTGTTTTTGCGCTTCTGGGGCTTGTCGTTCCCGCGCTTTTCGGACTGCTGGCGACCATCTGCATCTGCTGTTTCTTCAGAGACCCGGACCGTGTAACGCCAAACATCGAAGATGCCGTGGTCTCGCCCGCCGACGGCAAGGTTGTATTTGTCGACAAGGTATCGCATAATCCATACATCGAAGGCCCGGCATTGAAGATCAGCGTATTCATGACGGTTTTCAACGTCCACGTCAACCGCGTTCCCTTCGGGGGAACGGTGACGGATGTCGTCTATCGTCCCGGGAAATTCTTTTCCGCGAATCTGGATAAGGCCTCCGACGACAATGAACGCAATGCCGTCATTGTGGATACCGAGCGGGGATCACGCATCTGTTTTGTCCAGATCGCAGGACTGGTGGCCCGGCGGATCATCTGCCCGGTGACGGCAGGGGATGCGCTCGTCAAGGGACAGCGGTTCGGAATGATCTGTTTCGGTTCCCGACTCGACGTCTATCTTCCGACCGATGCATCGCCCGGCGTACAGATCGGCGACAAGGTGCGGGCGGGAACCTCTATCCTCGGATATTTGAAGTGATCTTCCCTCGTGGGTAACATGCCGCGGGCCCGGGAAGGAGATATCACCCATGGGCCCGCAGGATACCCGTTTCGTCAAGCCGGATAGGGCTCAGGTTAGGTTTTAAGTGTCGTGTGACAGCTTAAAACCTAAATATTTTTTAGAGACATTACCCGGAAATACCCATACGAATCACTCAAACGGCTCATTCTGCCGGCGTATACCGATCGATCATACGGATCATCCGGCGAAATCCATGACAACAATTTCTACAGCTTCAGACGAGAGGGCTTCCGGCGCCTTCTTCTGAACCATCAACATTCATCAGCAGGAGCGATAAATTTGGAACGTGTACCCATTACCAGAGAAGGATATGAATCCCTTAAACGAGAACTTGAAACACTGAAGTCCGTTGAGCGGCCGCAAAATATTAAGGCAATCGAGGAAGCCAGGGCCCACGGCGACCTTTCCGAAAACGCGGAGTTCGATGCCGCCAAAGACCGCCAGGCGTTTATCGAAGGAAGGATCAGCGAACTGGGATTCAAACTGGGTAATGCCGATGTCATTGACACGGAATCCCTTTCGACCGATCGTGCCATTTTCGGCTGCAGGGTGGTGCTGGAAAATGTCGATACCGGAGAAGAGGTTCGTTATCAACTGGTCGGTCCGGACGAATCCGATATCGAGAACGGAAAGATCTCCGTGGCTTCGCCTTTGGGAAAGGCGATTATCGGCAAGGTGCCGGGCGATGAAGTCGTGTTGAACGCTCCCGGCGGCAGGCGCTGTTACGAGATTGTGGAAATACTGTAATTTAACATCTGATTCCGGTGTCCGTCATCCTGGAAACGGGGGCGGAAGAGGGAGAGCATAGTGGCACGAATTACCATTGAAGATTGCCTGAACCGCGTACCAAACCGTTTCAAACTCGTCCATATGGTCGCAAAAAGAGTCCGGCAGATCCGGGAAGGCTCCGAATATCTGGTCAATTCTCCGAAAAATGAAGATATCGTCGTTTCATTGCGGGAGATTGCCGCGGCTAAGATATTTATCAAAAAAGAAGACGATGACGATTAGATGGCCAGGCGCGTTTACAAGGTTCTGAAGCGGTCGGTCGGAAAGGCGCTGCACCATTACGATATGATCGCCGACGGCGACCGCATTGCCGTCGGGCTTTCCGGCGGCGCCGACAGTCTCACGATGATGTGGTTTTTAAAAGAGCGCCTGCGGCGCGTTCCCATCCATTATGAACTGTTTGCCGTTTATGTCGACCCCGGTTTCGAAGACGGCTTCAGCGACGAACTGCAGCGATATTGTGAACAGTTGGGATATTCCCTGCGTGTGGAGCATACCGACTACGGGCCGTTGAGCCACAGCGCGGTCAATCGGGAAAATCCATGTTTTTTATGTTCGCGGCTGCGCCGGAAGAGGTTGTTTGAGGCAGCGGATGCGCTCGGATGCCGAAAGCTGGCTCTGGGGCACCACAAGGATGATATCATCGAAACCCTGTTGCTGAACATGTGCTATGCGGGTGAAATCAGCACGATGCTTCCGTTGCAGTCGCTCTTCGGGGGCGATGTTACGGTGATCCGGCCGCTGGCGTTTTCAGACGAAGATACGATCCGGCGGTTCGCCAAAGAGAACGCCTTTCCCGCATTCATCAATCGATGCCCCAGCGCCCAAACGTCCAGGCGGGCGGCAATCAAAGAGATGCTCTCGACGCTTTATCGAACCAACCGGAAAATCAAGGGAAATATTTTTCGATCGATGAGCCGTGTAAAACCGGACTATCTGTTACATTTGGGCCGCTGAAATTGGCTACTGTTCCGGCAGCCCGCAAGCGCTTTTCCACATACAGCCGAAGCAGGCATAGATCATGATCGATATTCAAAGCCAGCGGGATGACCGCAACATACCCATCGACAAGGTCGGCATCAAAAACCTCAGATATCCCATTACGGTTCGGGACCGCCGCAACGGCCGTCAGCACACGGTTGCCAGCATCAACATGTACGTGGATCTGCCCGGCAATTACAAGGGCACCCACATGAGCCGTTTCGTTGAGCTGCTGCATATCATACGTCCCGAGATATCTCTCGACAAGTTTGCCCATATCCTCGCGCAGATGAAGGATCACCTCGACGCGGCGTCCGCCCACATCGAGATTTCGTTTCCATACTTTATCGAAAAAAAAGCTCCAATCAGCGATTCACCGGGACTTTTGGACTATTCCTGCAAACTGATCGGCGTCAGCGATTCCACCGGCGGCATCGATATCGTTTCGGAAGTGCTGGTTCCCATCTCCTCCGTCTGCCCCTGCTCGAAAGAGATCAGCGAGGTCGGCGCCCACAACCAGCGCGGCGAGGTGCGGCTGAGGACCCGCTTCAAACGCTTCATCTGGATCGAAGACATGATCGAGCTCGTGGAAGGATGCGCCTCGTGCGAGGTCTATTCGGTCTTGAAGCGCGTGGATGAAAAATGCGTGACGGAGCGGGGATACAACAACCCCAAATTCGTCGAGGACGTGGTGCGGGATGTTGCGGAAAAACTTCTCCGAGACAGAAACATCACCTGGTTTTCCGTCAGCGCGGAAAATTTCGAATCCATCCACAATCACAGCGCCTACGCCTCGATCACCCGCGGAGAAAATCCCGCGCCCGGCGCCGAGAACGGTATTTAGAACCCGCCGATCCTCATCATCGGGATGAGTTGTGACATGACCGGATCGGCATGTCTTCCGGGGGTGTTCACCATCAGGACAAAGGGGCAGAGATCCTCGCCTGTGCCGTTGCGGACATAGCCGGCGCGGGTGCTGACTCCCGACAGGGTGCCGGTTTTGAAATAGGCGCCGTCAGTTTCGCGCATGAGCGCGTGATACGGTCGGAAGGCTTCCAGAACCTTCATCATGCACGCGGCCGATATACGGTTTTCCCGCGATATTCCCGAACCTTCCGCCATATGGACGGCCGTGATGCCAAGAACCTTCCGAATATAGGTATCGGCGGCCGACAGGCCTTTCTCCAGGCTCCCCGGCGGACCATAGACCGCGATTCCCGCCGCGATCAAGAGCTGATTGGCCATATAATTGTTCGAGTACATCAGCAGGCGCCGGATCACCTGGTCGAGGGTGAAGGCCGAGGTGTGGCGATAAACGAGCCTGTCCCGGCCGGGGCGGACCGCCCCCGTTTTGACGCCGCCGGTCGACCGGATGCCCGCGTCGGTCAGAAATCTTCGGAAAAGGTGCCCGGCATAGAGGGTCGCCTCGTCGTTTTCAGCCGACAGCACCACCCGCTCCGTTTGCAGACCCGAGTGCCGGATCCGATCCAGGATGAACGGGACGAGCGGTGTCTGGGGCTCGGCGCTCGAAACCCGGTTTCCCGCCCGCCTGAAATTGACGGTGTTGAAGTTGACCGCGAGCGCGCCGCTGGGGGCGTCGTAAGGATTCAAGGTATCGGTCACGCCCGGGATCGTCACGGCCCCGAAATAAGAGTCGTCCACGATCAGGTCGTTGAATTTATGAATCCGGCCGGCGACCGCGCCGGCAATTTTTCGCAGCTCCTCCGAGATTAGAAGAGGATCCCCGTATCCCTTGATCTTCAGGTTTTTGCGGGAATCGATGTAGACTTCGGTCTTGAAGCGAAACGCCGGGCCCAGATAGTGCCGGGCGATGAGCGCGGTCAGGACCTTCAGGGTCGAGGCCGGCATCAGCATCTTGTCGGCATGGATGCCGACGATCGTTTTACCGGCGGGGTCGCATACGAGAAGCGCGTCCTCGGCGCCGATGAGGCGGCCCAGGGTGGTGCACCGCTTAGAGGAAAGCGCTGCAGCGTTCGGGATTCCGGAGGCGTCTGCCGGCGTGTTCCCAGGCGGGCAGCCGCCGCCGGCAAGAGCTGTCAATATAAGAAGTGCGACGAAGAGCCGGATCAATCCGCCGTTCCTTCCCGCAGCAGCTCCCGGGCCACGGCCAGATCGTAGACCGTGCGCGGGTCGAAGCCTCCGGATTTCCGGTCGTACATCGCCGCGGCGGCTTTGATGGCGGCAAACGGCACCCATCCGTGCTCCTCCCACAGGGTGGCGTCATCGGCGCTCCAGAGCCTGAAGCAGACGTCCGGCCCCGTTTTTCGGACATACATATGAATACGGGCATTTTGGGGATAGGGTAGGTAATAGATCCCCTTGTCATCCTTCATGATCCTGGTTTCCTTTCTTTCTGGCATTCCGCGGGCCGTGTCCCTTTTGTTTGACCATCAGAAGCCCGGGGCTTTTGTGAAGATACATGAGCGGCGAATCGCATCCGGCGTCGATGAAATATTGTTCGAGGATGTCGAACAGCACCGGAGCGTCCGGCCAGGTATAGGCTTTTTTCTCGTCCAGGAGCCGACGCCACGTCGTTTCGCATTCCGGATGGTCGGTGAATACTTCGGTTTTGGCGTGATCACAAAGAAACATCTCGCACATGACGGGCTTCAGGCGCCACAGGCAGCCTCGCCGGCCGAGATAAACACACTTGAAGCCGGCATGGGGCGCTTCGAGTACGCGGATGAGCGCCTGAATCTCTTCGGCGTTCGACAGCAGAGCGTTGACGACGACATCGGCAAAGAAGGTGATGATGCCGTCTTTGGAGCAGCAGATGCTGCTGTGGTTGTCATAACATTTCCGGCGGCAGACATGTCCGAATCGCTCGGACAGAAATCTTTCCGTCCGTCGGCGAAAATCGCGGTAGTCCGCCAGCCCGCCGTACAGCCGTCGGCGTTCAGCGCCGGATAATGTTTTCAGGTGCGCGAGCACCGCTTTCAGGCTGGAAAGCTGTTCTTCCTGATAGTCGTTCATGGGCGCCCACAATATGAAAAAAAAGATTGCAAGTCAAGCATGCGCCTCCTATATTCGAAGCATTCCCAAGAGCCTCGACAGGGGGGCGTCAACCGATTTGGAGGGGTGCTGCGCATGGAGAGGATGTGGAAAGTTCTGCATGGGGAAGCAACCGCATCTGCGTTCCGTATTGTCGTGTGCCTTCTCGTTTTCTGGATGCTTCCTGGAATGATGTCCAAAAAATCCCTTGCCGCAGACTCCGATGTGGATAGGTATTCATTTGAACATTCGAAGCGCCGCTATGTTTTCGACGGTCGTTTCACCTCGGATGCCGGCCTCGATTGCCTGTTGCACATCTTCTATGATTACAAGCATTTCAAGAAGCTCATGAGCCACGTCGAGGACATCCATCTCGATAGGCAAGGCGACGGCTGGTACGAAGTGACGTACACCTATCGAAACCTTTTCTACAAAGCGGTCTCCACCTTTCGCCGTACCCTCGATCTGAAAAACAGCCGGGTTACCGATGAACTGGTCCGGGTGAAGCAGAGCGGCCTCGTCGTCCCGACGATCCATTCCATTCGGGGCTATTATCGGATGATGCCGGACAGCGACGGCGTCGAGGTGACGTTCCATCAGGAGGGGGATTTGGAGGCGTCGCTGTTGGGAGGCTTTTATTTCGGTTTTGCCGAACGCGAGGCCGCATCGTTCATGAAAAGGGTCAGGCGCTACGCTGAAAAGCTCTGCAAAACTGCGCCCACCTCCTTAACAAATGGCCAGGCGGGCAAGGGAAAAAGATGATGGAAAACACGCCTATAATTTTTCAGTATCACGAAGCGACGAAACACCATTTCAACCGGTACGCCAGGTCTGCCGGGCATATGGACTGGCGCAATCAGCCCGATCCGTTCCGGAGTTACGCCGGGGCGAAGCGCTTCCGCCTGCCGCTGCTGAAGGAGGATCCCGTAGACGGCCACATGGCCCTCTATCAGCGGGCGGACAGTGCGGTGCGGCTTGATGACGCGGCGCTGCCCGGCGCATTCTTCGAACTCTCCATGGGACTTTCCGCCTGGAAAGCCGCCGGGGAGAGCCGCTGGGCCCTGCGGATGAATCCCTCCTCCGGCAATCTGCATCCGACCGAAGCCCATCTTGTCTGGCCGGGATCGGCGGGTCTGCCGCCCGGCGTCTACCATTATCATCCCCTGGACCATGCGCTGGAGCTGCGCATGGCCCTTTCCGAATCCTTGGGAAGCGCCTTGCGGGAAACATTTTCAGCCGGTGCGTTTCTCGTCGGCGTCAGCAGCATTTTCTGGCGGGAATCCTGGAAATACGGTGAACGGGCGTTTCGGTACTGCCTTCTGGATGCGGGGCACGCTCTTGCGGCCATGCGGTTCTCCGCATCGCTCACGGGGTTTTGCATGACGGCCCTAAGCGATCTCTCCGACGCCGAGATCGCGGCGGTTTTAGGATTTGACAGAACGCGGTGGCCCGAATTGGGGGACGAGCATCCGGAGCTTCTGTGCGCGGTTCACCCGGCGGGTGTCGCGGTTCCCCGCGGGCTCTCCCGGGAGATGATCGCCATGTTTGCCAAAACGCCGGTCACCGGCACGCCGGGTCCGCTCAGCCGGTCTCCGGTCCGGTGGGAGGCCATCGACGCGGCCGCCGCCGCAACGGTCAAGCCCCGAACGTCAGATGCCGTTGGCCTTCTTGCCGACCGGCCGTTCATTGCCTCGCCTCCGTCCGCCTTCCCTGCTGCCGCGATCGTTCGAAAGCGGCGAAGCGCCACGGCGTATCATGCCGGAAAAGGCATCGATCGGGAGGTGTTTGCAGGCATCCTGGACAAAACCCTTCCCCGCCCAGGTTTTGCCCCGTTCGATCTGGGGGCGGCGCTGCCGCCGTCGGTCGATCTTTTTCTGTTTGTCCATCAGGTGAAAGGGCTGGATTCGGGCCTCTACTATCTTCTCCGCACCGCGGACGATCCCGCCCGCATGCGGCGGCTGACGTCGCCTGATTTCAGGTGGACGCCCATCGGCGCGCCCCTGCCGCTGTTTCTGCTCAAGCCCGGGGATGTCAGGGAGACGGCCCGGACGGTCAGCTGCCATCAGGATATCGCCGGCGACGGCGCCTTCTCGGTGGGGATGATCGCAAGGTTCAGGCCGGAGGCCGCCGCGGAACCGTATCGTTACCGCCGGCTGTTTTGGGAGGGCGGAATGATCGGCCAGGTTCTTTATCTGGAGGCCGAGGCGGCGGGAATCCGGGGCACCGGGATCGGCTGTTTTTTTGACGACCCCGTTCACGCGCTGCTGGGGCTTGCGGACGATCGGTACCAGAGCATCTATCATTTCACCATGGGCGCCCCGGTGGAGGACCGCCGCATGGAAACGCTGCCGCCGTACAGCCACCTGAAAGACCTATGGGTCGAACCGCCCTCCGCAGGCGCTCAGTCCCGACGAGGCCATACATGAGGCCGGCCGGATTCCTGATCGGCCGGAATCCCGGCATCACCTCCGGACGCCCACGTGTCATTCATCCGCAAGTCCGGCATCCGCATGTCCGGCATCGGCATGTCCGGTGCGTCGCAGATGTTTTGAATCAGTTTTTTTTTCAGGACGCGAAACTCCGCCGCATCGATCACGCCCTCTTTTTTGAGTTGAACGAGGTTTTGAAGCTGATCGACTGGATCCTGGTACGGATGCCGGTGCGGGACTTCGCCGCGCAAGTCCATCAGAAGCCCGGCCGGTCCGCCGGGGCCCGGGAGAAGGTCTCTCCTGGGCGCTCTTCCGCCGTAGGAGAAGGTCATGAGCCCGCCTAACAGCTCCAGCTGCACCTGCCGGCCTTCTCCGGCGCGTCCTGCGGCGTCCCGAAACGCACGCGCCCCGTCGGCGCGCAGCTTCCGCAGGAATCTCAACCCGCATTTTCCTGCGTAGAAGACGGCCAGTCCGCAGGCGATGATTCCCGACCCCAGAATCAGATACCTGAAATCGAGCGCTCCTTTGATCATCACCACGACAAAGGTTCCCAGCAGGGGGATGCCGAAGAGGGCGATGATGATGATATAGAAAAGCCCCAGGCTCGACATCATGTAAAGCTGGCGTTTCATGTATTCGCCGTGCGGCTCTTTTTGTTTTCGTTCGATTTTCATTGAAAAAACTCCTTTGATCAACGCGTCTGAGTATATAGGGTTATAAAGGGCGGCGAAGGAATAATCAACTGCTATTCTTCCGGGAAAACCGATGATCCCCGTCTGACAGGAGTATGGATGCGACATGAGGGTGCATGATGACCATGACGATATAGACGCGGCCGGGGTGCGGCGCAGCCTGGTTCGCTGGTATCTTGAAAACCGGCGGGAGCTGCCCTGGAGAGGGGTGCCGGACCCGTATGCGATCTGGGTGTCCGAGGTCATGCTCCAGCAGACACAGGTGGGGGCGGCCATCCCCTACTACCGGCGGTTCATGGCGCGCTTTCCTGCGGTGGAAGACCTGGCTGCGGCCGACCTGCAGGAGGTCCTGAAGCTCTGGGAAGGACTGGGATATTATGCCCGGGCCAGAAATCTTCACAGGGCCGCACGGCAGGTCATGGACCGCCACGGCGGCGTGTTGCCGGGCGACCATGCGGCGCTTCGGAACCTTGCGGGCGTGGGAGACTACATTGCCGCCGCCGTCATGAGCATCGCCTTCGGTCGTCCGCATGCGGTGGTGGACGGAAACGTCAAGCGGGTATTGGCCCGGCTGCTGCTGATCGACGCGCCGGTGAACCGCCACGACGCCTACGCCGTTTTTGAAAAAGAGGCCCGAGGGCTTCTCGATCCCGCCGATCCCGGACGGTTCAACCAGGCGGTGATGGAGCTGGGCGCCCTCGTCTGCCGGCCGAAACAGCCGTTGTGCGATGCATGTCCGCTGGGAGAGTTCTGCCGGGCCAGGGCCGCGGACGTGATCGGGAGCTACCCGAAGCGGATGGTCAAACCACCGGTCCCCACCCGCCTCATGGCGGCGGGTCTGATCCGCAACGCCGACAAGGTGCTGATCACGCAGATTCCGCCGGAGGGATTGCTGGGGGGATTGTGGGAGTTTCCCGGGGGGATCGTGGATCCCGGGGAATCCGCCGAGACGGCGTGTGTCCGGCATATCCTTGAAAAGACCGGCCTCTCGGTGGAACCGTGCGGACACCTGGGCCGGATCCGGCATGCCTACACCCATTTCAAGGTGGTCGTGGACCTGTTCCTCTGCCGCTGCCGGTCAGGCTCGGTCCGCCTCGAGGGGCCCGTCGATTACCGATGGATCGGTCTGGACGAGCTGAAGCACTATCCCCTTCCCAAAACCCTTCACAAATTCATGCCGCTGCTGCCGATGTCGGATTTCTGACACCAGGATGCGCCAAAAAACCTCTATCAGACAGCCGGTGACCTGACGGCGTTACACAAACAGGCCGTCAGCATCGGTTGCGTTGCAGGCGGACGAGACAGATCTGCCGGGGAAGGTCCAGAACCGGCAGGGTGTAACGGATCGTGTCGATCGACATCTTTTCCGCGGCCGCTTCATCCCCGGCAAGGATCATCGCCTCTCCAAGCTCTTCATCGGAAATGTTCCCTTTCATGGCGATCATGACACCGCCGGCGTTCAGCAGGGGGCGGGCCATCCGGATAAAGTCGGCAAGGGCGGTGAGGGCGCGGCAGACGATCACGTCGAAGCCGTTAACCACATCCGGCAGCGTTGCCAGCTCCTGCGCCCGGACGTGCCGGGCCCGGGCATCCTCGAGGGAGAGGATCCGGATCAGATACTGCAGGAAGCTGACCTTTTTGCGGACGCTGTCGATCAGGGTGAGGGATATCGACGGATTCATGATTTTGAGGGGAATGCCCGGGAATCCGCCGCCCGAGCCGATGTCCAGGACCGTCGATCCCGCCGGAACGTACCGGACGGGGATGACGGCATCGAGAAAATGCTTCACCGCGACGGCTTCGGGCGCGGTAACGGTCGTCAGGTTGGTGGTCCGGTTCCAGGCGAGGAGGGCTTCGGCGTGGCGGGCGAAGAGCGCCGTCTGCGCCGGACATACGGTGATGCCGGCAGTCGCCGCGCCGTCTTCGATGAGGCGGCGCCAGGCCGGTGATCCGATCTCCACCGGGGTCTATACCTCGGGCTCGCGGACCCGGGCTTTGGGTTTGTCGGGATCGTCGAAGTTCATGAGGATGACATAATCGCTGCTGCTCGATATGATCTTGGCGTTCGGGTACCGATGTTTGAAGACGTGAATCATCGCCGTGTTTTCCCGCAAGGTCGTGGCGACGAAACCCTTGTAGTCGTTTTCGAGGGCAATGACCTCGAGCTGCTCCAGGATATACGATGCGATGCCCATGCCCTGGTAATCCTCGCGGACCACGAAGGCGACCTCGGCCCGGTTGTCTTCGGCTTCGGCATACGAGCCGATGGCGATGATCTCCTGATGCCGTTTTTTGTGGACCAGCCCGATGAGCGACATGTTTTTCTTGTAGTCGACGCTGGCATACTGCTTTTGGAGCACTTCGTGGGAGAAGACCTTCATTTTGTAAAAGAACCGGTAGTAGATGGTTTTTTCCTGAAGGCTGTAATAAAAGTTCCGGTAGGCGAATTCATCCGAGGGGAAGAGAGGCCTGAAAAGAACGGTTTTGCCGTTTTTCAGCTCCAGGGTGGTCTTGTAGCCCTCGAGAAAGATGAGGTCCTCCTGGGCCGGGGGCAGCTGATCCGAGAAGATGTAGCGTTTGTTCTTGGCCGATTCGACGAGTTCCTCGCGAAATTTGGGATGGGCGATCTGGGTGAGTTCCATGGCCCGCTGGTAGATGCTCTTTCCCTGGAGCTCGGCGATGCCGTATTCGGTGATGACGATATCGACGTCGGCGCGGGTCGTCGCCACCCCGGCGCCCTCGCTCAGGTTGGGTACGATGCGGGAAACCGTTCCGTTCTGGGCGGTGGAGGGAAGGGCGACGATGGAAAATCCGCCCTTGGACATCGCCGCGCCCCGGAGGAAGTCGACCTGGTCGCCGATGCCGCTGTAAAAGAGGTTGCCCATCGAATCCGAGCAGACCTGGCCGGTCAGGTCGATCTCCAGGGCGGAGCTGATCGAGATGAAGTTGTCGTTCCGGGCAATGACGGTCGGGTCGTTGACGTAATCGGACGACCGGAAATAGAACATGGGGTTGTTGTTGACGTAATCGTACAGCTTTTTGGTGCCCATGCAGAGCGAGGCGACCACCCGGCCGGGGATCAGGGTCTTCTTCTTGTTGGTGATGGCCTTTTTTCCAGAAGCGGCAGGAGCCCGTCGGTGATGACCTGGGTATGGACACCCAGATCTTTTTTCTTGTGAAGATACGGCAACACGGCGTTGGGGAGATGCCCGAAGCCGACCTGGATGGTGGCCTCGTCTTCCACGACCTGGGAGACGTACATGCCGATGCGGCGGGTGACCTCGTTTTCCTTGGGAATGGACGACGATTCCACGATGTCTTCTTCATGGAGAACCATATAGTCGATTTCGTCGATATGGACAAAGGAGTCGCCCCATGTCGTGGGCATTTTCGGATTGAGCTGGGCGATCACGAGCTTGGCGTTGTCCATTCCCGCGCGGGTGATATCGACGGAAACCCCGAGGCTGCAGTAGCCGAATTTATCCGGGGGGCTCACCTGGATGAGAGCGACGTCGAGACCGATGCGCTGACTGTAGAAGAGCGTCGGGATCTGGGAAAGATAGGTGGGGATATAGTCGATTTTTCCCTCGAAGGCCGCTTTCCGCATGGCCCGGCTGATAAAAAAGAGCTTGAGGGAGAATCGCCGCAGGAACATATCGTCATTCACGTGGTCCGAAAGGGTGGATGACAACATCTGGTAGATCATGATATCCTGCATGCTCAGATCATCGACCATGGTGCGGATGAGGTGCTGGGGCTCTCCGCAGCCGGTGCCGATAAAAACACGGCTCCCCCGCCGGATTTTCGAAACGGCCTTTTCGGCGCTGACGACCTTCTGCGGGCAAAACTCGCGTACGTCCATTGACAATGATCTCCTTAAGTATTTAATAACTTTTGCTATTTTGTAATAGAGTAGGTTTTGTGCCGGCCATGGGGAAACATCCGGATTGGAAAATGATGGTTTCCAACCCAGATAACATCCATAAATCCGGGAAATAGTCAAGAAGGCTCTCGTCTCCGCATCGGTCGGAACGGCCTGTTTTTTGGTTTTCAATCGTTCTTCCGCCTGCGCAACCCTTGTGATTCGCGGGGCCCGGCCGGAAGATGCGGCGGATGCTCCCGGTGGAAGATCGAAAAAAGCGTGGGCATCAATCTTGACACAATACAACAATTTATTTAAATTGAACCGTTTAATGGAAAAGCAGAGCCGGAAAATCCCTTCAAACCTTCACCGAATTGCAGGAAGCTGAACTATTGAAATACACGGATAACGCCGCCGGCTGGTGGCTGCCGGGACATGCGCCGCCCGAAACCGGCGTCGATGCGCTCATGAATTCGATCTATGCGGTAGACCGTCCGATTGTCCTCGTGCAGCAAGACGGCCAAACGGCCGTTGCCGTGGGCGGACGGACGATATTCGGAGAGGCGGCGCCCAATGACAATGATAACAATGACGATGACGGCGATGCTGCAGGCGCGCTCCCGGTCATCGCTTACGTGCCGCCGCTCCATCCCGGACAATTGGGAGACCCCGGTTTCCGGCGGGATCACGGTCTCGATTACGCATACGTCGTCGGCGCCATGGCCAACGGCATTACTTCGGTGGATATGGTGGCGGCGGCCGGCCGGGCCGGGATGCTCGGGTTCTTCGGTGCGGCGGGGCTTTCCATCGCCGCCGTCGACCAGGCCGTGGACCGTCTGCAGGAGCGCCTTCGCGGCGCCGCTTTCGGCGTCAACCTGATCCACAGTCCCAGCGAGCCGGACCATGAGGCCGCCACCGCCGCCCTTTTTCTCAGAAAAGGGGTGACGCTCATCAGTGCCTCGGCATATCTGGGACTGACCCTGCCGCTGCTGCACTACCGGGTAAGCGGCATCTACAGAAATGAAGCCGGTGAGATCGTCTGTCCCCATCGGGTCGTGGCCAAGGTTTCCCGGGTGGAGGTGGCCGAGAAGTTTCTCTCCCCCCCGCCGGAAAGAATGCTGGCCAAGCTGGTCGCCGCGGGAAAAATCACGGCGGAGGAAGCGGATCTTGCCGGCGGTATGCCCGTTGCCGACAGCCTCACCGCCGAGGCGGATTCAGGCGGGCATACCGACAACCGGCCCGCCCTGGCGCTTCTGCCGACATTGATGGCGGTTCGGGACCGCCTGACGGAAAAGTACGGCTACCGGCGGCCGATCCATGTGGGACTGGGCGGCGGCATCGCCACGCCGGAATCGACGGCGGCGGCCTTTGCCATGGGGGCCGCTTTTGTGCTGACCGGCTCGGTCAACCAGGCGTGCGTCGAGGCGGGAACATCCCCGAAGGTGCGTGAAATGCTGGCCGAAGCCCGGCAGGCCGATGTCGCCATGGCGCCGGCGGCCGATATGTTCGAAATGGGGGTGAAGGTTCAGGTGCTCAAACGCGGCACCATGTTCGCCCTGCGGGCTGCCCGGCTGTATGATCTGTACACCCGGTACGACCGGTATGAAAGCATTCCCGCCGAACAGCGGGCGATCCTGGAAAAAGACTATTTCCGGTGCAGTTTTCAGGCGGCATGGGAACAGACCCGGCGGTTTTTCGAACATCGCGATCCCCGGCAGAACGTACGGGCCCAGGAAGACCCGAGACACAAGATGGCGCTGGTGTTCAGGTCCTACCTCGGGCAGTCGTCGGGGTGGGCCGCCGCGGGCGACCCCTCGCGGCAGATCGACTACCAGATCTGGTGCGGTCCGGCCATGGGGGCGTTCAACGAATGGACCCGGGGAACCTTTCTGGAGCGGCCGGAAAACCGCCTGACCGTGACGGTGGCCTTAAATCTCATGTTGGGCGCCGCCGTCCTCACCCGCGTCAACTGGCTCCGGAATCAAGGAGTCATCCTGCCGCGGGCCCTGATGAAATATGCGCCGCTTACCCTTTCCGATCTGGCCAAGCTGCTGGATTGAACCTCATTACATTTCAAAAACAATCAAGGTTGATGGATTTGACAGAAGAGATCACACCCGACAGACAAGATATCCCCATCGCCGTTATCGGCATGGGATGCCTGTTCCCCAAAGCGTCCGGATTGAAGGAATACTGGCGGCTCATCGTCCGCGCCCAGGATGCCATCGACGACGTGCCGCCGACGCACTGGTCGCCGGCGGATTATTTCAATGCGGATCCCAAGCACCCGGATCATGTCTACTGCACCCGTGGCGGCTATCTTTCTCCGGTGTCGTTCGATCCCACGGAATTCGGCATCCCGCCGTCCAGCCTGGAAGCGACGGATACCTCTCAGCTCCTGGGACTGGTGGCGGCGCGCCTCGCCTTGGAAGATGCCGGGTATGGCGGCGGACGAGACTTCAACCGCGAAAAAACGAGCGTCATTCTGGGGGTGACCGGGACCCAGGAGCTGGTGATTCCGCTGGGCGCCCGTCTGGGGCATCCGATCTGGCGACGCGCGCTGCTGGAATCGGGCGTTTCGCCTGAAAAGACGGACGAAATCGTCGGGCGGATCGCCGACGGCTACGTTCCCTGGCAGGAAAATTCGTTTCCGGGCCTTCTGGGTAACGTGGTGGCCGGACGGATCAGCAACCGCCTGAACCTGGGCGGCACGAACTGCGTCGTGGACGCCGCCTGCGCCAGCTCGATGAGCGCCATGCACATGGGCGTCATGGAACTCCAGACCGGCCGGTCGGACATGGTGGTGACCGGCGGTGTCGACACCTTGAACGACATCTTCATGCACATGTGCTTTTCAAAAACGCCGATCCTTTCCCCCACCGGCGATGTGCGCCCCTTTTCCCGGCATGCCGACGGTTCGATCCTGGGAGAGGGCGTCGGGCTCCTGGTGTTCAGGCGTCTGGCCGACGCCCGCCGCGACGGCGACCGGATCTATGCGGTGATCCGGGCCATCGGATCCTCCAGCGACGGCCGGTCGAGCAGCATTTACGCCCCCCGACCCGAAGGACAGATGAAGGCGCTTAGATCCGCCTACCGGGCGGCGAACATCTCTCCCGACACCGTTGAGCTGATCGAGGCTCACGGCACCGGCACCCGCGTCGGCGACGAGGTTGAATTCAAGGCCCTGCAGCAGGTCTTTGCGAATGCGTCCGGCCCCGCCTCGCCGAAGAACTGGTGCGCCGTCGGCACCGTCAAGTCGATGATCGGGCACACCAAGGCGGCGGCGGGCGCAGCCGGCGTCATCAAAACCGTCCTGTCCCTCTATCACAAGGTTTTGCCGCCGACCCTCAAGGCGGATGAACCCGACCCACGGCTCAATATCGACGACAGCGCCTTCTATCTCAACACCTCCCCCCGCCCGTGGATATCGACCAAACGCCATCCGCGCCGGGCGGGCGTCAGCTCGTTCGGGTTCGGCGGCAGCAATTTTCACATGGTTCTGGAAGAGTATCCGGCGGCGGCGAAAGACCGCGGCGTCGCCTGGGACGGCTCGGTGGAGATCTTCGCCCTGTCCGGCGCCAGCCGGGAAGAGATCGCCCGACGCCTTTCCGGCTTCCAAGGGGATGTCGACGGGATGGCCGATGAGGATATATCGGCCCTGGCGGCGCAAACCCGGGCCCAGTTCTCCGTGGGATCTCCCCACCGGCTGCTGCTGGTCATCGAAAAGACCCTCGACCGGTTCGAAAATATGGCGGGCGTCTTTGCCGGCGCTTTAGACGCCCTGAAGGCCAATGTCAAAGAGACCATCTGGAATGTCCAGAACATTTTTTACGGCGGTCCCCCTGGTGATGTCGGCAAGCTGGCCTTCGTTTTTCCCGGGCAGGGAAGCCAGTATGTCGACATGGGAAGGGATCTGACCTGCCGCTTCCCCGAGGCCATGAAGGTTATGGATATGGCCAATGCCGCCGCCGAAAAGGCGGGATGGCTGGGGGATCTGATCTATCCGCGTCCGGCCCGCACTGCCTCGGAGCGGGAGGCACAGGAACACCGCCTGCGGCAGACCGAAGCCGCCCAGCCGGCCATCGGGGCGGTCAGCCTCGCCATGGCCCGCATCCTCCACCGCTTCGGCCTGATGCCGGACAGCGTCTGCGGACACAGCTTCGGGGAGCTTTCAGCCCTGTGCGCCGCAGGATGGATCGATGCAAAAACCTTTCTGGAGCTGGCATTCACCCGGGGCAAACTTATGGGTGCGGCGAGCGGGAAAGGGGCCGGCCTCATGACGGCGGTGAAGGCGCCGCTCGAGGCGATCGACCGGCTCATCCGTGAACAGCGGCTTGACGTGGTTCTTGCCAACCGGAATACGCCGGATCAGGGCGTGATCTCGGGCGCCGCCGCGGCCGTCGAAAAGGCGGAAGAGGCCTGCCGCTCCGCTGGCATGGAAACGCGGCGGCTGCCCGTATCGGCAGCGTTTCACAGCCCGCTCAT
>AMWB02078142.1_pt1 | contig 17795 bp, 19 predicted proteins | sample 200311 | NCBI WGS metagenome assembly AMWB02 (sample SAMN02737377, study PRJNA173069) | bioreactor metagenome | biome: anode biofilm in microbial fuel cells | place: USA: California | collected 2010-12-16 | reverse complement strand
GATACGTTTTGGGACTTTTTACGATTTCATCAAGAGTGGTTTTATAATACGTGTGGAGGTGTCCAATGAAAAAGGTTCTGCTCAACAATATGTTATCCGATTCTTGATTTTTTGACCGGATGAGTCGAGAGACTCACGTCCGCATCTGTGATGGCCTGGGGGTGAGATTCCCCTGGGCTACTCGACCCTTGACTTTTCAAATCTGGTTTTAGATATTTCGGGGGCTGCGGATTGCGGCACAAGAAATGGGCGATACTCTGAAAAAGATTCCTCAACATCTAATGAACATATCCAATACCGGTGGCGAATTGCATCCGTGATGTGATTGAACCCCAATTCAGGTTGGAAGGCTATGATAGTTAAAGAACGCCTGGATGCGCTTACTTCGCTGCGATTTTTTGCCGCAGCGATGATTGTTATTTATCATTCGGATGGTTTGTTCGGTCTTACCATTGGTCCGGATCCTCTTTTTTTATTGTTTCAAGGAGTTTCCTTCTTTTTCGTTCTTTCAGGTTTTATTTTGACTTATGTCTATCCACAACTGGAAACCTGGCCTGAGATAAGGCAATTTTGGCGTGCACGCATCGCACGCATATGGCCAGCTTTATTAGCCAGTTTTTATCTTGCGTATTCGTTATTGTCGTTAACCTGGGACAACAAAACAGCGTTGGCCAACCTTTTAATGGTCAATGCATGGATTCCATTACCGGCCTATTATTTTTCGTATAACAGCCCTTCTTGGAGTATCTCGACAGAATTCTTCTTCTATTTAACTTTCCCATTTCTTATCCATCAATGGTCAAAAACTTGGTCGGTAAAATTATTTGCTTCAGGTATCATTTTAGGCATGCTGATTCTATTATCAAGCTTGTTGCCATTATCAATTTATAGTCAACGAATCGTATATTCGCTGTTATGTATCCACCCTGCGCTTCGGATTTTTGAATTTATTTTTGGTATTTTTGTTGCTTCCTGCTGGCGCAATAAAATAGGGTGTGTTCAATGGAGTAGAGCCCGTGCTTCTTTGTATGAGCTTTGTGCCTTTCTCCTGGTCGGTGTATCCATGCACTTCATATCACCGCTGGCAGAATGGGTGGGTAAACCAGGTTCCCCCGCATCAACATGGTTATATATCAGTGGGTCGATGTTTGCATTTGGCCTGCTAATTTATGTTATCGCCATCGGACGTGGCTGCATCACGACTTGGTTGTCTCATCCAATCATGGTTTTGTTGGGCGAAATAAGCTTTTCGCTGTACCTGCTGCACCAAATTCTGTTGCGATACTACCTGGCCAACTTTAATACCTTCCCACATCTGCCCAACGCAATATCGTTTGCAATCTTTTGGGCAATTGTATTGCTATCGTCATACCTGATGTGGGCACTAATCGAAATGCCTAGTAGGCGTCTAATAGTCGGATGGGGACAGAATAAAATACATGGGACGAAGATCTTGCTGGAACCATGCCGTTCCAATCTTAACTTAAACCGAAAAACCATTTCGGCTGCTGCCATCCTATCTTGCCTAATTGTATTGATATATTTTATATAGTGGTCCCCATATTCCAGACAATAGTTGAAGGTAGTAACTTGCAATAAAAAGGTGCGGATAATGAGTGAAAAAAAATGTAAGAATTTCAGCAGTCAGTTCAAAGCTCAGGTTGCGCTCGAAGCGATAAGAGCGGAACATGTCAAGACGGTGAATGAAATCGCCCAGAAGTTTGGCGTACATCCGACGCATGTGAAGCATTGGAAGAAAATGCTACAAGAACATGCTGTGGGTGTATTTGATGCTGCGCGCGGCCCCAAGGGGGAACACTATTGCTGGCCAGAATTTGTGAGCAGATTATNNAGATTCAAGAACCTTTTTCATAGAAGTCCCAAAATTTCACGAAAAGATTATTATTTTGGAATAAAAAAACTCAACAGGAAACTTACCGCTCTTAAACTGGCAGTCGAAGATAATAGCATTTCCACAATGCCAAAATTTATATCCTTAGGAAATACATGCTTTTGTAATCTTCGTTGTCCTCATTGCTGGAGTCATGGATCTGACGAATTGCGCAATAGGCATAATAGTCTATTTATGGAAGACAATATGCTCTTTGCGCTCGGGAAGGAATCATTACCTTTCGCAGACTCATTTAGCTTGACTCTCAACGGTGAGCCTTTAGCTACACCGCACCTTGATAGAATTCTTGCAGAGTTAAGCAAATACGGTGCTAAGTTGACTTTACTTACCAACGGCTCCCTTCTTACAAGTTCCCAGCTACCCATGTTGATCCCTATCGCAAAGTCAATCGAAATATCCATAGATGGTGCTACCCCTTTTACTTTTGAAGCTATCAGATTAGGTGCTAAATTCAAAAAAGTAATTCAGAATATCCGGCTTCTAACAAGGACAGTTGAACTTTTACCCGATAACTTAAGGCCAACAATAGCTTTTGCCTGGACAATCATGGGTAGCAATTTGAAGGAGCTCACAGAGATAGTGAAACTTGCCGGTGCTTTGAAGGTGCCAACTGTCAATACCCGATTCATAACCATTGTTGACAATGATAAGATCAAGCATGAAGCGATAGAGTATCATAAACGAGACTATATTATTTATTCACAGATGGCAAAAAAATTAGCTCAAGATCTTAATGTAAAATTAAAACTACCTCCTCCATTCAAAGAATTTAGCGACAGTCAGGTTAGTCCAGTATGCAGGGAAAACATGATCATCAAACAATTCCCCAAAGACTATTATGAGGCCCTGGTTTCATCAGAAAGGCTCATCGACCATAATGCAGTGGAACAAGAGGCAACTGAGGCAAAAAATAAGGTTACTGAGATTGCATTACGAAGGTCTTTGGACGCCCAGTCAATATGTAAGAGCTATAAGCTGATAGAAATGCAGGAATATTTTAATGAAAATCTAATAAAACACAAACAAAAACTAAAAAAAATACGTAATAAAGCTGACAAAACGATCAAATACTGTCATGTTATTCACAATAGCATGTATGTGTCACCTTTGGGAGATATAACTCCTTGTTGTTTATTTTGGCACGTAGTAGGTAATGTAAAAGATGACAATATCAAAGATATTTGGAACGGTGAAGCATATTATGAATTTAGAAGGAAGGTTCTTGGAAAAAAACCTTTCGAGCAATGTGTTAATTGCCCAGAGATGGCTTATGTGCAGATAGGAACACTTATTGATGAAATATATGAGTAGATTGCTGCGATATCGGAAATAAATATGTTCAGATACATCCGTCAAGGTCATAACCCCTATCGGCTGGGGTGTTTTCTTTAGATTATTAGCTATTAAACCACCATCCCAGCAATTTCTCACCATCACCACTGTGTGAGCAGTACGCCAAGTCCATGGGCATCAAATGGTTTCTAAAGAAGCCTGTTGCAACAGGGGGATCTGGCCGAAATGGTCAGAAAAGTTCTGGATGAGTCAAAATGATCCTCTCATGCTTAGTTATCCTATTCTTGAGTTTTTAGGCGACAAAATTGATGAAGTCGTAAAAACTCAAAATCGGGATGACTGTATAAAATATTTAAAAATCAGAAATGAATATTATTTAGCAATTATTTAGAATTCATAAATAAAATATGACTTAAAAAAGCCAAATAGCTCTTTCATAATTTTAGAAATCCGGCTTGGAGAGAAATAAGTGTGCCATTTGCCCCTATCTTCCCTGCCTCGTGCAGCTTTTACCATCGCTGCCCGGAATATATTCACTGATGTTGCTTTAAGTGTCGCGCAGTACCGCACTGCTTTTAGCCCTCTTACTCTTAGTCGCTTAACCCCGGTGCGTCTGTTGTATTGCGACATGGTGGCCTCGACTCCGGAGCGATACCGGTATTTATCCTTGAACTCCGGAGTTTGTTCATATGCCCTTCGCTTTGAGATCCGAAGGTCTTTATCGGTATAGTTGACGTAGTGGTATTTTTTCCCCTGCTTTGCCGGACAGGTATCTTTCATCGGGCAACCCTGACAGCACTGAGTGTTGAATGCTGCGCCGTATCGATCTTTTCGTTTTCTGGTTTTCACCGGAATATGCCCTTGGGGGCATGATGCAATGTGGCCATTTTCGGATAGACTAAATGCCTGAAGGGCGCCGTCTTTGGCACCGCCCATCACGGGCGATACAATCTCAACCGCCATTTCATCGGCTTTTTGGATGTTGTCATCACTTCCGTAAAGGCTGTCAGCCAGCACTACCTCCGGCATCATTTTTTGCTCTTTCACAGATTCAATTGCAGGGATCAAGGCGTGTGCATCGCTTTTGTGGGAAGGCTCTACTTCTACATGGGTGATCAGATTCAAAACGGTTTCTTCTTTATCTTCCGAATATGTCTCCATGATCTGAACCTGAAACCCCTGGCCCTTATGGCCGCTGTATGTTGCATCCGGATCGGATGGGTTCTGAAGAGAGTCAGAGGTGATTTCTTTGGGAGCCTTTGGCACAGCAGCACTTTCAGTCACAGTGCACTGCTCTGTCAAAACCCGCTTTAGCAGTTTATAGGTGTTCATGTTGCAGATTTCAGAATCGTTTTGAAACTGCATTACCAATTGGTAAAGATCAGCACTAACCGTATCAAGCGTCTTATTGGATTCTGAAGGCTTAACCCTTGAGAAACACCCAAGGGCTTTTTCTGAAAGATATTTTTTGATAATCTCTTCATCTACCGTTGAAAAGTAAGTCTCATGATTTCGTTTCAGATTGACCAAAAACCCATGAATGGTTTCAGAGAAAATACGGATGCGCCCCAGTTTTTGCATATTGGACTTAATATGGACAGAATCCAGGCGCTGTTTTGTGGTATCTACTCCAAACACATCTGCCAATTTGCTGGTAATGGTTTGGAAAATGATTTTATCCAGGTCATGCTGAGCCACCAGATCCCGGTTATTCCAAAGGGTCTTAGGCGACATGTAGGTGGCTTCATCTGATTGGCCAAATATGTTCAGCGCATAATGCCACTGGATGCTAAAAGATAATTGTTCAACGGTTTCCTGATCCGTCAGATCAAACGCCTGTTGAAGGATCAAAACGCCGATTACAGTGTAAAGCTCTTTGGTGGGCCTTCCAAATGAAGCACTGAAATGAGGGAACAGTTCCCTGACCGGTAGGATCGGAAGTAAATCTTTCTGAAATATCCCTGCCCAGGAAGCGTCCATGAGTTTTCGACGTTTTTCACCCAAGAAATCCCATGGGTCGAAGATTTGCATCTGTTTGTGATTGTTGACATGGATCATCGTTATCTTACCTATAAGAGTTTGATATTATAATAATTACATATCAAATATTCATATAAAATGCAAGAATTAATTTTCTTAATTATAAATATTTTCAGATAGATACGTTTTGGGACTTTTTACGATTTCATCATATTTAATAGATTATTTTTCCGAAACTAATAAAAGGCATCATGGCGATAGATAGAAAAGATTTTTTTCGGGATGCAACGCTCAAAATCTGCGGGAGTCTGAATATTGAAAAGGCTTTGTGGCATTGCCTTTTATATATCAGGGCTTTTCTTCCGGCCTGTCAAATGAGCCTTCACATATACAATCGGAAAACAGGAGTTGCCGAAATCATCGCCCATGCAACGGCGACCGACTACAAAGCCCTGTCGGTCAAGTTGCCGCTTTCGGAAAAAGGGCGCAAACAGGTTCTGGAACAACGTTTGCTTCGTATCCGCAATATCCCCAGAGGCGCGGATGATCCTGTGGCAGCGCCGACATTGAAATACCTGGGGAGTCTTGATGTGGCGATCCTTGTCATGGATCTTGTCATCGAAAGTGAATTCCTGGGCATTGTCGGGGTCCACGGCATCCCAGGCATTCAGTTTAATTCTGAACATGAAAAGCTGCTGGCCATGCTGAACGAGCCGTTCGCCATCGCCCTCAGCAACAGCTTGCGGTATCGCAAACTTCAGGAATTCAAGGATATTCTTGTTGACAGCAACCGTTATTTGAAGAATGAATTGCGACGGATCGCCGGTGTGGATGTGATCGGTGGCAGTTTTGGTTTAAGGGGGGTGATGGATCTCGTCAGACAGGTGGCTCCGCTGGAAAGCCCGGTATTGCTGATTGGGGAAACCGGCGTGGGAAAGGAACTGATCGCCAGCACCATTCACAATCAGTCCCTGAGGCGGGAAGGCCCTTTTATAAAAGTCAATTGTGGAGCCATTCCTGAAGGCCTGATGGACAGTGAACTGTTCGGACATGAAAAGGGCGCATTTACCGGGGCCTTTTCCCGGAAAACCGGTCGGTTTGAGCGAGCCCATGGCGGCACGCTTTTTTTGGATGAAATCGGTGAGCTGTCACCCGAAGTCCAGGTGAGGCTGTTAAGGGTGCTACAGGAAAAGGAATTTGAACGGGTGGGCGGCACAGAAATGATTCGAACCGATATTCGGATCATTTCCGCCACGCATAGAGATTTAGACAACCTGCTGTTGACAGGGCATTTCCGTTATGATCTCTATTATCGTCTGAATGTATTTCCCATAATCATTCCGCCGCTTCGTAGCCGCATTTCGGATATTCCTTCGCTTGTTCAGCATTTTATTCAAAAAAAATGCCTGGAAATGAAGATGAGCTCCATGCCTTCATTGGCTGAAAACGCACTGGAACAGCTCTTATCTCATAACTGGCCTGGAAATGTCCGGGAACTGGAAAACACTGTCGAGCGCGCATTGATATTAAGCCAGGGCGCGCCACTGACCTTCGCGGAAATAATTGCATCCCAAACAGATCTGGATCATTTTCGTGATATCCTGCACAAAGCGGTGGCACCCCCCGAAGAATTACTGAGCCTGGATAAGGCCATGGCCCGGCACATCCAGAAGGCTTTGGCCATTTCCAAAGGCAAGGTGGAAGGCAAGGGCGGGGCCGCCGAATTTCTTAAGATAAATCCCCGGACCTTGAGACACCGGATGAAAAAAATCGGGGTGCCTTTTGGAAGAACGGCAAAAATCAGTCAATAGCGCATCATCCCCCGCCTTTTCCGCATAATCGTTGTCCTGCCGCTCTTCCGCAAACCGAATTCCTATTATGTCAAGGTAGGCCAAACCCACAGGAGCGCAGACATCCTCCTTGGTGGTGGTGCAGAAGATGGGACCAACACCGATATAATCCGCTCCGGAAAGAACAGCGGCGGCAGCCTGCTCAGGGCTGTGGGTTGACAGGCCGATAATTTTGCCGGGTCCGATCAGCCGGCGGACCGCCGCAACCGGGAAGTCGTCCTGGCCGACATGGACACCGTCAGCATCAACCATCTGGGCGATATCGACATAATCATTGATGATCAACAGGACGTCCGCCTCACGGGTGAGCAGGCGGATCTGGTGGCATTCATCAAGCATATTGGAAAAACTTTTTGTGGGTCGTTTCTCACGGTATTGGATGATCCGGATGCCGCCCGCAATCATGGCCCTCACCACCTCGACATTGGTGCGACCTGCAGAAAATTTCTCGGCGGTGATCCCGTAAATCCCACATGGAAGTACGCCGTTGAGCTGGTTGCGATCAGTCATAATACCCTCCTTCCCTGAGAATGATGTCGGTCATGATGTTGGCTACGGCGGATACCTTGTGGGCGAAGAGCAATGCCCGGGTGCAGTCGGTAACAAAATCGCCGACAATGAAGCATCCGCCAAGCTGCTTCACACGGATGCCGGCGATGTCATGGCCGGCGATACCACTGGCAGAGACGATGATCCGATCCTTCCCGGACAGGGTCTCCAGCAACATTTTTTTGTCCGATTTGCGATCGAGGCCCTCAACGATCAGGCGGCAATCGGCGAGTATCTCCTTGCAGTTTCCCACATCGATCCTGATGGCAACGGTTTCAATGCACACATCCGACCGAATGCGGCGAAGGTTTTGCTCCAGCATCTTCACCTTGAGACGCCCGATCTGGTCACTGAAATAGAACTGCCGGTTGAGATTGGAAGGTTCGACACGATCGAAATCGATGATTTTCAAGCGGCGAACACCACTTCGCACCAGATTCACCGCAACATTGGACCCGATGCCTCCAACCCCAACAATCCCGATGTTCATACAATCGCATCCCAGTCTTTGAAGACCGGTTGGTAGCCGTTTTCGACGATCGCGGCCACCACTTCGTCAACACACCGGGTATCGGTGATTTCAAATTGCGGGCTCTGTGGCCTTACCTCCGCGTACCCGCCGACCCCGGTACAGGAGCCTGCCGAATAGCGGGTGGCTCCCAGGTATAGGAGCTTATCTCTGAACCTGGCAGTTTCCCGGGTGGAAATGGTTATCCCGGCTTTGGGCGAAAACAGGCGAAGGGCGGTCATAAACTGCACAAAGGATTTGTCATCGAGCCGGTAGCGGTAATCCGTTTTCCTGCCGGCAAGATGTACCCGGCGATACACTTCTTGATCGTAGGTTTCCTGGAAAAGGGTCATGCCGTCCACACCGGCCTGCTGCAGACTGCGGTAATCTGCTTCACCCAGGGGAAAAATCTCGATCGAAACCGAGGAGAAGTGCCTTTTGAGACATTCAGCGGCCTGAATCAAATAGTCCATGGGCGTGTGATCCGGCGATTCCCCGGTCAGAAAGAGCACATGCCGCATGCCGGTGAAGGCAATGGCCCGGGCCTCCGCCTCGATTTCCCGCAGACTGAGTGTGCGGCGGATAATGTCGTTTTTGCGGTTGAAACCGCAGTAGGCACACTGGTTGGAGCAGTGGTTGTAAAGATAGAGCGGAATGAAAAGCTGAATGGTTTTCCCGAAGTACTGGATCGTGAGCTGATGCGCCTTTTGTGCCATGGGCTCAAGATATTCGGCGGCTTTGGGACTGAGCAGGTTTAGAAAATCGGTGGCTGCAAGTTTTTCTTTGGCAAGGCTGCGTTCAACCGCATCCCCGGTGACCCCTTCAAAGTACCGGGGGAAATCGAAATTTTTGTACTGTTCGACATGTGCGTAAAACGACATGGCCGTTAATTCCCTCTGAGAAAGTCGCTGATGCCGGGGCACCCGCTATTGGAGAAACCCGGTCAGCGGAGATGATGCCCTGGCTCCGGTAGATGGTTCGGCAAGTTCGGCCAGGTAGGCAATCCTGCCGGCCTTGACCGCCAAATCAAACGCGCTTCCCATGGCTTCCGGATCACTGGCCGTGGCGATTGCCGTATTGACGAGCACCGCATCGGCGCCCATTTCCATGGCTTCGGCCGCCTGGGAAGGACGATAAACCCCTCTCTGGCAAGGATCTCGGTGGCCTTGAGGGTCTCGATGTTATCGGGCATCAGGTATTTCATATCGGTGATCACCTCGATCTTGATGAAATCACCACACCCCGCCTCACGGGCGATTCGAGCAATCCGTATTGCCTGCTCGGCATTCCGGGCGCCGGAAGTATTGGGAAGGAGTGTCACTCCCTTTGGGATATAATCCAGGATGTTTTCCGAGCGGGCCGTGATGTCAATCCGCCGCAGGGCCACAGTGATCATCTCTGAGCCACTGGCTTTAAGCATCCCGGGAATCAAGGCATTGGAGGCGAACTTGCCTGTGCCGGTAAAGAGCCGGTTGGTAAAGGTTACACTCCCCAGTTGCAGCGGATCTTTTTCCATGTTTCAGCCTCCTCCCACAAAACTGAGCAGCTCAATCGCATCGTTCTCCTTGAGCCGGACCGCCTGCCACTGCTCATGTTTGACAATCCGTTGATTCAACTCCACCACCAGGCCGTCGGTGAGCAGTCCCTTGCGGACCACCAGTTCGGCAATGCTGCAGGGTTGGCTGGTTTCCCGTTCTCCGTTGACAAAAATATCCATGACAGTCATTTCCCGAATAAAAAAGCCGCTTGTCCCTGAGGAAAGGGGCAAGCGGCTTGGTGGCCGGAATACTGGACATGCAATCCAGGGTTTTCGTCTTGTCCGCTTCCCTTCGCCGGTATTATCCGGATCAGGTTCATAGGGTTGGATTGGTTCCTCTCAGCAGAGACTGCACCCCTAGCGATGGACATATTTATAGGGGAGGATGGAGCATTTGTCAATCACTCAAACCATATGAAGCAGGGTGAATTTGATTGATTCCTCGCTGTTTCGCGTGGAACCAGCCATATAGAGTGTCTGAACGGAAACCCCCTTTCTGGCGATGTGGTATACAACATCTTGTAAATATGTGGTAAACTGGTTTATTTTTGAATTCATTCGGTGTTTTAATGACAAGGAAACATGACTTCCGGCTCTTCACGATTCCTTCATGCTCTGAAAAATCCTTACAGCCTTGAAAATAAAAGGTTGCATTCCGGATATGCGTTGGTGTAGCCATTAAATGGCTGAAGGTTTTGGAAGGCGGGAAGATCATTGTCGAAGTTCCTGAAAACAAAAGAAAGATTTGAGGCAGCAATGAAAACCACGATAAATATTTACTGTGATGAAAGTTGCCATTTGCCCAATGATAATCAGAAGGCCATGGTTCTCGGCGCCCTCTGGTGTTCCGAGGCAAAAGCCACAGAACATAACCATGCTATTGCAGAATTGAAGGCAAAACATCATCTTTCACCGTTTTTCGAGATCAAATGGACAAAAGTTGCCCCTGGAAAACTGGATTTTTACAGGGACCTTATCAACTATTTTTTTGACTGTAGGGCCATGGGTTTTCGTGCATGGGTTATTTCTGATAAATCTATTCTATCCCATGACAGATTTGACCAGACCCATGACGATTGGTATTATAAAATGTATTTTTACCTATTGCGGAACCTGATCTTCACTGACAGGAAATACCATATTTATCTCGACATCAAGGATACGCGCAGCAGGATGAAGCTTCGCAAACTGCGGGAAGTGCTGTGTAATGCGCATTATGATTTTTCCAGGGATATAATAAAACGGATTCAGCACGTGCGTTCACACGACATCGGTCTTATGCAACTGGCAGACGTCCTGATTGGTACTGTTTCCTATCATGCCAGATGCCTTTCAGGCAGCTCGGCCAAGAATGAAATCGTTCAGCTTGTCAAAGGAAGAACAGGCTTGAGTTTCGTTCGCAATACCCTTCCGACTGAGCGTAAATTTAATCTCTGCATATGGCGGCCGAACGGTGGAGGGTTTGAAAATGCCTGAATGGTTGCCGGAGATTGCCACTGTCAATCCTTGGACAAATATTACGTATGAGATGCTGTATGAAGTTTTCTGCCGGGATCTCCGCGACAATAATCTAAAATATATCGGCTGTGATGTCTGGATTTTTCCGGAGATGGAAGACGGAAAGGAGATAATTTTTTGGCACTTAACTACACGCGAAAACAAGTCGAAAACAGTCCCGTTCCGGAAACGGAGATTCTACCCAGAGGGCCAGTCAGCTACCGAAGCAGAAAGGTTACCGGACCTGCGCCGATGCGAGCGGCTGCCGTGGGTAAAACCTTTGATTGAGCACCCGTCGGCACCGGAAGTCTCTGCCTGGGATTATGAAGAGGGGGATCGGACAATTAAAACCTATGTCTGGATCAAGGAAAGTGATTTTGTGGTGATAATGAAAAAGTATCCTGACGGTAAGCGGCGGCTGATTACATCGTTTTATGTGGATAATACATATACGCGAGAGGACTTTCGAAGAAAATATGCGAACCGCATTAAATAAAAAAGGTCTGCTCGGACGGCAGACCCATCTCCTTCGGCGCTTACACCTTACAGGATGGCCGATGAGTATATTTATATTATTACTACCGAACGGCGCTTGTCAAGCATAAATGTAAAAAAGTTGGGAGAGGTGTCGATGAACGGACACCTGCCTTTGACAATGAAAACGCATTGAAACCATTAATGATCATTCCAGTTTTTCCCGAATAGTTGATCCGCGTGTATTCGATCATCGCCAATTTAAGTAATCATCCTAAAATTGCTTCTATAATGCCAATGTCAGCGGAGGCGAGATTTTGCAGTCAACAATACCTACCGATTCACCCACAGCCTTAACTCTTTCCCTGCCTTAAAAAATGGCAGTTTCTTTGTTTTAATTGTCACCTCTTCTCCGGTTTTCGGATTCCTGCCGATATAGCTCTTGTACTTCTTAACAGAAAAACTGCACAAGCCCCGGATCTCCACCCGATCACCCCGGGCAAGGGCATTCCGTAATTCTTTTATTTGTTTGACAGAAATGTCAGCATTATCATAGGGTAATTTTGAATTGATGTTAAAATAACGGCTTGAGTATGTAACGGAAGCAAAAAAAACGACAGACTTGGCGTTCCTTTCGCCCCTCTAAACTGCAAATGTGTGGGACGCCCCCTTTATCACTGCCATACTCAGGTTCTAAAATGGGATTTCTCATCACATCCTGGACGGGGAGCTTCGCTACTGCCGATCTGCTCAACCATTTCTTACTTGATGAGGATGTATACTTTGAGCGGCCATAAACTGCGTTTCTGAACCCCCACCCCAACCCTCCCCCGCTTGGGGAAGGAGCAAATGGAAAGCAGGGAAACTATGAGAATAAAATACATTGCGGCGAACAATTTCAAGTCGCTGGTTGATTTCAAGATTGAGCTTTCACAGTTCAACTGCCTGATCGGGTTGAACGGATCGGGCAAGTCAACAGTTCTTCAATTCATCGATTTCGTCTCCCAGCTTGTCAGAGGCGATATGAAGGGCTGGCTGAATGAGAGGAAATGGAAATCATCAGATCTCAAGTCGAAACTGACAAAGAAGATGAACATCGACTTGTGCGTGTCTTTTGCAGATAAGGAGGGTCAAGAAACGGGTCGTTGGGAAGCAAGCTATAGCCCATCTAAGAATCTTTGTACACGAGAGCGAATTGAACTGTCTCAATCCATCATAGAAGTCTCCAGGGGGGAAATCAGCATTGCGGATTCGCAGAATGGGAAAGAGAAGAGGTCGCAGATCTCGTTCGGTTACGAGGGCTCAATCCTATCGGCCTTAAAGGAAGAACTGCTGCCACAACCAATCCTTGAGAGCAAGAAGCTCATGAAGGAGGTCAAATCTCTTGATCTGCTTTCACCCGAATACCTGCGTCAGCGAACCAGAGAGTCTTCCGGATCGCTCGGCTTGGGAGGGCAGAAGCTCGCATCTTTTCTTCATGAGCTTGGAGAGCCGGGGCGCCGAGAATTGCAGAAACAATTGAAGGACGTTTACCCTCAGTTACAAAACCTGCGTATCAAATCGCTACGGTCAGGCTGGAAACAGTTAGAAATCTCAGAGGGATATAAGGGTCAGGATGGCTTTCTTGGGCTTTTTTTCCCACAGATGACCACGGAAGCTCGCCACATAAACGATGGGATGCTGCGTCTGATTGCCATTCTGGCCGAGCTTCAATCAGGCCACCGCTTCTTGCTGTTCGATGAAATTGAGAATGGCATTAATCCTGAACTCGTTGAGTTCGTAATCGAAGCATTGACCTCGACCGACAAGCAGGTGCTTGTCACGACACAGAGCCCGATGATCTTGAACTACCTCAACGACGAAGTTGCGAAGTCAGGTGTCATTTACCTGTACAAGACACCGACAGGTTTAACGAAAGCGATTCAATTCTTCACCATTCCATCCATTGCAGAGAAGTTGACAGTGATGGGACCAGGGGAAGTGTTTGTCGATACAAACCTGACAGACCTGACCAAGGAAATACAGAGCCTCGATATGGAGGCGCACTGATATGTATTTTCTTCTCAGCGGGGAAGGGCCAACAGACATGGGCTTTTGTGCCGACAATATGACTGCGTGTGAAGGAAATCGCTACCAACTAGGTCCGATGGCAATCATCGTTTCACAAATCGTTGAACAGCGATCAAAATTCTTGTTCATGAACACCCTAAACTACGGCTATGTTTCGAAAAGCGAGCTCGCACAAAAAGCATCTGGTTTCAAGCACCAGAAGAAATCACCCAGACTCCCTGGCAAGAAGAAGCCAAAGGAAACCGTCTATTTCTATCGTAATGCCCGAGCACTGGCGTTGTGTGCGAAAGACAAAGAGGCTGAACTCAAGGATGAAGTCATAGCCGTTCTTTTTCGGGACTCGGACGGAACGGCTTCTGCTGATCGCGGCATCTGGCAAAACAAATGGGATTCAATAGTCCGGGGATTTAGTGATGAGGGGTTCGAGCGGGGTGTTCCGATGATTCCCAAGCCGAAGTCCGAAGCTTGGATCATTTGTACCGTCAAGCAGAATCCGTATCAGGGTTGCAGTGCCTTGGAAGGTCGCTCGGGCAATGACAAATCACCGAACTCCCTCAAGGGCGAGTTGGCTGAAATTCTTGGCAGCCTGCCCTCACGAGAGTTGCTTTGCAAAATGGTAGAAGAAGGAACCATCGACATCAACAGAATCGACATGCCGAGCTTTATATCTTTCAAAAAAGCACTGATCGCTCTGCTATAGGTTGGATCTATCATGGAAGACCACAGAGAGCGGATATTGATACACTGACAGCGTTCAACAATAGCCTCACAAAAAGCGGCCATGGTCATTCCGATATTCGTTTATTTGTTTGACAGAAATGTCTGCATTATCATAAGGTAAAATTAGTTTGGTGTCGGAATAGCGGGATGCTAATTTCTAACAAACAGAGTATTATTCATAAGAAAAACATAATTATTTTGTATAGCTTTCTCAAATAGTAGCTATTCAGAAACTGCATAACTACTTGTTATGTAGCTTGAATAAAGATTAATATGGGGCATTGATATGATCACACCGGATCAATTCCGCGTTAATGAAGCATGGATAGCAGTCAGGATTAATGAGGAGTTTCTCATAGTCCAGGATGAACCTTACGATATCTATGTTTTGATGGATGCCGCCAGTTGCTATGTATTGGGGCATGTTTTATCGCGTGTAGTGGATGAAGCACCCCAAGAAAAGGATGTAAGAGATTTATTTCAAGCTGCATTCCGAGCGAAGAACCAGTGGGCCAGCATTTTAATGTTAACCGGAAACTCTTCATCAGATGATGTCTTTAGAAGGCAGGCTGAGCAAGAAGGTATGTCAGTAAAAACAGTTAGTCTATCAGATTTGGAGCCAATTTTAGGCCCTTTGAAAGAAATTTTTGCTTCGGATTTCGTGCAGAGCTCCGCATAACTCCGGCATTAAGGGCGATGGCAAAAAGCCGCCGCGCCGATGAAACAGAGTGTTGAAATGAAAGGATAAGACATAATGCCCGTCATTTCTGTCTTCTTTGGCATTATCATCAGGATGTATTATGATGAACATAATCCACCGCACATCCATGTGGAACATCAGGGGAACATGGCGCTCTTAGACTTCCAGGGCAACATTCTGAAAGGTGATCTCAAATCCAGGACAGCCCTTAAACTCGTGAGGGACTGGATAGATCTGCGGAATAATGAGATTGATGAAGATTGGAAATTGGCGCAAAAAGGTGAACAAATCAAAAAAATATCCCCATTGGAATAATGAGGTGAATTATGTGGGAATTTAATGAAGTCATAGATATCAAATATCGTGGTAAATACATCTATAGTATTAAATTCGATGACGGGGTTGAGGGAGATATCGATTTTTCAGAATATTTAACGAAAGGACCCGTCTTTCAAGCACTTAAGGACAGCAAAGTTTTTTCAAAAGCGACGGTGGAAGGTGGAACCATTTCTTGGCCGAACGGAGTTGATATAGCACCGGAAACCCTATACGATAGACTACGGGATGCCAACAAAACAATGCAGCAGGCGCGCAAAAAAGCCGCGCCTATCTGATTTTTCTGAAGGGCCGCCTTCGGCGCCTTGCTGAGCGGAACTCCGATGCAGCGTGCAACTTGACAGATATGAACAACAATCAATATTCTGCAGCCGAGCAGGGCTTGGGATACATCTACCAACCGCGGTTTGCTTTGCTCAGGCTCTTGCAACTGCCGGAAAGCACTTCGATCCTGATCGAGAAGGACGACGACCTTGACTTTGTCGATAAAGACGGTGTAAAGACGCTGGCATCTCTCAAACACAAGGCCGCCGGTAATCGACTGACCGACCTATCCACCGATTTCTGGAAGTCGGTCCGCATCTGGCTGGCACGCTACAACCGGGATGGCCGTAGCGAGGCTGACCTCCGATTTTTCCTGTTTACGACGGACGCCGTCTCGAAGACGTCTTTCCTGCGGTTTTTTCTGGATGATGCGCCCCCTGACGCGGGCGGCACGACTCCGCTGTCGCAACTTGCAGCGGATGCACTCGCAAAGACCGAATCGAAGCACATCGGCGCAATCGCCAAAGAGTACCATGACCTCACCGACGACGAGAAGGAAGATTTTCTCGCGCGCATCACCATTTTTCACGGAAGCCCTCGAATCGCGGATGTGCCTTCGATCATCAAAGATCAGCACATGCGCAGCGTCCGGCGCGAATTCAGGGGGGCCATCTTCGAGCGCCTCGAAGGCTGGTGGAACAACATCGTCGTGAATCTTCTGACCGGTAAGCACACTGAGCCGATCTACGGCTACGAAATTTCGGACAAGCTCTCCGAATATGCCGATGAATATAAGATTGACAATCTTCCAATCACGTTCCGTGGAAAGGCGCCTCCCGATGAAATAGATGCAGAAAACGACTCCCGGCTTTTTGTTGTGCAGTTGCGAGAGATCGGCATCGCATCGAACAGAATCCGCAACGCCATCCTGGATTACTACAGAGCGTTTGAGCAGCGGTCAGCCTGGGCGCGCGAGAACCTTCTGGTCTCCGGCGAGCTGGAAGAGTATGAAGACCGACTGGTCGATGAATGGAGCCGTTACAGGGACGTGGTTTTTGAAGATCTCGATGAGAAGAGCGCCGAGGCAGTCCTTCTGGATGCCGGCAAAGCGCTGTACAAGTGGGCCGACCTGGAAAGCGGCAACATCAGTATACTCCGCATCCGGGAGCGCGTTACCGAGCCATACGTACTTCGCGGCGGCTTCCATATTCTCGCAAACGCCCTCCCGTTGCCGCGGGTGTACTGGCATCCCCGCTTCCTGACCCGAATCGGCGAATTGTTGGGTGCGACTGAATGAAGCGATGGGATCAACGGCCATTTGAAGTCAGAAACCTTTTCAATCCAGCTTTCTGCGGCCTGATCCTGTTTAGGGCATTACAGGGGTACGAAGAAGAAAACCCAGACGGCATGCCGTTCTCCCTCGCGCTGCTCGTGTTACCGCTGTGTTTGCATAAAGACTCTCGCCAGGTGATTGCAGACAGTCCCCGCAGTTATCTTTTGAAAACGGTCGAAAAGAATCCCCAACTGCTGGTCGGGTTTGCCAACCGCGCAAGTGACCTGTTGCCGTTTGTGCTTGAGGCGTTCGGCCTGCTGATGGAGAGAGGCTGCTTTGTCGTGTCGCAGGACGGCCGGTTAAAGACCTTACCGGACAGGGTGCGCAAATCCGTCACCGGTACAAGTGAAACCATCTCCTGTCAACGCGTCGCCCGCATCATCGGAAAAGAGTTTGCTCGCATAGCGGATCGCGTGACGGTGTACACGACCTTCGGAGTACGGCCATGAAAATCAAGTCTATTCATATCTACAGCTACGATAGCCAACGCCGTGATCTTCAGTTGAACTTAGCGCCCTTCGGGCGAGCTTTTGGTTCCGGTGTATTTCATGGTCTCCCGGTTACAGCCAGGGCAACCAAGAACAGGCATGATCACTTCTCTTCCTTCGAATTCGGCATAACCAAGTTCGAAATCGATGATCGCCTCATTAACCCATACCTCGCATCCACAATGGAAACAGCGGTAACTGTATTCCTCCGGCGGGGGGCCAAAGGGAATATCCTCCCTCTCCTGTAGCTGTGTCTTTGCTTTCAACTGCTCTTTCGTATTTAC